>Ga0105054_10008301_pt1 | contig 13771 bp, 11 predicted proteins | sample BON02_FD_78091 | JGI IMG/M metagenome (GOLD analysis project Ga0105054, IMG submission 78091) | Freshwater microbial communities from Lake Bonney liftoff mats and glacier meltwater in Antarctica - BON-02 (megahit assembly) | ecosystem: Environmental > Aquatic > Freshwater > Ice > Glacier...
TTCGAAGCCACAGTATGAAGATCTATTCACGATTCTATTTTCTCGAGCCTTTGTCATCTCATAAAACAAATCATTGACAATTGAAAGGGTCATTCCCCATAGAAAAAATGCATCGCGTACATCTCGTTCCTCAGGTATTTTTGAGTCAAGGTCAATACTCACAGTGAAATCAGAATCAGCACCGCAATAAAAAAGAGGAGAAATATTGAGAGGCACTTGCGTGAAGGACACGGTGCCTAATCCTAATTGACAAGCAATCCAAATTAATGCAGGATTTTCTTGAGCCACGAAACTATTGTGCAAATGAAAATCCATGTTAAGACCGCAGTTCCGATCTAAAAGCTGCGATATGCTACACCAACCGCAAGCACGTACTTCCTTCGGGAGAAGTTTTAAATCTGGAGTATCAGAAGAAACTTGCAAGTAAACAAACGCCGATACTACTAACTTATGCTTGCCCTGCAAAACTTCTCGATCATGCACTCTTCCCTAATGACTTTAAGTCTACTTTTGAAATAACAATTTAAACTTACAATTCGCTCAAAGCTAGATTCTCCACCATCGAGAGACTTGTCTAGGCCAGGAAGTGCCAGTCCGACCTCTTCGTAAACTTCTCTGGCTGCGGTGGCTTCGTCAGTTTCTCCCTTTTCTTGTCTGCCCCCCGGGAGTCCTACCTGTTGCATTGTTAGATTAAAATAGGAATTTTAAGCAGGAATTTAAAACGTGCTTACCTGTCCACTCCAGCGATCTTGTTTGTTGATGGCCCTTAAGATGAAAAACATTTCAAGGTCTTCCATTTCTTCGCTTCCGTTTCTTCTACGCAGGATAATTGCCACACATGCTTTCTTATCAGCTCCATAGCATCGAGTCACCTTGCTAGTAAGTAGCGACTCCCTCCATTGCGTCACCAACATGTAGTACCGGTATCAAAAGTACAATTTGAAGTGTATTTATTCGAGTACACACTTTTTTTCATATTTCCTACCTCTGGTACCTACTTAGAATCAGTTCCATGTTGTCTCGAGCAATAGCTATTTTTTACGTTGCATTCAATGCTGCCTATGTTTGTTCAGCATCAAATGACGTCATCCCCTCTCAATGCCGTGTAGGATCAACCTCGTTTCAGGTAAACATGACCTCCTATGCAGACCAGTCGGAGGCATTCCTCACAGGTGGAAATGCATGTTTGGTGGGGAATGCTTGCGATACGTGTGATGGTGCGAGTTTTGAATCTATAGGCAATAAGGTTTTGTTCACTGATGACCCTGGTTGCTGTTATGAGGACGGTGGAAAATGCCTTGTAAACATCCAAGTCGATACTAACACGTCGTATATTGGTGAATGCAACAAAGGAATGACAGTTGTAATATACACACCGGCTCCTTCTGTTAGAACAACTTCTACGCCATCAGCTTTACCAACGAATTCGCCTTCAGAAAATACAATCTTAGACGAAACATTGGCGCCGACTAGCAATGCTTTTGAGGTAGTTGCTCCAATTTTACTTGTCGGGTTCCTCAATTTAATGTAATAGACGTTCATTTATTGTTTCTATTAATCAACAAATACAATTGCTCGCATATCATGGCATTCGGGGCTAGAAGCTCCAGTGCCTCGATTCTATTGTAGCGCCTCGATCTCAGCTTTAGTAGAAGTGAGCAAGTAAAAGTATCCTGAGCTATAAATTGATCTCTTTCATCCATATCATCAGTCGATGTGTTTGTATATATCTGATGGCGAGTTGCCTCCACAGCCGTGTTCAGTAATCCGACACTCGGGGTTCCTCGACAGACACTGACCACAGAATGAAATGGAATATCTCTCTCAACTTGTGAATGCATCTGAATAACCATATCAGTCACGTGAACCTTCAACCAAACAGATTGCAATACTCGTGAGTCTTCTGTCATCATGTACCATTCAGTCACATCTGACAAAACTCCTTTTGGGACAGTTTTGCTGATAACATCAAACTTGAACTCAGTATTAGGAATCATTCTAACTGTTGTCGGAGACACTTCCTTAACAGGTGGCTTGCATGGGGATGTCAGACGAAGCACTTTGGAGGACTTACCGATACCAATTGTATTGAGAGATTCCATTTTTGTTCGATACTCAAGATAGTCCAGAACGGCTGCATTCAACCCTTCATCGTCACTCGGTTCCCGTACGGCAGTAAACCTATCTAGATTTATAATTAGTTTGGAAGACACTGAATCACTCATTCTAAAATCTTGCTTGTCCATCACTTCTGTGATCTTCTTATTCCATTCCACGAAGAGCTCATGGGATTCAAATACAATTGAGATCCATCTACCTGACATACTAGTGATAGAGGTTTCAAAACAACTGCCCACAGTAGATGGAATGCCACGCAATTGACTATCTTTTGGAAGTTTTCCTAGTTTTTCAATAGTGGCGCCAGTCAATTGCATTTCATCTAGCACTTTCGAACGCCCTGATTTTCTAAATGCGATGATGAATACTTTTACATTGTTGATATTGACGGATTCGATTGTCATATATCTTCTTACCCATTTCGTATTTTTGAATTCTCTCTTGTAAACCCAGCCTCCTTTCAAGCGGTGATCAGGCAATTTCTCCTGCACGGGCAAGTGCACCTTTTTTGTTTGAACAACCTCGTTTATTAATGAAGCCTTTTCTTGCTGTGGTCTTGATATAGGTGGCGATTCAATAGGTTTCAAGATTTTTACTGATTCGTTCACGCTTATTTCTCCACCTGCTGATTTCGACTTGCCCAATGAGGGAGTATCAATGAGCATCTCAAATGGAGAAACTTCATTCAAGTCATATGAATTTGTAGTTGCGTTTTCAGTATGCTTCAATTCTTCTTTTCGTGTCATTGAACTTATTGGTAAGTTGCTTTTTGGTGAGGACTTGGTCTCGACTAATCTTTCAAGTGGAGATATTTCGATTTGTGATTTCGTTTTGATATTCGATTTTTGGGTCAGATTTTTGGTTTCAGATTTTGTTTCTAATCTGGTGTTTAATTCTAGCAAACTTCTTTCAAACTGCTCTTGTTCTATTTGTGCACTCAATTTGTCAATAACCAGCTGATTGACGGGCTCTTTATTAACAAACACAATCTCCTCGCAATCGGTGAAATCATCGGAAAGATACTCGCTGATGTCTGACATGGCTTCAATGTCATCCTGGATGTTTTGGAATAACCTGGACGTGCATGCTCGCGCAAGTTTGAAAACTTCCTGGGATACCTTGACAGCTTCGACGTTTAAAGCGCTGAGGTCCATAGTCCCGATTTGATTTGCATATTCGACTATATTAGGAGTCGCTTGTTTGAGCGGCGTGGAGATTACGATACTGGCAATCTTGCAACAGTCTTGGCACAGTTGAATCAGCGCACCACTAAAAACGTTTCCACTTGCATGCATGGCAATCATCAACCGGTTCATTTCAAAAATCAAATTATGCAATTCGGATTCAACCAGGCATTGCGGACCTAGAGCAGAAGCAAGTCCCGAAATACGATTCCAATTGAACCACAATTCACGTACTGCTAATGATTCTTTTTCTTTATCACAAGAGATTGCATCTTCAGTTATTCGCTCATGAATTAAAACGTCACGATCATCACAAGGAGCTCTCTTGTCTTTAAGTATTCCCTCAGTAGATAAAACATCAGCTTGAGCAGCATTTTTTCTCTCATCACTCAACACATCGTGACCTTTCTGTGAAGAAATTTCCGAAAATGTCTCTGTTCGTTCTGGAGGCGCTCTCGTCAATGATTCAATAATAGAACTGCTTGATAATGATAAACTTTCATGTATCTCTGATTCAGATTCCGGCATTAATTCAGAAATGATCGTTTTACTTTCGTCCTCGCTATTACCATCTTCATCATAATCATCTATAGAAGTATTTCTTTGACTAAGCGATTTCAAATCTTCACCGTTATCTGGCGTTTCATCTTTAAGGCCTAATGTATCCTTCCAAGTATTGATCCTATGGGTGGTAAACAAAATGGCCTTGCCGTTTTTCAAAGTAATCTGTAAAATTTGCCCCAGCCTGATATCCATGTTGGCTTCCTGCGAATCGATATCTCTTAAACTATGTGCATTCTTCAGATCCAATCTAAAATCTTCTTCAGATTTACATTTGTCACCAAACGAAATGCACCAACCATTTCCGGTCAACATGATTCTACAAAAACGGCGTTTCCAGGCAGCAGATATTCCAAGACGAGCCCTAGTAGACACGGATCTCTTGTATACAAATCCTTCAATGGATAAATCGTTATCATTATGCTTCATGGATGTCCTTTCCAGTCGAGTAGCCCAAGATCGTCTCTCGTCCATGGTTTCAAAGACCAGGCACATTTTATTGTTACTTGGTAGTTTGAGCTTGAAGCCGAACAGACTATCTGAATTAATTTGCTTCGAAAGCGACTTGAGCAATGAGGATTCTGGTTTAATGCCTTCCAGTGAACAACCTCTCAGAATGGACACATCATCGGCATTTTGATGTGTCAAATAAAATGCAAGAAAGCTGCCTTCGAGCGCTAAGATTGCTGGCTGCCATTCCAGTCCAGCACGCAAAATCACTCTTTCCACCTGACTCGAATTGCATTTGTTTTGAAACCAAAGTTGACCGGAAAGTTTCTCATCAGCTTTCGAATCTACTCTCGTTTCGATATCCATCGTTTTTGGTGTTGAAATGCCTCGAGTGACAGCTTCATCTTTCAAAACAATTAAATCGAGTTCCATAAGCACTCTGGATCTCATATCCTCACATTCTGTTATTCCATCTTCTTTCAAAACAATCTCGTGCAAGAGCACTTCGTCACTTTCAAGATCTCGAGCTTCTTCACGTCTCACATATGCATGTGCCGCCAGTTGATCCATCCAGGCACTGTTATGTTTCAACTCCTTTTTCATCATCTTTCTCCATTCTTCATTGTCCAATGACTCAAGCACTTGATTAGCAATGTCTTCCATACTACACACTAGTAACGTCTCTTCTGTGGGGGACTTTCCTCAAATATATCCGGTGAAGGCCTTTTGATGGACGGCGAGGCTAAGAAGCTTTTATTGGGGGAAGTACCAGAGGCAACTGACGCTGATTTTTATCATGAAGCAGTATCTCGTGGTCGTCATCCCAGATCATTCCCTCGTGTAAAAGGTGTTTGGGATCTGGTGCATGAAGCGGACAAGCGAGCATCAAACTTAAATGCAGGACAATCTTTACATTATGTCCTGGATGTCAAGGCGCAAGATATTGCTGCTCTATCTAAACGAGCGAAATTAAAAAATAGTCCGCAACAAAAATCTGTGACCAAGGAAGTAAGGCGAATTGTTTGTAAACCCAAAACGTTGTCCGGAGAAAATATGTCCAGCTTGGCGGGTAACTACGTTTCACAATGTCAAGACAGTCACGCTAGAAAAAAGGTTTTTTCTAAGAGATTATCAATGTACAGAAATGAAACCACCGCGTTTCAAGCCTTTACAGCCCAGGCACAAGTAGGGCGAAGCACCAACGACTTATCTCAATTGTCTGGTAAAAGGTTGCCTAATTTTCAACAACAAAAGGTCGTCAAACTGAAAAAACTAGCAAACCATCAGCCAAAGACTCATCTATTAAAACTGCAGAAAAAGAAGAAGAAGAATGCTGGAGATGTCAAACGCTTCCTCTCCGATGCACGCCAAGATGGACACCATTCGAGACACAAATCAGTTTTTAAATTCTTGGAGATGAAACGCGTCCAAGAAGAATTTGAATCTAATAGCCAGAAACCAAATTTGGTACAAGAGGATTCAAAAATGGGAGCCATTCAGTTTCTTGACAAGAGTTTGAATTTGTCTTCACTGCCGAAGAAACACACAGAAAGCATTGAGCTTCTTCCTTTAGCTGATTCCACAAAGTTGTTTTATGGAGCTCAAATCGTTCTTGAACATCAGATGGGTGGATTTTTGACGGTGTCAGAACACAGAGGCACCTTTTCCGTCCAGAAGCACAGCAGTTCAGGAGAGCTTGAAAACGCAGACGTTTCAATTAGTAATTCGGAGTCTACTCGTATTGCATTCACGTTGATTAAACTAAATGATCCTTCCTTCGTCGGCCCTATTTTTGCTGGAGATGATATTTGGTTATGCATATGTGCCGGACCTGGACAGCCGACATGGAAAGAAGGGTCGTTGATCGGTACTCGATGCACAGGAGGCGCAGCTATCGACACAGTACATTTGAATAAACAAGATGCACAAGATGTGGGTTCAAATTCAAAGAAAAATGAAGGAGCTGGTGTAATAGTTGGATGTTGCTCTACTGTGCAAGCTCATATTCCACATTTACCAGGGAGTCTTGGCAAAGCAAAGAGTGGAATGGCTTCAATACTATCCAGCATGGGTCAAGGAAATCGTAAAAATAAACCTGGTATGCATTTGGGAAGATGGCAAATAAAAGTAGCAGCCAATACTGCTGTTAAAGGGGAAGAACGAATTCCAATCGCAAATGGAATGTCTATCTATTTGGAGCAAGATCTTTTGTATTTGTCGACTTCAGAAATATCGAGCCACCAAACTGATGTGGTACTTCGCACATCGCCCTCACTTGATACAAGAGGTCCTTATTGCATCGATTATCAAGGTATTTTTTGCATTCGACAACTACAAAGCAACACTCCTGCAACAGATTCAAAAGTTACAGGTGAGGATCTCTTTATTAAAGCTAGAATGCAACTTAAAAGTTCAGAAGGTCATCGAGCAGGAAGCAAAGAGTATCACGCCGCCTTAAAATCAGGAGAAAAGTTCCCTTCCCAAATGAGGCAAATGAGAAAGAAGACTGAGACAAAATGCGAGGATTTGTATTTCAAACCTATCGTTGAGATGAAACCGGAATTGAAAACATACTTTTACGATAGATACAATGGTTTGAGTCCTAGTGATACCCAGTCTCGTGAATCGGACTACTCTAAAAGAAGATCTAGCATTGATTCTTCAAGCAGTGAGTCCAGTAGCGATTCTGGTTCTGATGAAGACACTCATGAAGAGGGATCCTTAGCGAATGTCATGATGCTCAAGAAATTGAGACAATCGAATAAATACCAGGAGCATTTGAAATCAACAAAAGCTAAACCTCGATGGTATGATACAGTATTCAACTTGAAAAACGAAGATCTGTATGTGAAAAGTTTGCTGGAAAAAAAGAAGCGAATGGAAACGCAACGAATGATGGCACTGCACCAAGAAACTAATATATTAAGAAGTCTATCACTAGCCCGTCCAGATCGCTCCCATCAAAAAATAAGCAACGTGAATTCTAGTCCAGCATTTCAAAAACTGAATGAACAAGACGAGAAGATCCGAGCTCTCATCGCTAGTCATCACCCATAAAAAACGAAACGATTTCACAAAATGATTACGAGCTTAAACTAGTCTTGAAATCTGCATAGGAGGACTCCAAATCCAGAGTCAATTGTCGAGCTTCGTCGTCGTCAAGTTCTTGCGACGCCCGCATAGAATTCAGTTTAATGAGCCAATCTTGCAACCGAGTCTTATCAAAGTTCGGGCAAATCATCTCGGACTTGTTCAATACCTTAACAAGATCGCTAATCACAGGTTGTATATCGTCCACGGCGCGCTGATTTAAATTAAGCACATCAATAGCGGTAATAAACCACTGCGTGGCTTCCGCAACTATAACACTGGCATCTTTATTAGTATCGTTATGGGCATGAAGAACCGTTGCTGGGACCCCCGCAACACACAGGCGCTCATGTGCCAATGGACAGTCCATTTTATACTCTTTCATGAACAACTCGGTGCCCTTAAAGGATGGATCCGATCGAAGAGCAGCCTCAGTTGTTTTGAACTGCGCTATCAGCCGTTGACAAGCAAGAGTGTAGTCATCTGGTTTGATCGCGTCACGAACGTATGCCTTCTCTAAGTGCTGCGTGGCTTTAATTATTGAATACAAATCTGCCATATCTTCATACCGTCTTCTTTCCTTAGCGTCTTCAGACAGTCGAATATCTCCCATCTAATTTCACGGGGCACAATTCACTCCCTTCGCCTATATAAAGAGACGGTACGGTCCCCAATGGTCTACCAGAGCTCATTTTCAAAATCACAATCGCCATGAGTCTTGTTGAGAATATGAGCGCATTGAACATGAAAGTGGAAAAGAAGGCTATGAAGAAATCAAGAGATCTGGAACAACGTGAATTCAACTTGAATCTTATCAAAACCCTGAACCTTGCCAAGTACGCGGATGATAAGCGTGAAGTCCCTAGAGACATCATGGAAAACCTTCATGCGTTCCAGAAGTTTGATAGGAACGGTCTAAAAGCGGAGATTAAAATGTTCGCCCGTGAGTCAGGTGTACCAGAAGGGTTGTGGGAGTTTTGCTTAGACCTGACCACCAGCAACATGAAAGTCCTCTATGAAACTGCCGGGTGGGGCTGGAATCCAAAAAAGAAAAAGCGCGAGATCAAAGACGAAGAAGCTCGATTGATCATTGCATTTGAAAATTTGAAGTCTGTTGGGTTCTGTCACTTTCGATTCGTTAGGGAAGAAGATGCATTGGTGTCTTACGTGTACGAATTGCAGGTGAAACCTGAGATGGCCAGAAAGGGTTTGGGACGACACATGATGCTTATTGTAGAGCTGGCAGCTAGGTCTCTTGGTATGGAGTGGGTGATGCTTACAGTGCTGGAATGCAATAAAAAAGCTGCTGCTTTTTATGAGGGTCTCAAATATAAAATCGACGAGACCTCACCTCAAGTGGTTTTAGAGGATGGCGAAGAGACCAGTTATCAGATTCTTTCAAAGCGTCTTTCTAATAAAAACAAATAATCTTAATGTATGTTTACAGCAAGGAGTTCTTTATAGCGACTTCTCAAATGATGTCGGGTATATGCATTCAAATGAGGGTCATTAATCAGATATCTCCGTGGCATTCGTCCCTCTGTATGAGTGCACTATGACTGGGAAATAAATATTTACGTAAGCGTGAAAAGAAGCTGCGCCCTAGAACAAAAACTCCACCGGCAATTACAAACGCAAGAATTAATGAAGCAATGGCATCGATAGATTCACCAAAAGCAGATTCAGGGCCAAGAAGTCTGACGATCACACCAGTGACAATAACAAAGAACGAGTGAATAAAGTCTATAAAGATATGAAAAACAGCGGAGGCCATATTCAGCGATGTGTGATCAAGACCACAGCAATCGTGTGAGTGCCCATGGTGTGAACATTCCTCTGTATTACTGTGGGAATGACCATGAGACGCGTGTGGCTCTGAACAAACAGATGCATCATGCGAACAGTTTGAATGATTTGTCACTTCTAGGCTTGGTGGAGGATCTATTGAAAACGAAAGTTGCCGGGTTTTCTTTCTTCCTAAATGTGCCGGCAAGATATCAGAATAGTTCTTGGTCAAATCAAAAGAGACCGAGTTTCTAAATTCTTTGCCATCTTGAACTAATTCATCTCCTTTTGAAACAATAGGACCAATCTCAGGAGCGGCCTGAACGTGAGAATATCCCCCAACAGAAAGGATGGATTCGTCGTCTTCATTCTCACAAACAAGCTCAATACTAGTAACATGCCCATCTTGTCCATGCCCATGAACACTAACGCCTGAGTAATATAAATGCAAACAGAACAAGTGGAAGGTGCATAAGACAGCACCAAAAATCATCATTACAGTTGAGTTAATCTCTACACTATGGTCGTGTATATCATTGAGACGCTTGATGCTTTCGACCACTACAGCAACTAAAGTGATTGTCAGGGCAAGAAGACTGATGCCCGCCCCTGCCAGGTCTGCTATGGGGGATCCACCATAGGCTTCTGCACATAGGTTGAATCCGAAACTAATTGAGTCGGCAAACATGTGCACACTCTCCTCCAAAAGAAGAAGCGAGTTGGACATGACACCGGCAATTGCTTCGCTGATACTGAATATTATTGTGAAGCAGAACACGAACAGGAGGATGTTGAAGTTTCGAGACCCCATCACTCCCTTCGCACAAAACTGCAGAAAAACGATTAAGTACAGTTTTGCGTATCCAAGACTAGGCGTCAGCAATAACCCGTTCATTTCGAAATTTTCAATCGATAGCCTAACCCGTCAAGCTCGTTCATCAACAAGACTCTCGTTCTCTTGTTTTTAATTAGATTCACAAAATAAGAAATAAGCAATTGATGAAGTGGATTCACTACTCGTAGTATTAAAATAATAAGAAACCTAGGATAAAGCTGTATATTCGGGTGTAAGGCCAATCATCTGAATCAAATCGCTCAATACACCATCATCTTCTAGAATTCCTGTGTGTGAACAACCACGGTATTTCCTGTGACTATACAATACATTCTTCGACCACATCTTGTTGGCATATTGCAAGGAACACAACTGAACGGTACCATCTCCTTTAGCACTAAAGCTTACTTCAGTAGGAGGACTTTGAAAAGTGTCATTTCCCCACGCAAACTTCATTGGAGTAGCCACACCATCTCCAAATATGTGGTGTGTTCTCACGCCAGGGAATTTCATCACAGTCCTGTTACGCGCACCTTCATATTGCCGAATACCTGACTTGAGATCAATATCCTTGAAGAAATCAGAATAATGAGAAGCTGAATAATTCCTTGAACTGGTTTGTGCAATAATACGCTGCCCAAATGCATCGGGAAGCGGGAACATCCAATAGTTCGATTCATAACTCCGTTGCTCTTCTCGGATAGTCAATGCATTAACAAAAGGAATCCCTTCATTCGACCCTGAAGCGAACAATTTAATTTCATCCAGGCTCCCTCCAAAAACACCAGCTATCGGAATCCAACTGCGGATGTATTTTTGTTTCCATGCTTTGGACATAGCCTGTAGGAAGCTTAACGTAACTTTACACCCCATAGAATGGCTGATCAATACAACAGGATTTTCACCGTTCCATTTAAAAGTCTCTTCTACCAGTAAGCGAAGCTTTAAATAATACGGACCAGAAGGAATGAATCTGAAATCATACGGAGCTACTCTGAGGCTTTTATTCAAAACGACAAACTTTTCCATCGTTTTAATAAATTCCTTCCAAACATTAGACTTTTGAAATGGAATGGAAGGATCAAGATTCAAGCTTTCAACCTCGCCCCAATAAGGAACTCTGGTTTCCACCCCTGGAGCATTTTCGTAAGCATTCGTTTTTGAATTGTAAACCAGTTTTATATTTTCCACCCAGCAATGAATCTTTGGAGGAACTAGACTAGACAGATCGAGCCATAGGCGTTCAAACGCATTTGTTTTCATAGGACAATACCAATGGTCTCGCGTGACCTTGTCGATCTTGGCTTCTAATACATTCGAGCCGTCACTACAGGTGATCATTTTACTGTTTTTAAAATTGGGGCTGTACTTACCCTGGAATAATAATCAAGGGAGAAGCAAGTTTAAAAGCCGTCGCAACGGAAACTTGACACGTGAACGTCAGGAACCTCATCCTGGCTTTTTTTTTTCAAATTTCACTTTTCACTTTTCAATAATTCAGTTAGTTGTTTTAACTAAATGTTTCAAATACAATACCCGCAACACAGATAAATAAAAATAGGTGCAGCGTTTCCCTTTTTGAATGGTAGATGGAAAATGACTATAAGTCATTTAACAGCGAATCCGCGTTTTCGTTGGATACATCATCCGGACTATGCATTGGGTATCTAAATGATCCATCTTTCCTCTGTGGTGAACATTCAATGGTGGTATTAATACAATCAGCTTGAACTCGTTTTGGGGACAGAATCATCCTTCGACAAGGCGAATTCTTAGTCGATGGATTGTTAAGATTATCTTGCGAATCTTCAATTCTTGCCGATTTGGTTCGGACCATTTTCGGGCCCCAAAGCATCTTTTTCTTCAAAGGTGTTTCGACAGACACATGTGGCGGTATCTCTAAAGATATCTGCAATTGTTCAACCACATCTTCTACCGGCTTTACTAAATTCTTTTCAGAGCGAAACACCATGTTGTATTCTTGTTCCATTTCATCTGTCCATTTATTGGTAGCGTAATGAAACCCAAAAGTGGTACTGAGGGCTGCAAGATTTTTTGACAGTTCGTTTGTGATTTGCTCGATTGCAGATTCATTTTTAATCGACTCGGCTTCTAGTGTCCTGTTATGCGTTTCCTGGGTTTTCACTTCGAATTTGAAATCATTTTGCTCCAATTCTGATTGGTGATTTTCAATATTGAGTGCATCTGTTTTGTCTAGAAGCTCTTCAGATGAGGTTGAAACCATCATATCATTCTCGATTTCGCCACTCTCTATATAGGCACTTCCCTTGTTTCCACTAAAGACGCTCTCTGTCTTACCATTCTCTTTATCATAGCTCTCTTCCTTGCTACTCTCATTATCACCACTTTCCTCGTTGCTACTCTCTTTATCACCACTTTCCTCATCGCTACTCTTTTCATCACCACTTTCCTCATTGCTACTCTCTTCGTCACCACATTCTTCATTGCTACCCTCTTTGTTGCCTATTTCCTCATCGCTAATGTTCAAAATGCCACTCTCTATACCATCAACATCGCTGCTTTCTAGATTCATCTCAGGGTCAAGCTGAACTTCAGCAGACTTGTTACTTATATCGCCTTCAGTATCAAGAGATTGTTGTGTGCGATCGTTTTCATGCTCGTTGGGTTCATTTCTTTCATCGTTTTCATTATCATCGGTCTCCATTCTATCTCCAAGTTGTCTATTTGAATCTTGAACTTCTTCTGAAAGTGGCAGCGATACATCATCGTCGCACTGCTGTTCCAAGACTTGATTATTTTCGAGATCAGATAATTGTTTCTGTAATTTTTCATACAAATAGGCGATATCTTCAGGCTTTTCCCCTGTATTTGGCAGTGATTCGTTTATAGAAACCACAGGACTAGTTTGACGTTCTGTGTTTGATGATTCAGCTTCTTGGCCGTCCGTAAAAAATGATGCGCAGGAAGCTGAACCGAATTCTTGAGCGATATCCAACTCTGTAGAATGGCTTGTCGGAGATTTTTCATGGATTCCGATATGATCTCGTTCCAAAATGGTCCAATTTTCAGCCCATTTTCGAAGCGCTTTCCCACTCACGCTTTTGACAACTTTAATTTTTGAATCTTTCGCAGAAGGCATTTTAGATGTTTTTGACGGGGATTTTTTACTCAGTGACTTTGCAGGCGAGGATGGAATAATTTGGGAAGACTTTTTAGTGTTGGAATGGAATTTAGGTTTACGCGGAATTCGTTTAAACTTCACATCGAGTTTACTGGCCGCTTTAAGTTCCTCTAATTTGTCTCTATATTCTTGAGCAGCTTTAATTCTGGCTCTGATCATATTTTCCTTACTAACTCCGGGTTCAGGTTTCGATACCCAAAGACTGAAAATGTTTTAGGCTATAGTCAATCACTATATTCTAAGTACTTACCGTTTCTTAGGTGTCACTACTGCTTTCCGTTTGGTGTTAATCTTTCGCGGTTCGCTCGGTTTCTTCGGGGAAACAGGATCCATGTCGTGTTCAACTCGGGAAAATTGCTTATCTAATAACCCAATAGCATCAACAAGTGTTTGAGGCTCTTGCAATGATACCTCTTTAAATGCTTGAACTGCTTTTCTACCTGTCCCAACGGGCAGTTTCTTATTCTGCCATCGTGGAATCATCAAATTCAACGATTTCAACGGCTATCTTTTTTTTTTTGAACAAACAGAAGATAATTAAAATTTAACCCCCCCCAAATGGATCAACCTACAACAACTATTAAA
>Ga0105054_10008303_pt1 | contig 13764 bp, 13 predicted proteins | sample BON02_FD_78091 | JGI IMG/M metagenome (GOLD analysis project Ga0105054, IMG submission 78091) | Freshwater microbial communities from Lake Bonney liftoff mats and glacier meltwater in Antarctica - BON-02 (megahit assembly) | ecosystem: Environmental > Aquatic > Freshwater > Ice > Glacier...
CGCCGGTGTCCGTATCTTTGAAGAATCGGCGGTGACCTCGATGGAGACCGAACGGCCCGAGAAGCTGATCGTCACCGCCGGTGGGCAGGTCCGCGCCCGCCATGTCGTGCTGACCTGCGGCGGTTATGGCCTGGGCGTCCTGCCCGATGTCTCCTGTGCCGTGCTGCCGGTCGCCACTTACGTCATGGCGACCGAGCCCATTCCCGAGGACGTGCTGGCGACCGCGATCCGCCAGAAGGTCTGCATGGCCGACACGCGGCGGGCGGGCGACTACTACAGGGCGCTGCCCGATGGGCGCATCCTGTGGGGCGGGCGCATGACCGCGCGTACCGCCGAACCGCCACGTCTGGCCGGCCTGATGCTCGACGACCTGCTGACGGTCTATCCCCAGCTCAAGGGCCATGCCCGCTTCGAGACGGCCTGGGCCGGCACGATGAGCTACGCCCGCCACCGCATGCCCCAGATCGGCCGCCTGCGTGATGGCGTCTGGTACGGCCAGGCCTTCGGCGGCAGCGGCATGGGCACCACGACGGTTGCGGGCGAACTGCTGGCCGAAGGCATCAGCGGCCAGAGCGACCGTTACCGCCTGTTCGAACCCTTCGGCCTGACCTGGGCCGGCGGCCCCTTCGGCAGGGTGGCGGCGCAGGCGATCTACTGGACCGGGCAGATGCAGGATGCCGCCGCAGCGCGGCGCGACCGCAGGGCGCGCAAGGCTTCAGTCGCCGCCTAGGACAGCTTGAAGAAGGCGTTGTGTCGCCTCATAGGACCCCGTGCCGGAACTCTGGCGCGGCCCGGCGACATTGAGCACGGCGATGCCATGGAGGGCGAGCCAGCGCCGGGTCCTGGCCACCGCGTCGGCCTCGTCGGGGTGGACCACAAGGCATGGCTTGCCGCGACGCTGGGCGAAACGCTCCGTGATCGCGGTGCCGCCCGAAAGCGGGCGATGGGCGACAATCAGCGTGCCGTCGCTGTCGCGCACGTTCCAGTCGGTACGTTGCAGGTAATCGGGCGAGGGGCTTTCCTCGAGCGCATATCGCGCATCGATCGGCCCGTCTTCGGCGCGACGCCCCTTGGGGCACCAGCCGCCTGACGGCAGGCCATGTGCAAGCGCCACGTCGAGCGCGGCACGGTCGGCACCGGTCTGGCCGCCCGAGACGATGCGTTCGGGCAGGCCGGTTTCAGGTGAGGGAAAGGTCCCGCCCCTAGAGCAGGAAAAGCGCCATCAGGATCAGCAGAACGATCAGAAAGACGGTGCCGAACATGGCCATGCGCACGAAGCCGCGGTAGGTGCCGAGTTCCTGGGAATCCGAGCGCGTCCAGTCCGAAATCACATGTTCCATGAGAATCCCCCAACTGCGGAAGCCGATGTCGTGCGGCCGTCTGGCCGCCTGGCGAGGTTTATAGAAGAAAGCGCACGGGGATGTGAAGACCTCTTGCTCGGCCGACGGTTCTTCAGCGGTCGGGCTCGAAGCCCTGGACCAGCCGGTCGGCGACCTCTTTCTGGTGGGCGCTCAGTCTGTAGATGATGTCCTCGCGCGCCCGCACCGATTCCAGGTCCATGTGTCGTGCCGCCAGGGACCACCAGAAGTAGGCGCGGAACATGTCGCGGGGGACGCCGTCCCCGGCGTGGTAAAGCGCGCCCAGCGCGGCCTGCGATGCGACATAACCCTGGCGCGCCGCGATCTTCCACAGGCGCGCGGCTTCCGTGCTGTCGGCCGCCACCCCCAGGCCCGAACGGATCATGCGGCCCAGGTTGTGCAGGGCACGGGTCAGGCCAAGCCCGGCAGCGCGCCGGTAGAACCCGACCGCGGCGGCCGGATCGCGTTCGACGCCCCAGCCGTTCTGGGTCATCACGCCCAACAGGTTCAGCGCACGCGCGTCGCCGGCCCGCTCAAGAGGCCCGAGTTCAGCCAGCACCCGGTCGAACTGGCCCATCGCCAGGGCCTGTTCGGCGGCACGGAAATCACCCCGTGCATGATCGGACGCGGTGGCGCACAACAGGAGGAGGCAGGCAACGGCACATCGGCGCGGCAGGGACACACGGGTCTCCTCGTCGCAAGGGACGGTGTTATGATGCCACCACGGGGCCGTCGTGACACGTCTGCCCGCGACGGCGACCGTCAGCGACCAGTACGGAATTTCCCATGAGACGATTTGTATTTCCGCTGCCAATTTTCGCGCGTCTGGCCCCCCTGTGCCTGGTGCTCTTCATTCTGGCGGCCCCGGCTCTGGCCCAGCAGGATCAGGCGGCAGATACGCAGGCACAGGATGCCGGTGGTGGCGCAGTCATCACGGCGCGCGAACTCGAAGCCCTGATCGCGACGCTCGAAAATGATGCCAGCCGGCAGAATTTTCTCGACGACCTGAAGGCACTGGTTGCCGCCCAGGAGCAGATGGCGGGAGACGAGGAGGTTGAATCCGCCCCCGGTCTGGTCAGCCGCATAGCCGACCGGGTAGCCAACGTCGATGTCGCAATCGAGGAACTGGTCGCCGAACTCGATGACGGCAGCGGCATGATCGCGTGGTTCCGCGTCCAGATCGAAACTCCGCTGCTGCGGCGAAGCTGGATCGAGGCGATCTGGCAGGTCGGGGCCACGTTGATCCTGGCCGCCGGGCTTGCCTTCGTGTTGCGCCGTCTGACCTTGCACCAGCTTGTGCACCTGGAAGCGCGGCGGCAGATGGGGTGGGCCGAACGCGTCATGGTCGCCCTGGGTCGCGCCTTGCTGCTGCTGGTGCCGATCGCCGGCTTTGCAACGGTCGGCTACGTCGCCCTGATGTTCATCGATCCCAACAGTTTTGCGCGGATCGTGGCCGTCACCCTGATCAATGCGACCATCGCCGTGCGTCTTGTCAGCCTGGTGTCGCGGTGTGTGCTGTCGCCCCTGGCGCACGAATTGCGCCCTCTGCCAATGAGCGACGAACAGGCGGCCTATCTGTTCGTGTGGACGGGACGCCTGGCGGTTGTCGGGGTCTATGGCTTTTTCGCGATCGCTATGATGAGCGCCTTCGGTCTGCCGGAATCAAGCGCAGCCCTGTTGTTACGCCTGGTCGGCCTGACCATCGCGGCCATGATGATGGTTGTGATCCTGCAATCGCGCGAGCCGGTCGCCGAATGGATCCGCAGCCATCCAGAATCCGGCACAGGGCGCGTATTGCGGCACCGTCTGGCCGATATCTGGCATGTTCTTGCCTGTGTTGCCGTGTTTATCATCTTTGCCGTCTGGGTGCTCGATGTTCACGGGGGCTTCGTCTTCCTGCTCCAGGGATTCGGCGGCACCGGCGGCGCGCTGTTCCTGGGCCTTCTGGCATCGACCCTGCTGCGCCGGCTGCTCCATCGCCTGTTCAGCATCTCCACGGAAATGCGTCATCGGTTCCCCGGGCTGGAACGTCGCTCCAACCGCTACGTCGCGGTCCTGAGCTGGGTGCTCAACGCCGTCGTCTGGTGGTTCGTGGCCCTGGCCGTGCTGGAGTCCTGGGGCATTGGTGTCTTTGATCTTTTCGCGACGCAAAGGGGCGGCGAGCTCATCGCCCGTTTCATGTCGATCGGGGTGATCGCGATTGCCGCCATCGTGGTCTGGGAGTTGGGCGACGGCATGATCTCGCGCGCGCTCACCGATGGCGGGACCCGGACCCTGACGCCGCGCATGAAGACGTTGCTGCCGCTGTTCCGCAACGTCCTCATGGTCACCGTGGCGGCGATCGGCATTGCCACCATCCTCTCGGAGCTTGGGGTCAACATCGGGCCCCTGCTGGCCGGCGCGGGCATTGTCGGCATCGCCGTCGGCTTTGGCGCCCAGACCCTGGTCAAGGACATCATCACCGGCGCCTTCATGCTCTTCGAGGACCAGTTCTCGGTCGGCGACTGGATCGACGCCGGCGGCAAAACCGGCGGGGTCGAGAGCATCTCGATCCGTACCGTGCGCCTGCGCGACATCGATGGTTACGTCCATACCGTGCCCTTCGGCGAGATCACGGCCCTAACCAACATGATGCGCGACTTCGGTTATGCCGTGATCGACGTCGGCGTCGCCTACAAGGAAAACACCGACCATGTTCTGGAGGTGATCCGCGAGGTCGACGCCCAGGCGCGCGAGGACGAGGAGTTCGCCGAGCGCCTGGCCGGCGATCTCGAGGTCATGGGCGTGACCGAACTCGGCGATTCAGCGGTCACGCTGCGCGTGCGGGTCAAGACCGTGGCCGGCTTCCAGTGGGGCGTGCGCCGCGAATACCTGCGCCGCATCAAGCTGCGCTTCGACGAGGTCGGAATCGAGATCCCGTTCCCGCACATGACCGTCTGGTTCGGCGAAATGAAGGGCGGCGCGCTGCCGCCGGTCGCCCATGTGCGCCTTGATGCCGAAACACTCGGCGACGTTGGCGAAGGCAAGACGCAGGCTGACGAGCAAGACACCGATGACTCTGCGAGCGTGACCAGAACAGAGGCGCTGGCGCCGCCGGGCGCAGGCGAGCGTGACTGACGGCAGCCTGGCCATCGTTGATCTGTAGAATTTCCGCCTGGCCGACTGCAGGCGCGTATCGCCGGCCCCTGGCCAAACGCGCGTCGTCGCTGCGGCCGTTCGGCCTGAAACGCTTCGACAAGCTTGCAGCCGAACAGGAGAAACCAGCAAAAAAGAACTGGGTTCGTCCCCCGTGGCCGATTGACATTTTGCCGATTTACGACATCTTGGTGTCGCAATCGACCTCATTCCGGGCATGGCCATGGCACAGCCACGGGTCTTCACCTACTACCTCGTTCCCAACTTCTCGATGATGGCGTTTACCGCCGCCGTCGAACCCCTGCGCTCGGCCAATCGCATGAGCGGCAGCCAGCTCTACGAATGGCGCGTGATCTCCAAGGACGGCAGCCCCGTGCAGGCCAGCAATCGGCTAAGCGTGCTGGCCGATGGTTCGATTGCCGAAACCGAGAGCTGCGAGGCGCTTTTTGTCTGTGCCGGGATCGACGCCCACCGCTACGAGGATCGCGCTGTCATGGCGTGGCTGCGCCGCATCGCGCGCCAGGGCGGGATCGTGGGCGCGCTGTGCACGGGAAGCCATCTGCTGGCCCGGGCCGGCCTGCTCAACGGCTACCGCTGCACGATCCACTGGGAGGACATGGAGAGTTTCGCCGACGAACACCCCGAACTGGAGGTGACCGACGACATTTTCGAGATCGACCGCAACCGCATCACCTGTTCGGGCGGCACCGCCGCGCTCGACCTGACCCTGCACATGATCACGCTGGAGCATGGCGCCGAACTTGCCGGCAAGGTTTCCGAGCAGTTCATCCACGAACGCATCCGCGAAGCCCACGACCACCAGCGCATGGCGCTCCAGAGCAGGGTGGGGGTCAGCGATCCCAAGCTGCTGTCGGCCATTGCCGAGATGGAGGCCAACCTCGAGGAGCCGCTGCCGCTGCCCGACATCGCCGATGCGGTGGGCCTCTCGACACGTCAGCTCGAGCGCCTGTTCAAGAAACATCTGGGCCGCACGCCGTCGCGTTACTACCGCGAACTGCGCCTGCACCATGCCCGCCTGATGCTGATGCAGGGTTCGGCCTCGATCCTGTCGATCGCGCTTGCGGCCGGCTTCGTTTCGGCCTCACATTTCAGCCGGCGCTATCGCGAGTATTTCGGACGCACCCCGCGCGAGGAGCGCCGCGCCGTCGTCTGACCGGAGGCCGTTCGTGACCAACAACATCCCCGTGCACAATCCGCTCTTCCCGCCCTCGATGGACTACGGCAGCGAGGATGCCGAAGGCATCAGCGTGCTGGTCGAGGTCGATGAAGGGGCTGTCCGGCAATTGCTGGAAGCCACACCCTTTACCTTCGTCTCGGCCCATGCCTGGATAGAAGTCATCGCCCTGCGCAGCGCCTGGGGCGTGGAACCGTTCTGCGGCGGCGGCGTCATCGTGCCTGCGCGTTACGGCGAGAAGCTGGGTGGCTACTACGCCTTCTGCTACATCGACACCGACGACGCCCTGGCGCTGGGCCGCGAACCCTTCGGTTATCCCAAGAAATACGCCCGCTCCCATGTCCAGCGCACCGGACGCGCGGTCACCGCCTCGATGAAACGCAAGGATGCGGTGATCGAGGTGTCCGTCGTCACCGGCGCGGCGCAGGTTTCGGCGCCTCCGGCCGTGCCGCGTTATCCCCACCTGCTGTTGCAGACCTTCCCCAGCGCGGAATCGAGCGAGGCGCTGCTGACCCGCGTCATCGCGCGCGATACCGCCGCGACCTCGGCCATGACGGTCGAGGCAGGGGAGGCCGCTGCAACGATCCTCGATGGACCGGGCGGCAACGAACTTTCCTGGATGCAGGGCTGCCGGGCGATAGCGGGCAGTTACGCCCGCGGCTCCTTCCGCGGCGCCCTGGGTACGGTGCTGGGCACCGAACAGGCCGGCGGTGAGTTGCGCGCAGCGCTGCGTGCAGAAGCCGCGCAGTGAGCGTTTGCCTCAGGCTTTGAACAGGTCCTTGGGATTGCCCATCTCGTAATAGCCGAGCACGCCGTTGCCACGTCCGGTGCCGTCATAGACGTCGTAACCCAGCAGTTCCTGGGCGCGCTCGGGCATGGCCTTGACCTGATCGACGGTGAGGTTGAGGTAGCAGTTCTCGACCGGACGCAGCCAGCCGGCGCAGAACGACACCGAAAGGCCGCGCCGGATGCTCTCGGAGGTGCTGGTGCCGCCGGCGTGGATCGTCTCGCCGCTGAAGAAGGCCACCGAACCGGCCGGCATCGCCGCCGGGTGGATGTCCTCGGGCAGGGGCACGCGGCCCTTTGACCACAGGTGGCTGCCGGGCACGACCAGCGTGGCGCCGTTGTCTGGTGTGTAGTCGGTCAGCGCGATCATGGCGTTGACGCAGAGCGGCCCCATCCCCTGGATGGCGGTCGGCCAGGAGTTGTTATCGGTGTGCAGCCGCTGGGCGGTTTCGCTCTTGCGGATCTCGATCAGCTCGGCGGCCGAGAGGATGTAATCGGTACAAACCGGCAGCAGCAGGTGGTCCATGACGGCCAACATGCGCGGATCGACCAGCGCGTCGATCAGGGCAGGGGTCTTGGCCGGCAGGCCCTGCAGACGCACGGTGTGATGGCCCAGGAAATCGTCGAAGACATCGACGCCGGTGTAGGTGCGCTTGTGGCTGTCGATGAAGGGCTGGACCTGACCGTTGTAGCGGGCAAGCCAATCGCCATCATAGAAATTCTCGACGATGACGACGCCGTCGGCATCGAGCGCGGAGCAGATGTCGGCCACTTCGGCCCGGGCATCCAGGCGTGTCAGTTCCGGCATCGTCGCTCTCCCGTGGGTGCGTGGGGCCGAAGACCAGGCGGGCGCGGGGAGAAGGGCGCCCGCCGAATCTTCGAAGTGGATGGCGCGAGACTGGCAAAAAGCTGGACAAGTGTCCAGTTGGCCGGTTTCAGTTTCGGCGGCATGCGCTAGGATAGGCCACCAAGGCGGGGAAAAAGCGTGGCAACAAGGCAGCGGCCGGGCACCCAGCCCGAGATCAACGAGTTCAGGCGCATGCGCCTGATGGAAGCGACCATCGCCCTGCTCGCCGAAAAGGGCGCGGCGGGTGCCACTGTGCGCGCCATCACCGCTGCCGCCGGCACCAGCCATGGCCTGATCGGCCATTACTACGCCAACAAGGACGAACTGCTCATCGCCGCCCTCGGCCACCTCTTCAACACGGTCGCCGACGAGATTGCCCGGCAGGTCGCGCGCGCCGGTGACGAACCCCTGGCCCGGTTGAAGGCGGTGCCCAAGGCGATGTTCTCGCCGCAGGTCTTCACCGAAACCAGCAGCGCCGCGTTCCTGGCGCTGTGGCACGAAATCCGCTTCAACGCCGGCGTCCGCGAGGCCAACCGGCAGCTCTATGTCGGCTACCGCAACCGTTCGCTGGTGCACTTCCGCGAGACGGCGCGCAAGCTCGGAGTCGAGATCGACGCCGAAGGCGCGGCCACCGGCCTCATCGCCCTGATCGACGGCCTCTGGCTCGAACTCGCCATCGGGGCGGGTTCCACGACACGGCAGAAGGCCGTGATCCTGTGCCACGACTACATCGACCAGCAACTGGGCCTGCGTCCTGCAGGCAAACCGCCGCGGGCGGTCGCCGGCTAGGATCTATTCGGCGGCCTCGTCCCGCGAACCCCGGCCCTCGCGCCGCCGGCGGCGCCTCCCGCCATCCTCGACATCGGCAGCCGAGACCTTCGGCTCGGGCAGGGTGACGACCTTGGTCAGGTTGGGGTAGCTCGCGGTCTTGTTGGGGATCGCCATGGCGTCGACGAAATGTTCCTGGAACTTGGGCTCCACCGCTGTCTCGATCTTCTCGATGCGGCGGACCTGCTCCTCCAGTTCCTTGCGCAGCGCGCCGTTGAGCAGGGCGATGCGTGCCCCGGTTCCGGCGGCATTGCCCGCCGAGCCGACCTTGGCCAGGTCGCAGTCGGGGATCATGCCCAGGATCATGGCGTACTTGGTGTCGATGTGGCTGCCGAAGGCGCCCGCCAGGGTGATCTTCTCGACCGTCTCGATGCCCATGTGATCCATCAGCAGACGCGCGCCGGCGTAGAGCGCGCCCTTGGCGAGCTGGATCTGACGCACGTCGTTCTGGGTGATCGTGATGATCTGTTCGCCCTCGTGCAGGACGTAGCCGAAGGTGCGGTCCTGGGCGACGATGCGTGGCGAGCGCGCGGCCATGCCGCCGTCGATGACGCCATCCGTGGTGATGATGCCGGCCAGATACATCTCGGCAATCACTTCGATGATGCCCGAGCCGCAGATGCCGGTCGGGCGCTGGTCGAAGCCTTCCTCGTTGGACCAGCGGTCGTCACCGATCACCTTGAAGCGGGGCTCCAGGGTCTCGGGATCGATCCGGACGCGTTCGATCGCGCCGGGCGCGGCGCGCTGGCCCGAACTCACCTGGGCGCCTTCGAAGGCAGGGCCGGTGGGCGAGGAGGCGGCCAGCAGGCGGTGCTTGTCGCCCAGGATGATCTCGGCATTGGTGCCGACGTCGACGATCAGCGTCATCTCCTCGGCCTTGTAGGGCATCTCGCAGAGCACGACGCCGGCGGCATCGGCGCCAACATGACCGGCGATGCAGGGCAGCACGTAGATGCGCGAGCCAGCGTTGAGAAACAGGTCGATGTCGGAGGCGAGCATGATCGTGGCGTCGTCGGTCGCCAGGGCGAAGGGGGCAAAACCCAGCGGCGTGGGATCCAGGCCCAGCACCAGGTGATGCATGACCGGGTTGCCCGCGATCGTCACTTCCATGATGTCGGTGATGGCGATCTGGGCTTCGGCGGCAACTTCCTGGGCCAGGTCGTTGAGCGAATCGCGCACGGCACGCGTCATCAGTTCAGCGCCGCCTTCGTTCATCATGGCGTAGCTGACCCGGCTCATCAGGTCTTCGCCGTAACGGATTTGCGGATTCATGCGTCCGGCCGATGCCAGGACCTCGCCGGTCAGCAGGTCGCAGAGGTGCATGGCGATGGTCGTCGAACCGACATCGACCGCCAGTCCGTAAACCTTGTCGTGGAAGCCCGGGCGGATGTCGATGATGCGCTTGCCGCGGCGCACGATCACGGTGGCCTTGTAGGCGCCGTCCTCCAGGGTCTTGTGCAGCTTGCGCAGGACATGGATGTCGACGCCGTTGATCTCGACGCCCCAGGTCTCCTTCAGGGCGATCTCGAGGCGGCGCAGGTGTGCCGCCGGCTCGTTCATGTCGGGTGCGGCGATCTCGACGTACATCGGGCGCACCACGGGGTCGAGCTCGATGGTCCGGGCATCGGCGCGCTTGCGCACGATCTGCCGGTGCATCTGGCTTTCGGCCGGCACGTCGATCAGAAGGTCGCCGCCAATGCGCGCCTGGCAGGACAGGCGGCGGCCTTCGGCAAGGCGCCCGTCGTTCTGCTGGCGCCGCTCGGCGTCCGTGAAGGGCGTCAGGTGCTCGTTGGTCGAGACGATGCCGTGTTTGGCGAACTCGCCGTCGCCGATGTTGACCTGGCAGCGCGTGCAGATGCCGCGCCCGCCACACACGGAATCGAGATCGACGCCCAGTTCGCGCGCGGCCTGCAGCAGTGGCGTGCCGCGCTTGAAGCGGCCGCGCCGGCCCGAAGGGGTGAATACGACGAGGGGATCTTCACTCACGACCGACGACGTCCTTCCCGGCGCTTGGCGCGCGCCTCAGAGATCATTTCACCCTGGTTGCCGTGGCCCGAGTTGAGCGAGATCCAGGTGCGGCAGTTCTTGTCGACGCCGTTCATGACGTCGGCCGCGCGCAGCGCCGACATGATCTCGGGTTCGAGCGGATTGGTGATCGCCGAGGTCATGCCGCTGGCCGCTGCCATGGTCAGAAAGGCGGCGTTGAGCGCGGGCCGGGCGGGCAGGCCAAAGGAGATGTTGGAGGCGCCGCAGGTCGTGTTGACCTTCAGTTCCTCACGCAGACGACGGATGATCGAAAAGGCGGTACGGCCGGCCTGGCCGATGGCGCCGATCGGCATGACCAGCGGATCGACGATGACGTCGCAGGGTTTGATGCCGTAATCCTGGGCGCGTTCGACGATCTTCTTGGCGACGGCGTAACGCTCGTCGGGGTCCTCGGAAATGCCGGTCTCGTCGTTGGAGATCGCGACCACCGCGGCGCCGTACTTTGCGACCAGCGGCAGCACCACTTCCAGGCGTTCTTCCTCGCCGGTCACCGAGTTGACCAGGGCCTTGCCGACATAGGCTTCCAGGCCCTTTTCCAGGGCTGCCACGATCGAGCTGTCGATGGAGAGCGGAATGTCGGTCAGCGACTGCACCAGTTTGATCGAATCGTAGAGCATCTGCGGTTCGTCGGCGAGCGGCACACCGGCATTAACGTCGAGCATGTGGGCGCCGGCCGCGACCTGGGCGATCGTGTCCGATTCCACGCGGCTGTAGTCGCCGGCGGCCATTTCCTCGGCGAGCTTCTTGCGGCCCGTGGGATTGATGCGTTCACCGATCACCGTGAAGGGGCGGTCGAAGCCGATGACGACGGTCTTTGTCGCCGAGCTGATGACAGTTTCGGTCATGACGGAACCCTGAACCTCTGTTGCATGTACTGTGGAATGACGGGATTGACGGAGTGGGGCTTGCGGTCACGCAGCGCGCCGGACTCCGAGATGATTTCTGCCACCGACTCTTCCTGACGATAGGCCATCAGGTGGATGCCGGAAACGCCCTCGATCTCCCGGATCTCCTGGATCAGGTCAATGCACAGGCGTTTGCCTTCTTCCTTCTGCTTCTGCGCCCCTTCGAGACGGGCGACGATCGCGTCGGGAATATGGACGCCCGGTACGTTCGAGCGGATCCAGCGGGCCGCCTTGGCCGAAGCCAGCGGGCCGACGCCGACCATGATGAAGCACTGCTCGTGCAGCCCCATGTCGCGCACCCGCGCCATGTAGCTTTTGAGCAGGTCGATGTCGTAGCAGTACTGGGTCTGCACGAACTGGGCGCCCGCGGCGATCTTCTTGGCCAGACGCAACGGGCGGAAGTCGTAGGGCGGGGCGAAAGGGTTGGCTGCTGCGCCGATGAAGATATCGGGCGCCTTGTCGAGCTTGCGGCCCGAGGCGAAACGACTTTCATCGCGCATCGCGCGGATGGTTTCCAGCGTCGCCATGCAGTCCATGTCGAAGACCGGCTTGGCCTCGGGGTGGTCGCCGCACTGCACGCCGTCGCCGGTCAGGCACAGGATGTTGGCCACGCCCATGGCAGAGGCCCCCAGCACGTCGCCCTGGATGGCGATGCGGTTGCGGTCGCGCCCGGAAATCTGCATCACCGGGGCGTAGCCCACGCGCGTCAACAGGGCGCAGACGCCGACACTCGACATGTGGCAGTTGGCGCCCGAACCGTCGGTCGCGTTGATTGCATCGACCCATCCGTCGAAGATCGCGGCGCGCTCGAAAACGTCGACGGGATCGGCGCTGTCGGGCGGCGAGAGTTCCGCGGTCACGGCGAATTCGCCGGCGCGCAGGATGCGCTCCAGGCGGCCGCGCGAGCTGTGGCCGGGCATGGGTTCGAGCGGCGCGGCCGGGTCGATCGGACCCGGATCGATCATCTCGGGGTAGGCGGGGCCGTCGTTGAGCGGGCCGGTTCCGATGCCTTCTTCCTCGGTGGTCATGCTGCCTTCCTTGCCGTCGACTTCGGCTTGGCCGGGCCGCCGGCCTTGATCTCGCGGATGATCCGCAGCCAGGACGAATGGCCCTTCAGGCGGTTGTCGACGGGAAGCTGCACGTCGAGAATGTTGTCGCTCATCATGGTCTGCGCGCCGGCCCAGGCCTTGACCCAGACACAGGGCATGTCGGGTTTGACCTCGCAGTTGCCGTCGGCCCGTACGCCGCCGCAGGGGCCGTTGCGCAGGTTTTTCGGGCAGTTCATCGGGCACGACATGCCGGTCGAGGACAGGGCGCACTGGCCGCACATCTGGCAGTCGAACATGGCGCCCTTGATGGCGTGCTCGACCGCGGCGACCGGACGCTCCAGGCGGTCATAACCGATGCGCCGCACCAAGGGTTCCAGCGCCACAATGGTGTTCTGGAACAGGTCGTAGAGGCGCATCAGGCCTCTGGCATTGCGAACGGACCAATGACGAACGGCGCGCATGGGCACCACTCCCGGAACGCGGCCGATCAGCCGCGCAGATTGTATTCGGTAAGCGTCTCGGCGATCAGCTTCTCGCCGCGTGGAGCCATCAGGTGGGCGCCGCTGATGCCCTTGATCTCCTTGAACTGCTGGACCAGCTCGGCGCAGATCTTGCGGCCCTCGGCCCTCTGGTCCTCGGCACCCTCAAGGCGCACGATGACATGATCGGGCACGTGCACGCCGAACAGGTTCTCGGTCATCCAGCGCGCCGACTTGGCCGAGATCAGCGGTCCGACGCCGACGATGAAATGAGCCTGCTCGGTGATGCCGGCATCGTTGAGCACGGCCATGTAGCGCTTGAGCACCTCGATGTCGTAGGCGAACTGGGTCTGGAAGAAATCGGCGCCGGCGTCGATCTTGCCCTGCAGGCCGCTGGGCTTGAAGCCGGGCTCGGGATCTCGCGGCGTATCGGCGGCACCGATCAGCAGGCCGGGTGCCGGGTTGATCTCGCGGCCCGAAGGAAGCTTGCCTTCGTCGCGCAGCATGCGCGCCATCGACATCAGGCCCTTGCTGTCGACGTCCTCGACCGGCTTGGCATCGGGCTGGTCGCCGTTGGTGATGGCATCGCCGTGCAGGCACAGGATGTTGGGAATGCCCATGGCCGGCGCGCCGATGAACTCGCCCTGGATGGCCAGACGGTTGCGATCACGCACGGTGAACTGCAGCACAGGTTCGATGCCGTTCTTGGCCATGATCGCGGCGCATGCAAACGCCGACATGTGGCTGCGGGCGCCGGCGCCATCGGTCACGTTGACCGCATCGACCAGGCCCTTCAGGCAACTGACCTTGGCCATCACGCTGGCTTCGTCGGCACCGTCGGGCGGCGTCGTCTCGGCGGTTATGACGAATTCGCCGCGCGCCAGCTTGGCTTCAAGTTGCCCCTTGGTCTTCATGAGAATGTCCCCTTCTCAGTCGGCGGGCTTGAGCCCGCCATTCTTGATGTGGGCGACGAGCACGTCGTCGCTGAATTCGGCTTCGAGCTTTTCGGCCAGGGCAGCGGCCTCGGCTTCCAGATCGTCGCTGCAGGCGACCGGGTCGCCGCGGCGCCAATGCTCCAGATAGGAATCGGTATCGCGCAGCTTGGCGCGCATGGCCGACTGGTCGATCGCCTTCTC
>Ga0105054_10008304_pt1 | contig 13764 bp, 11 predicted proteins | sample BON02_FD_78091 | JGI IMG/M metagenome (GOLD analysis project Ga0105054, IMG submission 78091) | Freshwater microbial communities from Lake Bonney liftoff mats and glacier meltwater in Antarctica - BON-02 (megahit assembly) | ecosystem: Environmental > Aquatic > Freshwater > Ice > Glacier...
CCAGCGTACCCGGTCGGCGCTCATCGGATTGTCGGGCGGTTCAGGGGCCTCGCCGATGGCCAGCAGGGCCTTGACCACATCGTCGGCATCGGCGGGTTTCTGCAGATAGTCGACGGCCCCGGCCTTGACCGCCGCGACGGCGGTTGCAATGGCCCCATAGCCGGTCAGCATGACGATGCGGGCGTCCTCGCGCCGGTCACGAATGGATTCGACCACCTTCAGTCCGTTGCCGTCCTCCAGCCTCATATCCAGCACGGCGAAGGCGGGCACCGAGGTCTTCAGCGCCTCAAAGGCCTCGGCCAGGGAGGCGGCAAGAGTGACCACGAAGCCGCGGCTCTCCAGCGCTCGGCCCAGTCGGGTGCGCAACGCATTGTCGTCATCGAGCAACAACAGGGTCTTGTCGGCCAAGGCGGCTATCCGGGCTTCGGCATCAGGCATCGGGTGTCTCCAGAAACTCAAGTCGATAATGATACGGCGGCGGTCCAGCTTCAGACGGGGGGTGCGACATTAAGACGAGATCTCCAGCGCGGGACGTGACCAGCGCACCGCAACACGCGCGCCCTTCGGCTGCTCCTTGTGGAGCTGGCCCTTGGCCGGTGTCGAGCCGCCGCCGCCGCCGCCGCCGGGGCCGGGGCCGACAAAGACTTTTCCACCGGTTCGCTCCAGCAGGGTGCGGGCGATAAAGAAGCCCAGACCCATTCCGCCCTGGCTGGGGGCGATAGCCTCGGGCGTGGACGCGGCTTGCCCGGACTTTTTCCCTTTTCGGCCTGGCGTCGCGGCGGCGACCGAGGCCGCGATCTGGGCCGCCAGCGCCCGTCGCGCCTTGCCTTGGGGCCGGCTGGTGACATAGGGCTCGCCCAGCCGCGGCAGGATGTCGGCGGGGAAGCCAGGACCGTCATCCACTACCTCGATCTCGATGAAGCCGGCATCGACGATGGCCCGGACCCACACGCGGGTGGCCGCGAAATCAGCAGCGTTCTCGACCAGGGTCGACAGGCCGTGCACCACCTCGGGCAGGCGCCGAACAAGAGGGACCGGCTCGCCCGATGCGGTGCGAACCGACACCTCGAACGCGAGATCAAAGCCGCGATGCGGCTCAACCACCTCTTCCAGCAGCGCCTTCAGTCCGACCTCGGCGAAGGCCGCATCGGCCTCTTCGGGCTGTTGCGACAGGCGTTTGAGAATTTCGCGGCAGCGCTCGGCCTGTTGCAGGATCAGGGCAGCGTCCTCGGCCGCCGGGCCGTCCCTGGCCGAGGCCCGCAGCAGTTCCTTGGCCACGACCTGGATCGTCGCCAGCGGGGTGCCCAGCTCATGCGCCGCCGCCGCCGCCAATCCACCCAAGGCCGCCAGCCGCTGCTCGCGTTGCAGCACGTCCTGGGTCGTGGCCAGGGCCAGTTCCAGCTTCTCGGCGTCGGCGGCGATGCGCCAGGCATAGGCGGAGGTAAAGATCACCCCCGTCACCAGCGCCAGGCCGGTACCGAAACGGTACAGCGGCGGCAGGTTCAGTTCGGTCCCGGCCTGCCACGGCAGCGGCAGGGAGACAAAGAACAGGCAGACCGTAGCGGCCAGCACCAGAAACCCCATCACCGCCGCCTGTCGCCCCGGCAGCGAGGCCGCCGCCACCGTTACCGGTGCCACCAGCAAGAGGCAGAAAGGATTCTGCAAGCCGCCGGTCAGCCCCAGCAGGAACGACAGCTGCAGAATATCAAAGCCCAGATGCGCCGCCGTCAGCGGTCCATCCGGCAGGGAGCCGTCAATACGTTTCAACCGGGCGGTGGCGTTCAGGTTCATCGCCACGCTGGCGGCGATGACCGCCAGACAGCTCCACAGCGGCAGCTCGAAATGGAAATAGAGTGTGGCGGTCGCGATCGTCGCGCTCTGCCCCGCGATCGCCATCCAGCGCAGGATCACCAGGGTGCGCAGGGACAGGCCCCGGCTGCGGCGCGGCAGGTTGCGCCAGCCGGGGAAACGCCCCGGTTCGTCCGACGCGAACGGCGACCCGGACTGCGGCGACGGAGGGTCTTGGGACATGCTCACGGCTCTTCTATAGACCGTACGCGCGCGGGCGTGCGCGTTTTCGAGAGGGGCCATGATGCCGCGCCGATCCATCCTGATGTTAGCCGGCGTCTGTATCGCCCTCGCCGCCGTTCTTGCAGTCGTAACCATCGCGGTGGTCAACGGCCGCGCCGACCCTGGGTCAAGCGCGCGACAGGTCAGTTCCACGGGCCAGCCCAGCGTTGGCGGCCCCTTCCAGCTGGCCAACCAGGAGGGCCAGGCGGTCGATCAGACCCTGCTGAACGGCAAATGGTCGCTGGTCTTCTTCGGCTTCACCTATTGCCCGGACTATTGCCCGACCACGCTGCAGATGCTCGAGGCGACGAAATTGGCGCTCGGTGACCGCGCCAATCAGGTCCAGATCGTCTTCATCTCCGTCGATCCGGAGCGCGACACCCCCCAGGCGCTGAAGGACTATCTATCCAGCGGCGGCTTCCCTGAAGGTGTCATCGGCCTGACCGGCACCCCAGCCCAGGTCCGGGCCGCGGCGGACACCTACCGTGCTGCGTATGAGAAGGTCGGCGAGGGCGAGGCCTATACGATGAACCACTCGCTGACGATCTATCTGATGGGCCCCGACGGCCGGTTCCGCAGTGCCGTCGGCCACGACCTGGGGCCTGAACGGTCAGCCCAGGTCATCGAACGGGCCATGGCACGCGGTTGACGGTGCCACGCCCGTCCGGATCACTCCGCCTTGCGACCCACGGCCATCTGAATCTGGAGCCGTTTGAGTTCGCGGATCACGCGATTGGCCTGAATGGCGGGCATAAGCGCAGTCTTCAGAATGGTGGCCATCAGCAGCAGCACAGCAGCGGGCAAGCCCCAGTGCAGGGCCGACAGGGTGTCTTCAGCCTGGAAGAAACGCCATCCGGCCCAGACGCCGGCCAGGAACATCACGCCCTGGGTCACCATCAACACGACATTGGTCCAACCAATACTGCCGCCGAAGATGCCGAAAGCCTGGTTGAAATAGCCCGGCTCGCGGGCCGTTTCGCGGAACAGGGCCTGTTCCTCGCCGTCGAGGGCCTCTTCGATCATCCGGTCGATATCCTGCATCACACGTCTCCTTCCAGAACCGCGCGCAAGGTGCGGCGGGCATGCATGAGGCGGGTCTTTACCGTGCCCGCCGGCACGTTCAGAGCGATCGCCACCTCGGCGACGCTCATATCCTCGAGATAGAACAGGGCGACCGCGGCCCGCTGTGCCTGCGGCAAGGCGGCGAGGGCTACACCCAGCCGGGCTGAGGCACAGGGGTCGGCCGCTTCCGGCGAACCGACCTCGACGACCGGCTCGACGGCAACCGCGGCCGCAAGTTTGCGATCATGGCGCAGCCGCCCGATCTGCCGGGCGCAGCGACGGGAGACGATCTGATAGGCCCAGGCGGGAAAGGCGCGCTCGTCGCGCAGCCGGGCCAGACAGCGCACGATCTCGATCCAGCCGTCCTGGGCGGCCTCCCGCGCCTGATCAACGTCGCCGGTCAGACGCCAGGCGTGCGCCAGCAACTTCTTGCCCCAGCGCCGCGCCAACAGGTCAAACGCCTTGCGGTCTCCGAGTCGCGCGGACGCGACCAGATACTCGTCAAGAAACTGCTCCCTCGTCCTGTCCATCGTCGGTTTGCCCCGTTTCAGATGAAAGGTGCCGACAAGTCGGGATGCGGTTCAATCAATTCGTCACGGCGAGCCCATCCAGCGCCCTTCGGGCGTCCCCTCCCCCTTTCGCTTCGCCTAGGAGAGGAATAAATCTTTTTGCAGTGCGATGCGTTCTATGGTGCTCTGCTGCGTAACGGCGGAGGCCGTCTCAAGGATTCCATGCTCTATTCGCTTCACGAGTTCGCCTATCATTCGGCGACGCCATTCCGGTTTGGGGCCCAGATGGCCCGCCAGTTCTGGACCTCTCCCTTCAATCCGGCTTCGGACACCGCGATCGGCCGCACGGCCTTCGCCTCGGCAGAGCTGTTTGAGAGCGTGACGCGCCGCTACGGCAAGCCCGCCTGGGGCCTTGAGACCATCACCATCGACGACAAGCCGGTGCGGACCACCGAACAGGTGATCTGGTCCTCGCCCTGGTGCCGGCTGGTGCGGTTCGCCCGCCATCTCGGTGATCTGAAGCGGGCGGGCAAGCCGAGCTCGGCCCCGGCGGTGTTGATCGTGGCCCCCCTGTCCGGCCACTACGCCACCCTGCTGCGCGGCACAGTCGAGGGCTTCCTGCAGGACCACGACGTTTATGTCACCGACTGGACCAACGCCCGTCAGGTACCGATGCTGGAAGGCCGGTTCGACTTCTTCGACTATATCGACCACGTCCGCACCATGCTGGGTGTGATCGGCCCGCGAGCCCATGTCGTCGGCGTTTGCCAGCCGGGACCGCCGGTGCTGGCCGCCTGCGCCCTGATGGCCGAGGACGAGGATCCAAACCGTCCCGCCTCCATGACCTTCATGGGCTCGCCGATCGATGCGCGTCTGTCGCCGACGGTGACCAACCAGCTTGCCGAGGCCAAGCCCTTCACCTGGTTCAGATCAAACATGATTCATACCGTACCCTGGCCCTATCCGGGCTTCGGGCGGCGGGTCTATCCGGGCTTTGTCCAGCTCTACAGCTTCATGTCGATGAATGAGGACAAGCACGTCGACGCCCACCGGGACTATTTCGGCCACCTCGTTTCCGGCGACGGTGATGGAGCCCAGAAGCACGAGCGGTTCTACGACGAATATCTGTCGGTGCTGGACCTGAGCGAGGAATTCTATCTCCAGACCATCGACATCGTCTTCCAGCAGCACCTGCTGGCGCGCGGCCTGCTGGAGCATCGTGAGCGCAAGGTCGATCTGACCAGGATTACCGACATCGGCCTGATGACGGTCGAAGGCGGGCAGGATGACATCTCGGGCGTGGGCCAGACACAAGCCGCGCATGGCCTTTGCAGCAGCCTCACGAAGGATTTGCGCAAACTTTACGTCCACCCCGATGTCGGCCATTACGGCGTCTTCAACGGACGGCGTTTCCGCGACGACATCTATCCGGCGGTGCGCGATTTCATCGCCAGGAACGAGGCCATCTGTGCAGTACCGGAACGGCCAGCGGCTGCCGCTTGAGGGTCTGACAGCGCGTCTGTCGGTCAACCCCCGCGCGCGCCGACTGTCGATCCGAATCGACGCGCGCGTCGGTGAGGCAGTACTGATCGCCCCGTCCGAGCGCAAACTCGCTGACGTCGTCGCCTTCGCTCGCACCAAGGCCGCCTGGATGCGCGAACGTCTGGCCGAGCGTCCGCACGGGACGCCGCTGGAACCCGGGGCGGTGATCGACCTGTTGGGTCAACCGACCCGGTTGATGGCCACGGGTGGGACAGGGGCGGCCCGGCTGACCGAGGATGAGAACGGCCCGCTGATCGCCTCGGGCGGTGAGGGCGAGGCCTATACCCGACGCATCGAAAACCTGTTCAAGAGGGTCGCGAGAGAAACGCTCCAGACCCGCACCGATATCCATCTTCGCACCCTCGGTCGGGAGGCGGGTCTGGGTCCGGTCAAGATGTCGATAGCCGATCCGAAATCGCGCTGGGGCTCGTGCAGCCCCCACAATCGCTCGATCCGCTACAGCTGGCGCGTAATCATGGCCCCGCCCGCGGTGATCGACTACCTCGCCGCCCATGAGGTGGCACATCTGGTCCACGCGGATCACAGCCCGGCCTATTGGGCCGTAGTGCAACGACTGATCGGCGACCACCGCCCATACCGTAAATGGCTGCGAGAGCACGGACCCGCGCTGCACGCCGTGGGGCGGTAGCAAACCGTCAGAAGAACAGCGGCTCGGTCTTCCGCTCCGGCGGCAGGGTCGGTTCGGGGCGCTGGGCCGGTTCCTCGCGCTGCGGCTGGGGCGCGGTCGGGCGAACCACGGCAGGACCAGGCTCGGGACGCCGCACCGGGGCCGGTTCGCGCGGATTAGGCTCAAGCAGGGATTTGTCCAGCGGATCGGCCGCGCCGGTCGGCGGACTGTCGCCGAACAGGTCGCCGATACGGCCGATCAGGCTCTCGACCGGGTTGGGCGGTTGCCAGCCCTCGGGCATGGCTGGGCCGTTAGGGATGGCCGGTGCGTTCAGGCGCGGCAGGGCCGCCTCCATAAAACTGCGCCAGATGGCCGCCGGTGACGACCCACCGGTGACGCCGCGCATCGGACTGTTGTCATCCTTGCCGACCCAGACGGCGGTGACGAAGCCGCCGGTGTAGCCGATGAACCAGGCCTCCCTGTAGTCCGAGGTGGTACCGGTCTTGCCCGCCATGTCACGCCCGGCGATGGCCGCTGCCCGTCCGGTGCCCGAGGTCATCACGCCGCGCAGCATCTGGTTCTGGTAATAGAGATAGGGGTTGGAGATGGCCTGAATCGGCCCGGAGGCGCGCGAGGCGCGCTGGTAAATCACCCGGCCCTGCGGCGTGCGGATACGGCTGATACCGTGGGCGGTGACCCGCTTGCCACCATTGGCGAAGGCGTCAAAGGCCTGGGCCATTTCCAGCGGCGAGACCTCCACGGCACCCAGCGCCATGGCCGGCTCCAGGCCGATACGGCTGGTGATGCCGAGACGCCGGGCCGTGCGGGCGACATTGTCGCGCCCGATCTGGTCGGCCATGCCGGCGGCGACGGTATTGGTCGACTGGGCCACGGCATTGGCCATGGTCATCTCACCGGCGAACGTGCCTGAATAGTTGCGCGGCGACCAGTTGCCGATCCGGATCGGCGCGTCATTGACCCGCGTTTCGGGCGTGTAGCCGCTCTCCAGAGCCGTCAGATAGACGAAGGGTTTGAAGGCCGACCCGGCCTGCCGCCGCGCATCCGTGGCCCGGTTGAACTGGCTGTCGGCATAGGAGGCCCCACCGATCATGGCGCGCACCCGGCCTTCGCCGTCCAGCGCCACCAGGGCCGCCTGCTGCACACCCTTTGAAGCGTCGCGGTCGAGGATACGGCGCACCGACCGTTCGGCCTGGGTTTGCAGGGTCAGGTCCAGCGTGGTCTCGACGATCATGTCCTCGGTCGGCTCGCCGACCAGTTCGCGGATCTGCTTGTCCAGCCAGTCGATGAAATACTGTGCGTGCTGGGTGGCCAGGGTGCGCGAGACGCGCACCGGCTCGGTCACCGCAGCGGCACGTTGTTCGGGCGTGATCACGCCGGCATCGACCATCTCGTTCAGCACCACGGTGGCACGGGCGGCGGCGCGCTCTCTCTCGGACACCGGGGAATAGCGCGACGGGGCCTTCAGCAGCCCGGCCAGCAGGGCCGCTTCGCCGACGGTCAGTTGCCGGGCGCTCTTGTCGAAATAGCGTTGCGAAGCCGCCTCGATGCCATAGGCACCGGCACCGAAATAGACCCGGTTAAGATACAGGGCGAGAATTTCCTGCTTGGAGAATTTCATCTCCAGCCACACCGCCAGCATCAGCTCCTGGACCTTGCGTTTGATGTTCTGGTCCGGCGACAGGAACAGGTTCTTGGCCAGTTGCTGGGTCAGGGTCGAACCGCCCTGGACCACCCGCCCGGCGCGCATATTGGCGGCCATGGCCCGACTCATGCCGATCGGGTCGAAGCCGGGATGGTGATAGAAGCGCCGGTCCTCAATGGCGACAAAGGCCGCCGGGACATAGTCGGGCAGGGCCTCCAGATCGGCCGGCGGAGCCTGCTGGGTGCCGCGGATGGCGATCAGGGCACCATTGCGGTCCAGGTAGGTGATCGAGGGCTGGCGATCCACATTGTACAGGGCAGAGGTGTCGGGCAGGTCGCGCGCGAATACCGCAAAGAAGACCACAAGGAAGATGACCCCCCAGACGCCCAGCACGGCCCCCCAGTACAGAAGACGTTGCCACGGCGTGCGAGCGGGCCTTGCGCCACCGCCACCGCGCCCGAACAATCCGGAACCCGCCATCGAAACCTCATCAACCCGCCCCCGGTCTTAGCCGGTCGCGGCGCGCACGGAAACGCCCCATGCCTCTCAGGCGACTGTGAGGGGCGTTTCCGCCGAAACCATGACGCTGAAAGACGCCTAATCCAGAAACGCGGCCACATCGGCGGCAAACCGGGCCGGCTGATCCAGCATGATGAAGTGGGCGCTGTCGTCGATCCGGGTCAGGGTCACACCCGGCAGACTGGCGAACGAGGCCTGATAGATGCCATCGGTGATCTCCGGCGTCATGCCGGGGAATTCAAAGGTCACATACAGCACTTCGGTTGGGGCCGTAATCCGGGCCAGTTCGGGTCGCAGGTCGGTGACGATCAGTTCGCGATAGGCTGCGGACGAGACCGCACGGTCGCTGCGGGCTGTGTCCTCAAGCGGTCCGGCGCGCAGGGACTCGGTCCTGATCATCCCGTTCACAGTGGCCGCAGCCTGCTGCTGGTATTGTTCGTCGGTCGAGCTGGTCATGCTGGCGTAGATCTGATCGGCCATCGGCGCGACGCTTTCGGCGGTCGGATTGGTCCCGGGTACGCCGAACATGGCCCCCACGAAGGGCATCATATCGACGACCATCAGCCGACCGACGCTGTCAGGATGGCGTGCCGCCAGCATCAGGCCGATGGTCCCCCCCATCGAGTGGCCGATCACCGCCGGCTTTTTCAGTCCCTGTTCGGCGATATAGCGGGCCAGGTCCTCGGCGACGGGGGCGGAGACGGGGCCCGTGGCATTGTCCTCGGCGGGCGCACCGGAGAATCCCTGGATGTGGATGCGGTGGACCCGGTAGCGGCCCTTGAGCTGTTCTGTCAGTCCGTCCCACACCTCCGGCGAAGAACTCAGGCCGGGAATCAGGATGACGTCGCCGACCGGATGCTCGGGCCCATCGACACGGACATGGAAACGACCGGACTCGAAATCTGCATGGGCATGACCAGGACCGTCCGGTTGAGCCGGGGCCTGTCCATGGGACTGCCCATGGTCGCTGTGCGCCTGCGCCAGGGCGGGGGTCGCAGCGGCCAATGAGAGGGCACCGGCGAGGGCGGCGATGGCGGTCATGGTCTTCATGGTCTGATCCTCGATGGTCGGGCGACGCGCCCGGTTCTGTCCCCCGGAGCCTGATCGGCTGAGTAGGACTCACTACGCGATTCCGCCGATGCCGTGAATCGGGCTCCAGATATGAGCGAGGGCATGATTCACGCTTTCGCCAGAACCGCGAAGCGGTTCTGGCTCAAACGGTCATACCCTGGTCGTCACACAGGGCGCGAGCGGATGCAGACGGTCAAGACTTCACCGTCACAGCCCGCTAAACTGTCAGTATGACTCCCGCAGAAAACGCCCCCGCTCTCCAGAAATCGCCCGAGGCCAAGGCTCCGCCGTCGGCCTTCGGCAGGGGTTTCGTGCTGGACGCCTGGTATTTCGTCGCCCTGTCGCGCGACGTCGCCCCCGCCTCGCTGAAGCGCCACGAATTGCTGGGCGAGCCCGTGTTGATCGGCCGGACCCGCGGTGGTCAGGTCTATGCCCTGCGCGACATCTGTCCCCACCGCGCCGCGCCCTTGTCCGCCGGTCGATTGGTCGAAAAGCCGGGCGAGGGCGAGACCATCGAATGCTGCTACCACGGCTGGCGTTTCCGCCCGGACGGGGTCTGCGCCGCCATCCCCTCCCTGGTCGAGGATCAACCCTATGAGGCCGACCGTATCCGCGTGCGGTCCTATCCGGTGCGCGAAAGCCAGGGGATGGTCTTTGTCTGGATGGCTTCGGACCCCCGCACCCCCGCCGGGCCCGACCACGCGCCACCGCTGTTTCCCGGCGTCGTCGGCGGCGAGGCCAAGATGGTCGAGTCGATGGATTTCGACGCCCATGTCGACCACGCCGTCGTCGGCCTGATGGACCCGGCCCACGGCCCCTATGTGCATCAGCAGTGGTGGTGGCGATCCGCGCATTCGATGCACGAAAAGGCCAAGGCCTTCGAGCCGACTGAACACGGCTTCGCCATGGTCCGCCATGCCCCGTCGTCGAACAGCCGGGCCTACAAAATTCTCGGTGGCGCGCCGGCGACGGAGATCACCTTCCGCCTGCCGGGCTATCGCTGGGAACATATCCAGGTCGGCACGAAACAGGTTCTGGCCTTGACCTGCCTGACCCCTATCAATGAGACTAGGACCCGGATCACCCAGATCTTCTGGTCCGACCACTGGGTGTTCGGTATCGCCAAACCCTTCCTGCGCATGGGCGTGATCGCCTTCCTGAAACAGGACGGCGGCATGGTGAACCTGCAGAACGAGGGCCTGCGTTACGATCCGGCGCTGATCTGGATCGATGACGCCGACAAACAGGCGAAATGGTACCAGCAACTCAAGCGCGAATGGATCAAAAGCCGCGCCGAGGGCCGACCGTTCGTCAATCCAATCAAGCCGACTACACTTCGCTGGAAGAGTTGAGTCTCTCCTCCGCATAGAAGGGAGGGGGACCAAGCGAAGCATGGAGCAGGAGCGAGCTGCGGCACGGTTTTCGAAATTCTGGGTGCCAACCGTGCCAACCTGCCAATGCCAAAAGGACATTGAAGATCAGAACATTAGCGAGCTCTGAGCCGACCGCCTCAGGTAAAAACCCTGCCAGATTATCGGAAATCTCTTCTCCTGGACGCCGCTGAGGCCACCACGTCCTTCGTTTGATTTTCAAAGACCAAGGCACCACCGACCGACCGCACCATTCCCGAGAAAATGGGAAGAGCACGGCGACTTTCAAGGAAGAGATAAGGAATAAATTCCTGATCTGATCATGCCTGTAGCCGACCGGCTCAGGAGGAGACGCGACTAATGCCGCAAGATCTGGCCGGCCAGGATGACGTCGATCTGCTTGCCGATCTGCGTCGTCATTTGCTGAAGGGTCCAGCCGTCGTAGGCGGCGCGGCGATAGTTGGACAGCCAGGCGTCATAGATCAGCTCGCTCAGAAGACGCAAATCCGCGTCCTGTCGCAGTTCGCCCTCGCGTACACCGGCTTGCAGGGCGTCGGAAACGACCATGACAAGGGGTTTGATGGCGGCGCGGGTGCGCATCTCAGCCTCGACCGGCTGGAACCACGAGCGGGCGACGACGGCCTGGACCAGAGGCAACTGGTCCAGCGAGCCATGATAGCCGGCCGTCAGGGCGGCCAGAAGGCGGGGGCGCAGGGTGATTTCGGTGGCGGCAGCGACCTTCAGGGACTCGGCCAGTGCGGCCATGTCTTCTGACAGCACAGCTTCGAACAGTTCGGCCTTGTCCTGGAAATTGGCGAACACGGCACCGGTCGACATCCCCGCGCCGCTGGCGATATCCCGGATGGTGGCAGGCTCATACCCGCGCGCGGCGAACAGGGCCCGCGCGGCGTCCAGAACTTTCTGGCGGGTCCGGACCTTGGCCGCCTGACGGCGGTTCAGTCGAGGCGTCTCACCATCGGAATCGGAGGTCTGGGAGGGGGTCAAGGCGATATCTCGCATGAAAGGAAAACTCACTGGACGGCGGCTGGGCGGCGCGCCGTTGGTACAATACGCCGAAGCGATGGGAAATTCAGGCGGGCGCTGAGCACGCATACCCAAGACCTGTCTTTGGAGAGCGGTGCATTTATCACGCAACGATGACCAAAATGGGGTAGCCGGATTAACAGCTGCATTCGCCATGCGGTTAACGTGTGGGCGCCTGTTCTCCGTCGCTGCGGCTCAGCGTCGCAGGGTCGAGCGCAGGGCGCGCGGGCTGCGGGCGACATCGCCGTCGCTGTCGGGCATGGCCTCCTGAAAGACCTTCCTGAACGCATCCCGGCGTTCATGGATCGACGCCAGTACCAGACCCATGGGTACGCCCAGATCGACCAGGGTGTTCTCGGCCAGTTGCAGACTGGCCTCGGTCGTTTCCGGCACGGCGTCGGTGACGCCCAGGGCGTAGAGCCGCGCGGCGTGCCTGGAATCCCGCGCGCGGGCCGTCAGGATCACATCGGGCCGAAGCGCGCGTGTGGCGGCCACCACCTCATCGACCTTAGTGGGCGCATCCATCGTCACCACCACAGCCCGGGCCGTATCGATGCCGCAGCGTTCCAGCATCTCGGTGCGCCCGGCGTCGCCATAAAAGACATTGGCACCCTCGGCCCGGCCCTTGGCCACGGTCGAAGGATTGGCGTCGATCGCCAGAAAGGCCTGGCCATGTTCGGTCAGCATCTCGCCGACCAGTCGCCCGACCCGGCCGAATCCGACAATCAGCACCTGTCCCGAGGTCGCCGACGGCGGCTCCAGGGCCTCGGGCGGAAGGTCGAGCATGACCGGTGTTGTGCGCTTCAACATCCGGTCGGCGATGAGGGCCATCAGGGGGATGGTGAAGATACTGATCGTCGCGGCCATCAGAACCGTCTGGGTAAAGGCGGGCGATGCGATCCCCTCGACCAGACCGGCGCCCAGAATGACAAAGGCGAACTCCCCGGCCGGTCCAAGCAGCAGCGCCGTTTCGATCGCCGTGCGATTGTTCAACCCCCACAGACGGGCGGCACCGAAGATCAGCCCCGCCTTCAACAGGGTCAGCATGGCAGCGAGACCGAACACCGCAGCGGGGTCAGCAGCGACTGCGTCCAGGTCCAGGCTGATGCCGACACCGACGAAGAAGACTCCGAGCAACAACCCCTTGAATGGCTCGATCGAGATCTCGACCTCGCGGCGGAACTCGGTCTCGGCCAGCAGCAGGCCGGCGATCAGGGCACCGAGGCTCATCGACAGGCCGGCGGCCTGGGCCGCCACGCCGGCCCCTACCACCACCAGAAGACTGGTGGCGATGAACATTTCCTGCCCCTGACCCGTGGCCTTGGCCCGGGCGACGGAGCGGAACATCGGACGCAGCACCAGCCGCCCCAGCACAATCAGCAGCGCCAGACCGATTGCCGCCGGGATCAGGGTCAGCAGGGCGGGCCGCAGAACCGCGGGGTCGAAATCACCGCTTCCTATCCCGCCCTGGGCCAGTGCGGCCAGCACGGTGACTGTGACCAGGATCGGCGCCACCGCCACGTCCTGGGCCAGCAGGATGGAGAAGGTAGCGCGCCCGGCGGTCGTCTTGATCCGCCCACGCTCGGCCATCACCGGCATCACCACCGCGGTCGAGGACAGGGCCAGCCCCATGCCCAGCACGGCCGCCGAGACCAGCGGCTGGCCCATGAAGACGAACACCGCCGCCAGCACGACCGTACAGGCCGCCACTTGGGTCAGGCCCAGGCCGAACACGAGCCTGCGCATGGATTTGAGCCGTTCCCACGACAACTCCAGCCCGATCATGAACAGCAGAAAGGCGACGCCCAATTCTGACAGGGACCGGATCTGGGCCGCGTCCGAAATGGTCAACCAAGACAGCCATGGCACGGTGTCGGCGAAACGGGCCAGCCCGTCCGGGCCCAGCATCACGCCGGCGGCGAGAAAGCCCAGCACGGGGCTGATCTTCAGCCGGTTGAACAGCGGCACAACCACGCCGGCCGCGGCCAGAAAGACGACTAGATCCTTGTATTCGCCGCCGCCGCCGTGAGTCGCCATTCGTCCTCCGTCCGTGATCTCAGCCTACAGGCTGAAACGCGGCCTCGCTTGGGTTTCCGTCGTAAATGACAAAAAATTCAGGCGACAGGGCGGAACCGGAGCGTAGGGTCCCCCCCGACGCTGTCCCCTAGCACTACAGTTGCGCTGCCGTTCGTCCTCTGAATCTATAGGCGACCATGATTCGGAGGTCATGGGATGCCGGGTACATCGATTGAGACGACACTGGAGTTGTGGGCTTCTTCACTGCGG
>Ga0105054_10008308_pt1 | contig 13762 bp, 10 predicted proteins | sample BON02_FD_78091 | JGI IMG/M metagenome (GOLD analysis project Ga0105054, IMG submission 78091) | Freshwater microbial communities from Lake Bonney liftoff mats and glacier meltwater in Antarctica - BON-02 (megahit assembly) | ecosystem: Environmental > Aquatic > Freshwater > Ice > Glacier...
ATCCATGATGAACGGCACCGCAGTCGGAGACCGAAAACCTAGAGTCTCAACGGCTGTTCTACACAATGAAAAGTACGCAGAAGTCAACTTTGGATGGTGCACGTGCAGAATGTCTTTGTTGGAATAGTAGCGAGTATTGATGATGACTGCTTCTCGTCTCATAGCAGAAACAAGTTTGTTTATAGTGGAGCACTCTTGGTCTGGTAACTCTAGTATCATCGTCGACATTAAAGACAACAACTTGTGTTTAAGCAGCGAGACATCATCACATGATAGTAGCAAGCCCACGAGAGAATCAGTCACAGAGAGGAAAGATGGTTCTGATACGCAAGCCATGGATTTCAAAAGGTTGGTTGCGACTTTGATTATTTGTTCAGAAATTGGGCGGTCGTGCATGGATAAATGACACTCGTGAAGTTGAGTCATGGTTAACAATCGTGTGACGCTAGGAACAATTCGCAGAGTCACTGATACTAAAGCAGTTTGAGCATTACGTTCCCATACAAATCGCTTTTGTGAAAAAATTTCAAAGGCAATTTCAAGAAAGTGCACACCGTGGTAGAGTCTGACCAGACCTACATCCGATGGATCGATTAGTCCGTGCTCCAGCCAGAATACAAATGGCGAAAGTATTGGATCAATCCCCTGATTAACGGCATCATCAAGCTTGGACGCGATAATGCATATTGATCTAAACAGGAGATCGAGAGAGCGGTAGCTTAATAAAGGTCTTGATACAACTTGTTGAGTGATAGAGACGTAGCTTGATGCAGACATTACACGAGGATCTAGAAGATGTAAACACTCTTCTTTAAAGTAGCCAAGTAATCTTTCGTAGAATTTATCAGACCCTTCACGATATTCCGCATAGGCAATAGAAGTGGAAATTCCTTCATTCAGGCATATTTTCATCAGAGCTACTGTAGCACAATGGTCTTCTCCGTTTCGAAAGGGAAAACACTCGTCTTCCTCATTCACTAGCAAACTCAAATAAACCAACTCTCTGAATATATTTGAATACTTTTGTACATGCCCATCGCAGGTTCCTAGAGCTCCGACTACAATCGCAATGGTTCGAAGCAACGCACGATGCACCGGGATATTTTTACGGCTGCAATTCCCTAAAAACGCCAAGGTTTTATTGAGAATAGGTCCAAGAAAGTCTGTTTGATTCGATGAAAACCCGCAAGCCAGCTTCCCTACGGCGCTAACTCCATGTAACAAAGCTTCCAAAGGTCGCCATTCGTCCGAGACTCCTTCCACCAACTGACAAACATGGAACATGAACATATCTATTGAACAGTCACTTTGCATAGGCTGCAATAGGCAACGAAGGAGGTCCCTATATTCCCTTCGATACAAAATAAACGATTCCCGATCTCCCTCGTCAAAACGATGTCTGAAAACTTCCTCGCTTGGGAACTGAGTTGTATCTTTGGTGAGTAGTACCAGGGCTTTCTCACTGTGACTTGCTATATCCTGTATATCAACATCAACTTGGTGTTTTGAATCTTGCAAAGCGAGTCGAAGCATTGTGTCGCATGCGTACCAAAAACTGAACGAAGCAGACGACACTGAATAGTCTTTCGTGATAGCGGTGCAATTCATCACTGCGACAAACACATGAGAGGGAATGGGTAAAACAGGTCCAGCGACAAGCGATTCCTCTAGTACGTTCAAAGAGGCTTTACCCATGGCCACTACTGCGGTGGATATGTTACTGTACAGTTGTTGGAGTTGTAATAATACACTGGGGTCCGAAACCTCAAGCATAGCTAATAGACATTCGGAAACGTGATTTATTCGAGCATCCAAAATTTCCCGAAGGACAATTCTTTCATTAAGACTACGACAAGGTAAACAATGCTTGAGAACATGAACCACTTCCGGGTGTTGTTTTGTGTATGCACATAATTTACGAATAACTTGACATGCTTCACTTATGACAAAACACTTTACATCTGAAATAGTTTCGATACTGGTACAGTACGCCCGTAATACATGCATTACTTGATCTAATACGCCACATTGCACCATTGCTGTTGGAGACATGACACCAATTTCTATCCAGGCAGCAAAGCATTTAAATAATTTTTCAAAAAGTACTGGTGACTCGGTGTGCAGTAGTGAGCAAAAATATTGCAATAGTTGATGGGACTGAGATCCCATTGCATTATAAAACTGCAATCTCATCTCTTGACGCATTGAAAGCTGGTCATTGGCGAGTTCCTCCGCAGTGCAAGTAAGCAACTCCAACTGAATCAAGTCAGACTTTATTTCTTCGAAGTACTTCAACAGCACCGTATCCGGATGCCAATGAAACGAGGCACCTTTAATCGCCAATGAACAAATGCAAAGACATAATTGAGTTCTGATTTTATGACCTGTAGGAGTGTCGTGTGATTGGGCAAATCTTGACAAACTTGCAAACAAAAAGTTAAGAAGCTTGATGCTGTCTTCACTAGAGAAACTTTTGAAAAACAATTTCCCTTTAATGTTTCGATGTATCGTCTGCCCTGCAAAAACCATAGCTATGCCACACAGGGAGTCATCAACACGAACTCCATTAAAATAATCTGATGGCTTCAGGTCGTTTAGAACATTGACACATACCTCACAGCACCCAGGATCATTTTGAAACGTCTCGAGCCAACGATTACATTCGACGGTATTCTCCCCATGTGATAGAAAAAGGCGGCGCAGCTGAACTAAAAGCACCTCCATTCAAACACCGACGAGGAAACATACGGGGACCGTACCGTATCTGAACAAAAACGCAGTTCTCTTTGAATTGAATCTACCAACCAATAATAAATTACGATGCCGACAACTCGTACGCAGGGAACGGATGAAGAGGCAGGACATAGATCCCCTGCAAGGAAGACGAGAGCTGCATCAAGTGCACACCTAAATGATGACAGTCCGAAATCTTCAGTCGAGAAAATCGCCAGAACGCCTTCAAAAGCCTCAGTTCGAAATTCGAAAACTCCTGCGAAGACACCTGCTAAATCAGTGGCCAAAACACCTTCTAAATCTGCTGCTAAGGTACCTGCGAAGACACCTGCCAAATCAGTTGCTAAGACACCTGCCAAATCTGCTGCTAAGGTACCTGCGAAGACACCTGCTAAATCAGTGGCCAAGACACCTTCTAAATCAGTGGCCAAAACACCAGCCAAATCTGCTGCTAAATCTGCAACTAAATTGAAAGAATTAGAAGTTCTGACCGATGATCATACTATCGAAAGACGGGTGACCAGAAGTGGCAGTGTCGCTTCTGAATCTGTACAATCCAGTGCTAGTGTCGAAGCGAATTCTCCAGCGAAACGAAGGACCCGTAGCAGTAGCATTGCTTCAGTAATTAGCATTGCATCTTCTGTTGAAACACCACGTGCTACTAGAGCCTCGAGCAGAGTGACCAAATTAACTCCTCATATCGAGGAAAACGAAGAAGATTTGAAAGCACCGATCGAGATTAATTCGGACTCTGCTGAATCAATGGAAGAGATCAAAGTGGTTGACGATGATGAATTATCTGAGAATGATACCAAAGAAGAACTACAAGATACAAAGGTAGAAGACCAAGACACCGATGGTGAACAGCAAGATAGTGATGATTCAGACCAAGGCACTGATGGCGAACAGCAAGGTAGTGATGATTCAGACTCGGAAAGTAGCGAGCATGGCGACATTATCAGCAAGCTTGTGTCGAAGGTTGTCTCCAGCAAAATTCCGGTAGAAGAAATTGAAGAAGAGGAGGAAGTAGTTGAATACTCTGATAACGAGTACGAAGAAGATAGCGCTGATGAAGAAGAAAGAGATTTAGAAGCTGCAGTTTTTGGATCCTTTGGAATTAAAGACGTTCACATGGAAATGAAGAGTGGTTTGAAACGAGCAAGAGTTGATTCTGGAGAGCAACCTTTATTCTTTGAGGACAAGGGAGAAGAAGAAGAGATATCGGCCGAGGCAAAGAAAGATGCTGCATGGGAAGATTCTCATGACACCAATTTGGTAGTGAACCTTGCCTCAGTTGACAGAACTAAAAAGCTGAAAAAGTCTGTAAATGAAACATCTGTTACAGGAGCCGAGTATGCCAGAAGGCTCCGCGAGCAGCATTTGAAGTTACACCCTGTGACTTGGGCATATGAACCCACAAAGGAAGACACGGAAGAGCATCAAAGCGACGAAGATGAGCTGCTAGCAACTAGTGAATCTTTCGTTAGAAGCTCCAATCAAATGGCTCAATTACCAGCCGGTAGATTGAATATATCTCGATTGAATGATGCCAATCAACATGGACCATCTCAATCAGTTGTGCAGAGTGTATCGTGGCACAATGGTGGTGAGCTGATGATGACTGCTGGTTTTGACAAGACGGTTCGTGTGTTCAAAATCGATGGCAAGACCAACAATAAAGTCCAGTCACTCTACTTACCTGATATGCCCATATACTCTGCAAGCTTTTCTGGTCCTACCCATGATGAGATACTATGCGTAGGACGTCGCAAGTTTTTTTATTGGGTCGATTTAGAAACAGGAACCATTGGCAAAATCCCTGGTTTGCACGGTCGAAAGGAGAAAAGTTTGGAATCGATGAGTGTTGCTCCGAATGGATCATTGTTGTCTTTTCTGGGATACGATGGAACGATGATCTTGGCTTCGCAGGAGTCGAAGCAGGTAGTAGGAACGCTCAAAATGAACGGAAACGTCTCGTGTTGCGAGTTTTCCGCAGACGGTATGTCCTTATATAGCAGCGGAGATAGAGGTGATGTATACGTATGGGATATTCGAGCTATGAAATGCAGAGCTAGATTCCATGATGAAGGTAGTACTGGAACAAGATCGATTAGTGTCTGTAAGGGCATGCTGGCTGTGGGGTCAAACAATGGCGTTGTGAATTTGTATGACACTGAAAATGCAACTGCTAGTAGGAATCCATCTCCATTGAAAGCAATAATGAACTTGACAACTCCAATTGATCAATTGAACTTCAATCATGATGGGCAGTTACTCGCCATGCTCTCGAGGAGAAACAAGGAATGCCTGCGTATGTTTAATGTCAACACTTTGAGCGTGGTGTCCAATTGGCCCACTGGAGGAACGCCACTTCATTACGCATCTTGCGTACAATTCAGTCCGGAAAGTTCGAAACTTGCAATCGGTAATGACAGAGGAAGATGTCTGTTATACCGACTCCACCACTATTAATCATATAATAACTATTGTATATTTATATCAATCGAAAAAATTGGATAGTTTCAAAGCTAAATCTTATCAGCATCTTCCGGTTTGACCCCGACGATTTCGCCGTCAATAAACTTGGGGACTTCGCCGCGACCTTTTATATCCTCGACTATCGCATTGAGTCTGTGTCTTCTCTCCACTAGACGATCTCCTTGAACAACCGTCGTGTAGCCCAGAACTCCGGTGAGTCCCAACAGTCCAACGACTGCCACCTTCTGAAGCACATCGGCTGCTTTCGAACTCATGTATTCTTATTCTCTACCAGGTACCAACAATCGAAAAACAAAAAAAATCGAATAAACGAGTGAAGCTATTGAACTCAAAGTGCCAAAAATCATGAAATTTAAATATTCACTTGAATGATATTCCTTTAACGGATATGTCATAGTATGTATGGAGTTGATTATTGGAATAAATGGCAGAACACGGTTGACAACGGAGCTCGAAAAAAGCACGAGAAGAAATCTCCTGCTTTGAAAAAACCTGCTGCTAAGAAAAAGAACGAGAACAGAAGTCATGGTTTCGGCTCCAGTGATCGAACCAAGACGACCATTGCGGTCAGTGCAAATGAACAGATGATAGGTAAGGGGTGCTCCTCCCCCACTATACGAGGAGGTGCTATGACCCGGGCGAATAGACCTTCTACCATGGTGACTCATGAATCACCTGGTCCTGGAGAATACACCGCGGTAGCTTCTTGCGGGAAGCAACCTCTATCGTCCCATCTGTCTGCACCACGCTTCTCATTTCCACAATCTGATAGCTTACGTGAAACAGAGACAGTGTCTAATGAAGTATCGTATGACCGTGGAGTTGGCGACAAATATTTGAAGAACAAGAGTTTCACCTATTCATTTTCCAAAGCATCCGTACTAGAAAAACCTATATACTCACCTGGTCCGGGAACATATAGTCCTTGTGCAGATACTCCAACATGTGCTGCTATTGTTGGACCTAAAAGAGGGACTTCAAGTTATACCGCGATTACGTCCTCCATGAAGAGTGAATTTCACGTGAGACCAGTTTTGGATAGCTCCAGTTTTGGATATAATTGCAATGAGGATGAACACTTGAAGTTCGGAATGTGCATGTCGGGTGATTGCTGTTGTAGAGGATCTTGGGAAAGAAAAGTTGACGAAAATGGGAGTCAAACGCACAAAGAATCTCCTGTGACCCACATAATTTTCTCAGATACACTGCATAAAACAGAATATTGCGATTTATTGAAGCATGTAGATATCAATCAAGTTGATTGCGAAGGAAAAAATGTATTGCATATGTTAGCCGAACAGGAATTTATGCCATTCGAAACGCAGCTTCCTAAACTAGACGTTTTGTTGATGACCCCGGAAATGGATGTAAATTGTAGGGATCAAAAGGGAAATACCGCTCTACATTATGCAGTCACCTCTGAACAAACTGAAATGGTGGAATACTTATTGAGACGACAAGCTGATGCCGAAGTAGAAAACAATGATGGCGAGAATCCCTTGCAACTCGCAGTAAGACTAGAAGTAGACCATAAGATATATCAGTTATTGAGAGCAAGTACACTGATCAACGATTTGAGAGCTGAAGTTACTCAAGTTCGAAACAGAACCAGAAATGCGCGACGCCGCACCCCACCATCGACGCCGTTCGGGGGTCTGCCCTCAAGAGGAAGTATGGGAGAGGCTTCTGTTTTCTTAATATGAAATAATTTGTATTTAACATGTTCTAAAACCGTTCGTTCATCCGAGTAGCAACTCCTCGCATTTGATTGTATACTTTACCTGGAGGTGCACCAAGGATTAACTTACAGATGGCGTCGCGGGCGATCTTAATATTTTGAAACGAGCCTAAAATGTGAATCTTCTGGTCAGCCACAACAATTCTAGTGCGAGTAGCATTTTCAATCGCGAATCGAGTTTTACCTCCTTGACCAGCAATACGGCCGATAGCTCGACTCATGTGGTCACCTTGCAAGGTCTTCACGTCTTTAATTTCAAATGTATCTACAAACAAGTCATCTAGTCGAAGAAGAGCCACTGCATCTTGCACTTCAAATCCCATTGCAAATGCCTGAACAAAATCGGACGACTTGGCAATCGCACTTGAATCTTGTGTATCTGGACTTGTTTTCATTTCGACGCTTCTGTTTTTCGGGTTGAAGCGAACCTGGAGTTTCATGTGATCTACTAGCGGTCGCAGGATGTTCTCCCACTGGTTCTGAAGAGGCGTGTATCGGTGAGATGGGATGCGGACTCTGCGGAATTGGCTTTTGCCAGTGCCCATCTCCTCAGCGTTCAGAGCTCTAAATTGAGGGGTTTGACCTTCTACCAAAACTGGTCGACCGTTCGACTCCTCGTATTCTTCCTCCTCCTCGATCATCGTCACGTTCGAATCTACTTCCATCATGTTGTCTGAAAGAATAAAACTCTTTGAATGGATGAATGGATGAATGGTGAGTCAATAATTCAGGAAAGCCCCCCTCGCACCTCGCCAGATCGCCGCGCCTGACTGGATAGCCCCCCTTTATTATTGGGATGTTGACCAAGCAAGAGTCACGAACTCGTTTGAGTAAGAGTGCGTTATCGGCGTTGCAGCGAACTCGCATATCTAACAAGGAGATATCCGTATTGTTCCATGAAGGTCCCCTGGGACTTCACATCTTAGACGTGCCTGGTACGGGTGTTCTAGTACATCAACTGCAAGGCCAGGCGTTGGATTCCAAGCTACGCATCGGAGCAAAAGTCGTTAAAGTAGCAGGTGTAGCGTGCGTTGGTTTGAAGACTGCTGATATATTTGGCATGGTTGCTAGGTCCTCGAGGCCTGTGGTTATCTCGTTTTTGCTTCCCGAAAAAGAACGAAGCGTCAGTCCAGTGACGACGCAACGAAGTGAAACACCTGTTGATGGAAGCGAATTGGTAAACAAGGATGTTTCAATGCGTCTTCGTCGTCTCACTGAAAATCACCAACATATTCCAGAGATGACTGGAGAAAGTCAAAGTAAAACAGTAGTAGTTGCCTTTCAAAAAGGTGCTTTAGGCATGAAAATTAGTCAGATAGGTAATCGTGTGGTGGTCACTAGTTTTGAAAATGAAATTGATGGAAGCATGGGTCAAGCTGAAAAGTCGCACAGTATTCATTTCGGATACCAGTTAATGCGAGTTGGAAAGGAAACTTGTGAAGGATTGGATGTACCTGCCATAGGGGCACTCGTAAAGGCACAAAAGCGACCGCTTGAAATAGAATTCAAAAAGCTTTTCGAAAAGAGAGAGACTGAAGTGACTCGTAGTGTATATAATATTTGTACTTGTGGTAAGTACCGAGACTGCACTCAAAGTAATCCGCTTTATTTTCATTTTTTGATGTTGGCGAAGTCGACGCGAATATCTATGCTATTAGAAAGAGAAGCATCGGCAGATCTCGATGAAGATCTTCCTGATCCTGATATTCCTAGTTTGTTTCTGAGTGCCCTTGATACCGGTATTGAATTTTCAGAGATGCCTGGGTGGATTCGTGGCAAGTTTATCGAATGGCGGTTGGATGCCGGAAGATCAATTACAAGCAAGGATTGCCTGCCATCATCGATCGCATTGAAGACATCTAGTAATGATGAATGCTGCTTTTGCTCTGAACAACGACTAATTCAAGAGAGAGCTGCTCAACTTGATGATTATTTGTATGTGCACTTTCACTTTTTATTTCAAGGTATTAAGAAAAAAGAAAAACGAAAGAGCAATCGTAACCAGCAAGGGTATCTTAAGTATTTGGATGATATTGACGTCTCACATTTGTATAAGCACTGCCAAGAGCGAGGTGTATCCTTGCATGAATGGACAGAATGGATAAGGGCGGAGTGTGTTGGAGGGTACGAGGAGCAGTTGTATAAAGTCTCCACAGAAGACGACATCGAAATTGATTTACGTGAGATGTTAAAAGAGCAAACTAATTTGTGATTCAAAAATGTGACACTTGATACTTTACATTATCCCATCGCCTTGGTAATATAGTCGACAACGATGCTAAGGGGAATTGATTTGTCCACAATTTCAGGTGTAGGCGTATCTCCTACCAACCTGTTAACGAGAGTAATACATAACATAGCTGCTGGATAATTTGCACGTTTTGTTAGCGCTGCGAAAACTACTCCTTCCATTTATATGTTTTTAACTCCATGTTCTCCCAGTTTCGTTAAGTAATCCATTTTATCTTGTTCTGTGTATTCACAAAATGCCCCATCCAAGCGCCCTTGTCCCTCATAGAAACAATTGGCGCTCATAGTCTTTCCAGCCACCACCCCTTCATACTGCAACAGGTCGCTGACCAGCCGAGCATCCATCGTCGTCGAGTGTTTCGTCACTTTGCCAAGTACCAACATCTCGTAGAACGGCTCAATCTTTTCGTTCACTGCCTCTGTTGTAACAACTAATGTTCCAGGGGCAACACCAATGCCACCACTTGTCCCAATTCGAAAAAACACCGCATCCGGATTGGAAGCCGCGCGTAACCCTTTGATGCATTCATTCAGAAGAATACCAATAGACGGTCCCCCCATGCCGTGGTTAAGAACGGCTACATGTCCTACCTTAAGGAAGATGTACCTGCCTTGAGATATCTTGACAACAGGCTCATGAAGGCTACTTGATAATAAGGTAGCAAAATGCTTCATTCGCTCCCAATCGCCACCTAGAATAATAAAACGAACTGACTTGAATACCTCCGACGCCTCCTTCATATCAAGTCCAAGATGATATAGCATCAGCTCACTTTTTACTATATTCAAGCGAATGACTGAGAATCCTGAAATCCAAGAAAAAAATGCGACGCCGCCGAGGAAAGGATTTACCTGAAAAGGAAAACGAGAATGTCAACGATGAGATAAAGCAACAGTCGAATAAAGTTCTTCCATGCATGTTATCCGTGATTTTGTTGTTTGCTGTATTGACCATTCTTTGTCGACTTGAACCGTATCCTGTACAAGTGTCAGACATTACTTCAGATGGGGGTAAATGGGTGGAAGTTTCTCACAGCGGAGGAAATAGGATAATCGAATATTTCGTTTGTGGATCAGAAGACGGAATTCCGATGTATGTCCAGCATGGATACGGTGGCACGGGGAAGTATTGGGTCATGGATCATATGTGTCAGATTGCCAAGTCGCTTACTATCAAGATCATTTCTCCTTCGATGCCTGGGTTTGGTTACTCCAGTGCATACCCTATAGGTGAAATACGATCGTTGAAAACATGGCACCAAGACATTCAAGCGGTGCTGAGACATGCGAACGTGGGTGATGAAACGGCATTCTACGTGTCCGGGGTGAGTGCTGGCTGTGTGCATGCTGCTGCGATTGCAAATGCCTTTAAAGACAGAATCATTGGAATTTCATTCTTCGCTCCTACTGCTCCTGATGAAATTCCAGGAATACATCTTGCTCCGGTGACTCGGGCAGCGAAGCAAGTGCTTAAAGTTGCCTATATTGGGGATTTAGTAGCGTATATTATGGGGAAGGTGATGCTACAAGAAAGTAGGTTCTTAGCAGCTCCTGATGTATATAAAGCTATGAAACGAATGGAAAATGAATCTGTGGAAATGCAGGCGATTCGAAAATTGTTTCTTGATGATTGCGATCGAGGCTCGGTACACACCCACCAGGGATGGCATCAAAATATGCACGTAATAACTGAATCTTTGCCGTTTAATTTATCGCATCTAGAAGAGATTACAAATCGAAACCGAAAGATCATCATTACAAGTGCCCCAGATGACACTACAAACTCACCCGAGATGCAAAAATGGTTTGCTGGATCAATTAAAGGTTCACGAATTATTAATGCGGATCCCGGATATGGTCATGTTCATGTTTTACTTGACAAAGTTATTAGAATTGCGTGGGAGCAAATGATCCTGTAATTTTAGGGCTGACCTAAATGCCCGATGCGTCAACCGTTAAATTTAAGCTATTACGTAAATAGGAAAACAGTCAATCCACTAAGATTTATCAACATACCAAAACTTGAACAAACTCGAGATATTTCAAAGCTTTCCTATTTCTTTCCACTCGTTCCATGGTAATACTAAAAAGAGTCAGGGAAGAAATTTTCAGTGTATGAGATAAATCAAAATTTGGGGAAAGATCAAGTCTCTGCAGATAATGAGAATTTTTTCCACGGTGGCGTTTAAATGACCAAATAAATCAATTCTATGAGAAGACTATTGTTTTAGAAGCTGTTTTCAATTAATGGATTGCTGGTCTTGATGGTATCCAAATCTTTCTCGGGCTCCAAACTTTGCCTGGATGCGTTGCAATCGATGTTTTATGTTTTTATCGATTACATGCTTGTACTCGTCAACACTGTGCACTACATTATCGTTCAGATTCAATGACAGAACTTCATTCTTGCCCACTTGCAAGTTCTCAAAATAGTACTCTATCATGTATGGATGCTTCAACAGACTGAGTGCTGAGGACCTCGCTGAAGACTCAAACTACATAGAATGGAATGAGCATTTATTTTTCAATTCAAACAACACTTACTTGTAAACAGAGACGAAGAATATCAATTGCTTCTGCCTTGGCATTTTCAAATGTCTTACTCAATGCCTTGGGTGTTATATTGCCTATGAACAACGGGTCCAATTGCTCAGCAGCACATGGCGCTGGGATCCTTGTTATCTCCTCTTTACTAGGATGTCCTGTTAGTTGAATGATCAGCTGCAATTGGTGCGTACTGGAATTACCGGGGAACACGGGTGCTCCAAGTACCATTTCTCCCAGTATACAGCCAGCACCCCAAATATCAACAGCAGTGGATATACGATTAGACCCCAAGACACTTTCAGGGGCCCTATACCACCGAGAACCAGTATAGTCAGTCGCGTTACTCCCTGTCTTATTATTGTGGGAAAACGAATCTTCCAGACCAGACAAAGATCTCGCGTGACCGAAATCACAAAGTTTAACTTGGCATTTTCCGTCAATTAAAACATTAGATGGCTTCACATCACGGTGCACGAAGCCTTTGGAATGCACAAAACTCAAAGCTCGCAGCACCTGAAACATTATATAAGAGAAATGCTTCTCCTTTAGCACATTGGCTCGAATTGCACTGTAGAGATCCGTCTCCATCAAACCAAACACCAAATATAGATCTGATTCACTAGTTCCATAAAGAAACGTTCGCAATTCTACAATATTATCATGGCCTTGGAGAGCCTCTAGGATAGCCACTTCGCGGTAGGCCATCTGTGCTCGTTTCTTTTCACTCATTGCGCCGTATAACTTCTTTAGTGCAATCGCTACCCGTGTTTGTTTGTCTGTTGCATGCCAAACCACCCCCCAAGGACTATGTCCTATCTTTTGTATCAACTCATACTTCCTCAGCAGCTTCTCGCACACCAAGTCGTCATCTCCTTCCAAAGGCCCGTCCATCACTGGTCGCTTTCGAAGTACACTGTTTTCTTTCGGTTGCTCTTTCGGAAGGTGGACACAAGAGGTTCGAAAATGGGCGCAAAAGGGGAGATCAAAATACCAAACAAACCTTTAGGCATGACGTTTAGCAAAGTTGATTTAGTTATTGTCACACTTCAAATTTGGCGCGATATCTGAAACGCTTGAACTCCTAGCAATTTACACTATGGAATTTGACCACCTCAGAAACGAAGTAAAAAAAAATCGTATTTTTTAAAACACAAACAACAAAAATCGATTTTTTTAAAGCACTAATACTAGTAGTGGATAAAAGCCATCAAACGCTAATTTCTTAATAAACAAGAGTATCCTGTTGAAAGATAAGAGCCTGATGGCAATCCAACTTATTCAGATTCATGCTACGTGTTCGAATAGAGCCGTAGGATAAAGAATATATCAATTGGCATCAAATTGATCCTATACAATTTATGTGCATGATCAAATGTGCATCATCGAATAGTCCAACGGATCTTTCCTAAAATCATCATTCTCAAAATTTTGAAATTCTTCACTCGCTGAATATTGCCTCCTTCATAGCGCAACGAAATCAAGGCCTTTCAAGAATAATAAAATCTGCTATTGTAGTAGTCAGGTTTTCAGCTCGATTTCAAAACTACGAACATTCCAGTTTGAATTCGTTTCAAGTGGAAAGTGAAACCCCTTGCAGTTCATGTTTTTTCTTTCATTGTCACTAGTCTCTAACTCTGTATGCACTAACTACTGATATATAATAAATCATCAGGTCGTGAGATTATTTATTTGAATACTAGTAACTATTAATTAAAGTGTCTTTATTATTTGATACGTTAAGACTGATTGATAGAACTATTATTGTGGGGGTGCTGTCTAGCATTTACAATTGTGTTGAATTTCTATTGCACAGCTCGTTTTCATTTGCTAATTCCTCTTGAACGAATCAAGCTCTTCCTGATATTTCACAAAGCCAGTCAATTCCCAAAGTTCTTTTACTGTATCTTCACTGTATGGGTCTCGAGACTGCTTCAATCTCCTCAAAGCACTGGAACCAGCTTCGATAATCGCAAGCAGAATATCAAAGGGGTAAAC
>Ga0105054_10008309_pt1 | contig 13760 bp, 10 predicted proteins | sample BON02_FD_78091 | JGI IMG/M metagenome (GOLD analysis project Ga0105054, IMG submission 78091) | Freshwater microbial communities from Lake Bonney liftoff mats and glacier meltwater in Antarctica - BON-02 (megahit assembly) | ecosystem: Environmental > Aquatic > Freshwater > Ice > Glacier...
GGATCGGTGATGCGTGAGAGGATTTTCAGGAGTGTTGATTTGCCTGCGCCGTTGTGGCCGATGACGCCGACGACTTGGCCGTGATCGATGTCGAAGGAGACATCGCGGAGAGCGTGGAAGGTGTCGCGGTTTCTACGAGCGGCAGCCGCTGCCGGGTCACGGCGAAGCAGGCGATGCGTTGCAGAGGTGATCGCTTCACGCAGCGTGGATCCAGCGAGAAGCCCACTGCCCATGCGGTAGGACTTGCTCAGGTTTCGGGATGTGATGGCGGAAGGCATTTAAGATCGGGTGTCGGGTGTCGGGTGTCGGGTGTCGGGTGTCGGGTGTTAAGGGCAATGATTTGTGATTTGAAATTTGAGATTTGAAATTTGAAATTTAGCCAACAGACTTTTTACACCACATCTGCGAAGCGTCTTTCGGTACGGTGGAAGTAGATGAGGCCCAAGAAGAGAAGTACGCACGAGGCGAGTGTGGAGAGTGCCCACGCGCTGTAGTTGACGGTTGTTCCAAGCACGGCTGCGCGGAAGGCTTCGATGGTGCCGCCCATCGGGTTCAGTTGCAGGAGCCATTGCCACTGCGGCGGAACGATGGTGACAGGGAAGATGACCGGCGTCACGAAGAACCACAGTTGCAGCATGAAGGGCACGACGTAACGAAAATCGCGATAGGCGACGTTCAATGCGGAGAGCAGCAGACCAACGCCCAGCGCGGCGATGAGCATGGTCAAGGACAGCAGAGGCAGCAGCGCGAGCTGCGCGGTTACGGGCACGTCGTACCAGACCATCATGGCGACGAGCACGAGCGCGGAGACGATCAGATCGATGGCGGGCACGCCGATGGAGGCGATGGGAACGATGAGACGCGGGAAGTAGATTTTCCGCAGCATCGGAGCGTTATTGACGAGGCTCATCGATGCGGCTGCGACGGCACCGGAGAAGAATGTCCACGCGAGCATTCCGGAGAAAAAGAAGATGGGATAAGGCACGGACACTTTCGCGGCGACGCCCAGCAGCCTTCCGAAGAAGACACTGGCGACCGCCATCATGGCCAGCGGCTGAATGATGGCCCATGCGGCACCGAGCACGGTCTGCTTGTAACGCACCTGGACATCGCGAAGCATGAGAAACCAGAGCAGGTCGCGATAACGCCAGAGTCCGGAAAGATCGATCCGTTGCCATCCGTGGCGCGGTTCGATGGTAGTGATCTGCTCGCTCAAGGGAGCGGTGCTGTCGCTGAGCGATGGCGCATCAGTGCTGTCCACGGAAGCCGTGGCCACTTGCGAGCATTGTGCGTCCATCGCCGTCATGCAGATCACCGTTTCTGTTTGATCGAGTTCGGCTGAGCCTTCAATCCCATCGTGGATCGATACAGTCGGCACAACCCTCACAGTCGATATCGACGTCATAGGCAACTCGCTTTAGGCACAGACAGCGCCGGCCAGGCGGGTTTCATTCCCCATGCAGATTCCGATGATTCCGAAGTTAGGAGGTGTAACGATTGTGCCGATGGTAGCGCGGGGGCCAATCGAGTGATCACGCTGCACCAAACACCACACGACACGAGCAACACCATGTCTCTAATGCGAATGATTCCACCTGCGACACGCAAGGCCGCCAAGCGCTGGCTCGGGTTTGAAATGAACTATCAGCCACAGGTCTGCATCGAGCGGCAGATGCTCGGTAGCAATGATGGCGTGTGGTGCGTCAGCCCGCGAACGCTACGTCGTGATGCGATTGTCTATTCGTTTGGCATCGGCACTGATATCTCATTTGATCTTGCGCTCATCGAGCAGCATGGCGTGACCGTGCATGCATTTGACCCCACGCCCAAGTCGCTCGATTGGTTGGCCACGCAAGATGTTCCCTCTGAGATGAATGTGATTCCCTGTGGCCTTGCAGATTACGACGGCAAGGCTCGCTTCAATCCGCCCGTTGATTCAAACCATGTTTCGCACACCATGCTCAGTCGCCCTGCGACAGAAGCTGCTGCGATTGAAGTGGAAGTCCGCCGCCTTGAAACGATCATGCACGATCTGCAACATGATCAGATTGATCTACTGAAGATGGATATCGAAGGCGCGGAATATGACGTGCTCGATGACATGATGCAGTCGGACATCAAGCCACGCCAACTGCTCGTCGAGTTTCACCATCGCTTTCCAGGCGCGGGCACTCGCCCAACCCATGCAGCTATTCGTCAGCTTAAAACGGGCGGATATCGACTGTTTCACATTTCGCAAAGTCAGATGGAATTCAGCTTCATCCATCAATCGGAGCTGCGCGGGTGAGTGACGTGCTTGCCAATTCGAAAACGCTCCGCGCTGCACTCGTGCTTCTTGCATTGAGCGTTACTGCGCTGGCAGCCTATCTGCACAGCGGCGGACTGCATGATGTCATTGCCTGGGACGAAGCAAACTACACGTTCGCTGCCAAGGAAGGCATCATTGCCAACGCGCTTGAACTGGGAGAACTCAGCAAGCTGCGCCATCGTCATGCACCGCTGATGTGTTACACCATCACGCTCAGCACCGCGATCTTCGGCAACGATGAGTGGGCCATTCGATTGCCTGCGGTTCTCGCCTGTGCCGTCTCGTGCGGATTGCTCGTGCTGATCGCTTTCGATCTGGCGCGCGGGCAATCCTATTTGACTCGTTTGATGTGTGGCGTCATCGCCGGCCTTGTACTAGCGACGTCACCTGCATCGATTGAACTGGCGGGCGTGATTCAGCCACACTCGTTTGTGATTCTTTTTCTACTACTGAATCTGTGGACGCTTGGTCGCTATCTGCGTGATTTGAAGCGATCCGATGCGCTGCTCTTTGGGCTGTCGCTGGCGGGGCAGTTTGTCACGATGGAATATGGGCCGGTGATTCTCTGCCTGGCTCTGCTGTCGGTTGCGCTGGCGCAGCCGGCGCTGCTGTTTGACGGCAATGCAACCATGCCCGGTTCTGTGCGCGATGCCTTGAAGATGCTCGTGCAATTGCCGCGTCAGATGCACCGTGACATCAAACACGCCGCAGTGATCTGTCTTATCGCGACAGCCATCCTCTGGCCCGCTGGTGTTTTTCTGCTGGGCATTCCTTTCAATTTCGTTTTCTTTCTGCTCTACGCTGCCAATGGACACCCCGTTCTGTTTCGCGGCGAGATGCATCTGCATGTGCCCAAGTACGCCTATGCCTACTGGTATGCGCTGGACTATCCGCTGCTGCTGGCGGGCATGATCATCGCCATCGTGCTCATTGGCTACTGGGCAATGAAGCAGCGATCCGCAGTGGCAGTGATGCTGATGGTGTTCACCTTCGGACTCACCGCTTCGGTGCACGGCGCGCACATCATGCAGCTCTGCAAGTCCATCTTTCTGGTGCCGCCCATTGCGCTGGGTGGCCCGATCGCTTTCGCTGCCATTGCAAGCAGATTGTCTGCGCCGCGCAGATTATGGTTCGCAGCGGTGGCGATGAGCGTGGCTGTGATGTCGATCATTGGTGCGCAGACGATGCCCATGTCACGGGCGGATGATCCGAATCTGAAGCTCGTGAAGATGACCAAGCTCATCGCCGAACAAGCCTCGCCTGACGATCACGTACTGGCGCAAGGCTGGCCGATGGTGCGATACCTGCTGCATTTGAAAATGAATCGGCCAGACATTCAAGTGGCACCGTACGACCCTCGCAACTATGAAAGCGACAGGCTCGGTGCACGGCTTGAATCACACGAATTCAACTGGGCGATCACCATCGGCCCCACCACAACCGCTAACAGAAACTGTAAGGCACTGGCCGCTCTGCGACACGCATGGCCAATCGTCAGCGACCTGAGTTTGGAAGATCGTGAGTATCGCGTCTATCGAGCACCGCAATCCATTCACACGCAGAAACACGAAAAGCCCTCGATGTTTACAGCTGCCAAGAACGATACAACTTTGAAGGAGCACCAACGATGAACTCTCAAACCCTCACGTTTCCCTCGGGCAATGACACAACGATGGAGCCGACCGCTGCGCCTCGCGGCACCGATGTCATCGATGAATCACTTGATCTCATCGAGGATCTCTATGAGTACAACCACTGGATCTTCAGCCGTGTTCGCCCCTTCCTTGGTCGCGAGATTCTGGAAGTCGGCAGCGGCACGGGCAACATCACGCGCTTCCTCTCGATGGTGGCCAGTCGCGTCGTGGGCATTGAACCGGTCCCCAGTTTTACAGAGCGATTTCGCGAGAAGCTAAGCCACATGAAACATGTGAGCTGTGCCGAAGGTTTTCTGAATGACTATCCCAAGCCAGTGAGCGATTCGGATCGCTTTGACACAGCCATCAGTTGCAATGTGCTCGAGCATATTGAGGATGATGTTGCCGCGCTCAAGGACATGTCTGATCAACTGCGCGTTGGCGGGCGTGTGATCATTTTCGTTCCCGCCGGGCCCATCGCGTTTGGCAAACTGGATGAAGAGCTTGGTCACTACCGACGGTACACCAAGCGCTCGCTGCGGCAGGCGATGGAAGAGGCGGGACTGGTATGGGAGTACGGTCGCTACACCAACATGATCGGGCTGGCGGGCTGGTGGTTTAATAGTGTTGTGCTTCGTAAGAAGCTGGTGCCCGCGAAGCAGGCGAAGGCGTTTGACAAGCTGGTGCCGCTGATCAGTGCGGTGGAGCGGGTGTTGCCTGTGCTGTTTGGGCAGAGCGTGGTGGGTGTGGCCCGCAAGGCGGCGTGAAGCGCAGCGAGGACGCCGCGGCTATGAAATAAAAAACTCCGCCAGCGCGAGCTGACGGAGTTTTTTATTTATAATTTGAGAGCGGGCTATGGGGGCAACTGGATTACCAGCGACCGCCGCCACCACCGCCGCTGCCACCACCGCTACCACCACCGCCGCCGCCGAAGCCGCCACGGCCACCGCCACCGCTGCGACCACCGCCACCACCACCACCGAAGCCGCCGCGACCGCCACCACCGCCGCCGCCGCCGCCGCCTTCAGTCTTGGGGCGAGCTTCGTTGACGTTGAGCGCGCGACCTTCAAAATCCTGGCCGTTGATCGCATCGATCGCGGCGCGGGCTTCGTCATCGTTGCTCATGGTGACGAATGCGAAGCCGCGGGGACGACCGGTTTCACGATCGTTGACTAGCGCGACTTCATCGACGGTGCCGTGCTGACCGAACAGGTCGCGCAAGGTGTCCTCCGTGGTCTTAAAGGACATGTTTCCAACGTAAATCTTCATAGCGACTCTCCAAAGGTGTGGCACTGGGCGCTCTACTGTTTTTTCTTTGGAGAGGAGCCTGGGTGTCACGAGATTTAGGACTAGACCAGCGACTCTCGCTGATCGACTTACCCATTATCTCAAATGGTAAATCAGTTGTAAAGTCGATTTCATATTCATCCCAGTGAGCGCATGGGACCTTTACCAGCCTCATACTCACCGCGCCCCAGCGAATGGCCCCAGAAGATTCCCTCCGCCTTCTACCATCGAATCATCTATAATCGACGGTTGCTCCACGATGGCCCCGCTCACAACTGATTGACCATGGAACTTCAGCACACGATCGCCAAACCTGTGACGCTCACCGGGAAGGGACTCTTCTCCGGCATCGATGTCACCATGACCTTGCGGCCCGCAGCTGAAAACCACGGCATCGTTTTCGTCCGCACCGATCTTCACGATGCGCAAATTCCCGCACTGGTCAGCAACGTTGTCAAACGCGATCGGCGAACGACCATCCGCAAAGGCGATGCTTCAGTCGATACCACCGAGCACTGCATGAGTGCGGTGGCCGGCCTGAACATTGACAATCTCATCATCGAACTCAACGCGGTGGAAGTACCCGCGCTCGACGGCTCAGCGAAACCGTTTCTCGAAGCTTTGGAAAGTGCGGGCATCGTCGAACAGGAAGCAGAGCGAAGGCGGGTGCGCATCACTGAGCCGATCGTTGTGAGACAAGGTGATGCGATGGCGATGGCGATGCCTTCCGATGAGCCGGGCATGCAGGTGGTTTACGATCTGGATTACGCGAAGGTGCAAGCCGTGGGCAGACAACTGCGTGCCTTCGATCTTCGTAACGGCGACTACGCTCACGAGATTGCCCCCGCTAGAACCTTCTGCCTGGAGCACGAAGCCCGCGCCATGAAAGCCGCAGGCATCGGCGCTCATCTGAGCGAAGATGAAGTGCTCGTCATCGGCACCGCCGGCCCGCTGGGCAGCAATCGCTTCCGCTATCCCGATGAACCGGTGCGCCACAAGATCGTCGATCTCATCGGCGATCTCTATCTTCTGGGCGCTCCGATTCAAGGACGCATCATCGCTTTCAAGTCAGGCCACTCGCTCAATCACGCCTTGGTGCGCGGCATCATCAAGCAGATGGCTGGCGGCATTCGACAAGACCTGGCAACGTCGCAAACCGTCTTCGATATCCGCAAGCTTTCGCGCATGCTGCCGCATCGTTATCCGATGCAGTTGGTCGATCGTGTCGTGCTCATCGAAGGCGACCATCGCGCGGTGGGCATCAAGAATGTCACGATCAACGAGCCGTTCTTCCAGGGGCACTATCCGGGTACGCCGATCATGCCTGGCGTTCTCGTAGTCGAAGCGATGGCGCAGCTTTCGGGCGTGCTCATCGGGCAGAGCCTGGAACACACCGGCAAACTCGCGGTGCTGCTGTCGCTGGATCGCGTGAAGCTGCGTAAGCCGGTGACGCCTGGCGATCAGCTGATTCTTGAGGCGGAGGCGATTCGCGTGCGCAGCCGTATCGCTCACATGAAGTGCAAGGCTTACGTGGGCAAAGACCTCGCCGCTGAAGCAGAAGTGAAGTTCATGCTGGTCGATGATGAGCAGCAGCAGGTTTGAGATGGGTCCACGCCATTAGCCCCGGGCTAAGCCCGGGGCTAATGGCGTGGAAGCAGTGCGTAATAAACCTTGCTTGAATCCATCCTCGCGGCGCGGTACGGTATGACATGCCCATCCAACCGCCCAACCCGTCACCAGAGCCTGAAAACAACGTCGAAGAGATGCTCGCTTCCGTGGGTGCCGCAAGCCACGAAACCGAATTTTTCAACCCGATTCCACCCGGATATCGCCACGGCCATCACAAATATGTGATCGTTTTGGGCACCGTTATGTCCGGCCTTGGCAAAGGCATCTTCGCCAGCTCGCTCGCCAAGCTTCTCAAAAATAAAGGCCTTTCCGTCGCTCCCATCAAAATGGAGGGCTACCTTAACATCGACTCGGGCACGCTCAATCCCTACCGCCATGGCGAAGTCTTCGTTCTCGACGATGGCACCGAAACCGACATGGACCTGGGCACCTACGAGCGCATGCTTGAGCAGGACCTCACCCGCGACAACTTCGTCACCTCCGGCCAAATCTTCCGCAAAGTGCTCGATAAGGAACGCCACGGCGGATACCTGGGCCGAGATGTGCAGATGATCCCGCACGTCACCGGCGAAGTGAAATACCGATTGCGCGAACTGGCTGTGAAGCAGAATGCGGATGTCGTCTTCGTCGAAGTCGGCGGCACCGTCGGTGATTACGAGAACGGCTTCTATATTGAAGCGCTCCGCGAACTCGCTTTCGAAGAAGGTCCAAACTCGACGTGTTTTGTCGCGCTGACTTACGTCATCGAACCGCAGGCACTAGGTGAGCAAAAATCCAAAGCGGCGCAGCTCGGCCTCAAGAAAGTAATGGAAGCGGGCATTCAGCCTCACATCGTGGCCTGCCGCGGCAAGAACCCGGTGCGCGAATCCGTGCGCGAGAAGATTGCGATGTTCTCCAACGTGAAGATGGACTGCGTCTTCTCGATGCACGATCGCGATTCGATTTATCAGATTCCCGATGCGATGCACGATGCAGCACTGGATCGCCAGGTGCTTTCGATTCTCGATCTGCATGACCGCACAAACCCGATGGTCGAAGACAAAGCCCGCGAACAGTGGAACTGGTTCATGACTCGCATGACCAGTCCGCGGAAGCACAAAATCAAAGTCGGCATCACCGGCAAATATGCTGCCCTTCGCGATGCCTACGCCTCGATTGATAAAGCACTGGAACACTGCGCAACGCACCTGGGTGCAGAGCTTGACCTGCAATGGTTCGACACCACGGAGATGCCTGCGGGCAAGGAAAATGAAGAGGCGACGAAACTCCTCGAAGGCCTCGATGCGGTGATCGTGCCCGGCGGCTTTGGTGTGCGAGGTACGGAAGGCAAGATCGCCTGCGTAAGATACTGCCGTGAGAATAAGGTGCCTTATCTGGGCATCTGTCTTGGCTTTCAGATGGCAGTCGTCGAATATGCACGCAATGTCTGCGGCCTCGACGGCGCCCAGACGACGGAGTTTGATCCCAAAGCAAAGCACCCGGTCATCGACATTCTGCCCGAACAGAAAAAGATCGAAGGCCTGGGCGGCAACATGCGGCTAGGCGGCAAGGATGTGCTCGTTTCTCCCAACACGCTGGCTGCATTTCTCTTTGCGGAACAGGCGGTCGGGAGTAAGAGTCCCGAGTCCAGAGTCCGCAGTCCCGAGTCTTCTGGCCGTGGGTCTTCAAAGAAGAGCGAATCGCGAAGAAGCTCTCACGACCCCGGTCTTCTTTCTTATTCGACGACGCGCATCGAAACGCCTTCCGCCCCCTTCCTGATTCGTCAGCGCTTTCGTCATCGCTACGAAGTTCACCCCGATTACATCACCCGGCTCCAAGAAGCTGGCCTGATTTTCTCCGGTCGTCATCCGGTGCATCCGATCATGCAGATCCTGGAACTGCCACGGACTGGCCCGCATGCGCATCCCTATTTCATCGGTGGTCAGTTCCATCCTGAACTCATGGGCAGACCGCTGCGACCTCAGCCGATGTTCCTAGGCTTGGTCGCCGCAGCGATTCGCCACTCCAACCCGACAATCGCGTCGGACCTCATCAGCTCGCGCTGGCTCCCAGCGGTGGAGAATGAAAAGCTGGCGACTGCGGGAACGTGAAGCGACAAAACCAACTTGCATTTATGGAGCCGGGTCTTGGTGATCCGGCTCATTTATTGGCCTTCGTGCTTCACTGTGAACCGGACCCACTTCTCAAAACCCACGACGGAGTAGGCAACGAGGCCTACGAGAACGATGTGAAGCCAAGCCTGAGCTGATATCGGCGCTGTGTGGAAAAGGCGGTTCATCACGGGCAGATAGGTAAGCGCCAACTGCGCCGCAAGCATGCTGCCGATGCCAATGAAGAGCCAGCGATTGCTAAGCCAGCCGATGTGCCAGATGGAGTGCGTGAGGGAACGACAATTCAAGAGATAAAACATCTCCACTACAACGATGACATTAATCACCATCGTACGAGCTTCAGGCAGCGGCATGTCGTGCCATTGCGTCTGCCAGAAGAACAGTCCGAAAGAGCCGATCAGAATGATCAGCGACACCAGACCTGTTCGCATGAAAAGTGGAAAGGTGAGAATCGGCGTATTGGGCGCACGAGGTGGTTTGCGCATGAGATCATCCTCTTTGGGTTCCATGACCAGTACCGTCCCCAGAAAGATGGCCGTCATCATGTTGACCCAAAGCAGTTGCACCGGCAGCGCGGGTATGGCGATCCCCGCCAGAATGGAAGCTGTGAGAATGCACGCCTCACCAATGTTGGTCGGCAGTGTCCAGAGAATGAACTTCGTGAGATTGTCGAAAACGCCGCGGCCTTCCTCCACCGCTGCTTCGATCGTCGCAAAATTGTCATCGGTGAGAATCATGTCGGCAGCACCCTTGGCGACTTCTGTTCCGGTGATGCCCATGGCGATGCCGATATCCGCCTGCTTAAGCGCAGGTGCGTCATTGACACCATCGCCCGTCATGGCGACGACATGGCCAAGCGACTGTAGTGCCCGAACGAGGCGCAGCTTTTCCTCTGGTGAGACCCGCGCGAACACAGCTGCGTCGCGGGCCATTTCGCTAAGCCGCACATCGTCAACCGCCTTCAGGTCTTTTCCTGTATAGGCAATCACTTCGCTGCCTGGATTACCGCCGCTGATCCCAAGCTGCTGCGCGATCGCTTTGGCAGTCAAGGCGTGATCGCCAGTGATCATCTTGACCATCAAGCCAGCCCGCTGACAATTGGCGACAGCGGCGATGGCTTCGGCGCGAGGCGGATCAATCATGCCCTGCAATCCGAGGAAAGTCATCCCTTCTTTGACATGATCGTGGTGCAACTGGGCATGCCCCGCTTCCACCTCACGCCTCGCCAGCGCCAACACTCGCAATCCCTGAGCCGCCATTGCATCAGCATGTTGTCGAATGAGGTCCGGATCAATCGGCTGCAGGGATCCATCGGCGGCAAGCATGTGCGTACATCTTTCGATCAGCCGTTCAGCCGCGCCTTTCTTGTAAATCACTCGGCCCGAGCGTTCGTGTCTGTCGTGCAATGTCGCCATGAACTGATGCTGAGATTCAAAGGGAATCACATCCACGCGTGGCTGGATGCGATGTTCATCAGCACTGAATATGCCGCCCTTCTCCGCTGCAACGATCAGTGCGACTTCTGTGGGGTCTCCTTGCGCTGTATGCCGGCCACCTTCACGCAAGAGTTGTGAATCGTTGCATAGAACGCCTGCACGCAGGCAGTCGATCAGTGCGTGGTTACCTGCAACATCCACCTTGCTATTGTGCATCTGAATCTCACCTTGTGGATCGAATCCTCCGCCGGTGATGTCGTATGTGCTCCCGCCTGCAAAGACTTTGCGAACGGTCATCTGATTCTCAGTCAGTGTGCCAGTCTTGTCGGAGCAGATGACGGTGGTCGAGCCGAGCGTTTCAACGGCTGGCAACTTGCGAATGATGGCTCGCCTTTGCGCCATTCGGCTGACGCCCACGGCCAGTGTGATCGTGACCGCAGCAGGCAAACCTTCAGGAATCGCGCCGACGGCTATCGCAACGGCAGCCATGAACATCTCGCCTGCCTCATTACCTCGCAGCAGGCCGACCCCAAACGTTGTCGCCGCCAGCAGCAGGATCACTACGAGAATCGCCTTGCTGAACTGCTCGATCTTGAGTGTCAGTGGTGTACTCAGATCAACCGCTTCATGAATAAGCGTGGCCACGCGGCCCATTTCCGTGCCATCTCCAGTGGACCAGACGACCCCTGTCGCCTGCCCATACGTCGCCAGCGTGCCGGCATAGGCCATGTTCTTACGATCCGCCAGAATGGTTTCGTGATGAAGTGAACCTGCATGTTTCTGAACCGGAACAGATTCGCCCGTCAACATCGACTCGTCGATTTGAAGATCCTTGATACTGGTCAGCCGAAGATCCGCAGGGACTTTGTCGCCGGACTGAAGCAGGACGATGTCACCGGGCACGAGTTGCGAGGAATCAATCTGGGATCGTTTGCCGTCGCGGAGCACCATCGCCATCGTTCTCACTGACTTTGCCAGTGCCTCAATCGATCGTTCCGCTTTCGACTCCTGCACAAAACCGATAATGGCGTTGATGAAGATGACCCCGAAAATGACCCCCGCATCAACCCACTCGCCCATCGCGGCGGTGATGATCGAGGCTGCCAGCAGGATGTAAATCAAAGGCGCGTGGAATTGCAGCAGGAAGCGAATGAATTCGCTGCGCCGGCGACGCTGGGTCAGTTCATTGAGGCCGAACTTTGCCTGGCGATCCGTGACCTGCGACGAGATCAAGCCGACAGACGGCTCCACTTCCATCAACTTGAACACTTCGGACTTTTCAAGCTGGTGAGAGGATGTGCCGTGCGCTTTGTTCATGATTAGTGATCATAGTGCGGACCAGATCGGAGATTGCTAAAGGACATTCGCCGGTTAAAGCATTCTCGATCTTCAGCGATTCATTTTCGACGAAAGCCGATTACATCGAAAGTCGGTCCTCGTTCCTGTCGATGCACAAGTGGGGTGGTACATCCGCCTCGGCAACGTGCCCCGCGAAACTGAGATCTGGAGACGAGGTTTGAAACCCAATTGTTACGACTATTTCCGTGCGTTCGTGGTTTGCGCGACACTCTCGTCGCTGCCAGGTGTGGCGCGTGCTGTTTCCATGCAGCTTGAGTTTTCCCCCTTCACCGGCGGCTCCTCTTCCGTGCTGCTGAACCTCAGCGATGACGGCGGCATCATCACCGGTCAGGTCAGCGTCGTCGCCAACCCCAACATCGGCGACCTTCGCGCCCTCTTCATTGAACTTAACGACCTGTCGATCCTCAGCGGCAATCAACTGAACATCACCGGCGCGCTCATCAGCGAAACTGTGATCGACGCCAACAATGTGACCAGCGTCGGCAACGCCAATGTCAACGGCGGCGGCAGCCCCGGCCCGTTCGATATCGGCATCGCCTTCGGCTCACCAGGCATCGGCAGCGATGACATTCAAAATGCTTCATTCATCATCGAGCACGAGTCCACCGATCTCACGCTTGGCATGTTCAACCTCTCCAACTGGGCGGTCAGGCTCACCAGCGTCGGCACGCCAGGCGGTTCACGCGAAGACTCCAGCAAGCTCAACGTCACTTCCATTCGGCTCACGGGCCTGACACCGCCAGACAACGGCCCGCCCGGCGGCGAACTGACGCCACAAGGTGACCCTCAGAATCCCGGTTTCCCCGGCAACGCTGAACTGGCACCGATCCCTGAACCGGGCACAGCGGCACTGATCATCATCAGTAGCGCTGTCACAGGCATCTATCTGCGCAAACGTCGCCGCGAGACTTAAGCGCCCGACGAGTTGTAATCCAATCCATTTGAAACTTGCATCGCACGCCGTGGTCAAATCGACCACGGCGTGTTTCATTTCAGACTTGATTTGATTGATGGACGTGCGCCACACGTGCTGCATCGCATCACAATTTCAGTTGCTGCCCCGGATTATTCGTTATTCACTGAGCACTTTCACCTTGGTCAGAATGATCACATCGATGCCACCTTTGCGGCCTTCGACGGTGTACTTCTGCCCTTCCACCATCGCTTCGCCTGCTTCAATCGAAACGCCTTTGGCCATGAGTCGCAACACTGATGCATCGACGGTAGACTCGCAGGTGAGCACCAGTGTCTTGCTTGCCTCTGCTTTTTCGCGCTCCAGACCCAGCACACGTCGAGAAGCCGAGCGCTCCTTGGTCTGTGCTTTCTGAATATCAAGCCGGGCACGAGCAATGACGTCATCTGAGAAAGGCTTTGTTTTGTTGCTGCTAGAACGATAAAACCGATCCCATGATTCGTTCTGGCGGCGCATGTCATCGACGCGTCTGGTGGCGCTGGCAATTTCCCCGCGTGCACTGGCTGCCACGCCGTTGAGTTGCTTGATTTCACTTGCAATCTCGCTGACGTCCAAGCGCTTCTTGGAGATGACTTTGACCGTCCAACTCTTGGTGGTCTTGGAGACTCCCGAGTCGTCCGTGTCATCATCATCGGCACTGGGCTCACTGGAAGTCGTGGAACTGCCTGCGCTGCCCGCCGCTTTTTCCATGGCCGAAATTTTGCTCTCTAGCGTGGCAATTTTCAATTTGGCCAGAGCCAACTCCCGGCGAAGCGCATCACGCTCTTCTTCAACCGCTTTGAGTTGACGTTCAAACGGCGACTGATCCTGCCCCATACAAACGGCAACCATGCACAATGCGGCGAACGCAAAGAAAGTACGTTTCATTTTAAAGGCCCCTGTAGAAGAAGGATCGCAGATAGGGCAATCGCATGTAGATCGGTCACCCTTGTTTTTGAAGCACCGTTGAGGATGCACCCGGAGTACCGCGAGGGGCAACTGGCGTTTTCAAGTTAGAATCAAGGGTGTAAAATCTACATGCGA
>Ga0105054_10008310_pt1 | contig 13759 bp, 13 predicted proteins | sample BON02_FD_78091 | JGI IMG/M metagenome (GOLD analysis project Ga0105054, IMG submission 78091) | Freshwater microbial communities from Lake Bonney liftoff mats and glacier meltwater in Antarctica - BON-02 (megahit assembly) | ecosystem: Environmental > Aquatic > Freshwater > Ice > Glacier...
CTCGCCTGACTTTCCAGCCAGGGTTTGCCGCCAGCCATCAATGCCTGATAGCCATTATACATATGTTCTTGCCGGGTGGTTTCGAGCGCGTTGACGCCCGATTCGTAAATGAACGGCCCCACTGCAGGCATGATAAGATAGCTAAGCGCGCCCAGCGCATGCACCAGCATCGCAGTAAAGATCACTTGACGAAAAACGATGAAATTCTTCATCGAATGCACGATTATGCTGCTTCCAAACATCGCCAGAAACGCGAAGAGATAGAGATGGTTTTCCGCCGGCAAAACCATGCCGACCAAATTGTGGACGACAAAGGACGCATCAATTAGCGGGCGAACCATCTGATCGGTTTGCCAATAGAACGCATCCCAGAGGCGCGGATTGACGATGCTCATCCACAGCTTCACGTTGAAATGCGCCACCAAAATCATCACATAGGCCAATGCCACGATCAAATAATAGGCCAGTTGCATCGTCCGCTTTGTGACCTTCATGAACAAACCAAGCGCAAGGATCATCGACAGCGGTACGAAATAGCTCATTCCAGTAAATTGGAGCGCATCGCTGGACGGGAATACGAGTTGCAGGCCGAAACTATGTCCCAAGATTACCGTGATCAAGAAAAACCCAAGTGCCAACATTAATTCGGGCAATGGAGTCCTGAATAGTAGAATGGTGCGCAAGGGAGAGGCGAATGCCGCCACCGTTGACTCACTGTCTGTCGAGCAAAAGCCCAATTCGGGGGACGTTTCCCGGGCGATTTGGGTCATCGATGTTTCCTGAAGACCTTCGAGGCTGACCTACAATTGGCAAGCAAGACTCCTTTGCGGGAAAAAAACAGCGCACTAAAGGGAATTCATGCGCTTGTCGCAGAGATGTGCGCTCGTGAGCCCCTGGCGGACGTCAAATTGCCAAAATGCCGATGACCGAAACCGGGCCGTTATCGCTCAAAATTCATCCGCTACATCAAGCAGCCCGGTCAGTCGTTTCGGCGCGACGCTCCGCCAGCTTCTTTGCAGCCAATATTCCACCTGTCCCCAATCCACGCCTGTGCGGTTGAGGATTACGCCGACCCAGCCGCTGGCGCCGTAATAGGCGGGGCGGAAGAAGGTTTCGGGATCACGGGCGATGAGGCCCGCCATCTCGTCCTGCCCGCTGGTTTTGGCGAACAATGCGATATGCGGTTCGCTGTGGTGACGATCGCTGAAATGGGCGAAATATTTACCGCTCTTGCCGCCAGTGCGCCAAGCGGGTGCGCCGTGACTTTCGCGTTCTTCTGCTTCGGGTAGGGCCAACGCGAGTTTCCGTATCCGGCCCAGCAGGTAATCCGCATCATAGGGGCGCAGGACGTATTCATTGAGCACGCGGGGGTAGAGCTGATGTTCGGCCAGCCGCACCCGGTCTGCCAGTGTTTCTGGTGTATCGCCTAGTTGGACCGACACTTCGACCTGTCCCAAAACCTCGCCCGCATCGAGTTCCGAACTGACCAGATGGACGCTGGCTCCGGCCTTGGCATCACCAGCCTCAAGCGCGCGAGCATAGGTATTGAGGCCACGATATTTAGGCAGTAACGAGGGGTGGATATTGAGCATCCGCCCCTGCCATCGTCCGACAAATTTGTCCGTCAGGATGCGCATATATCCGGCCAGCACGATCAACTGCGCGCCCGCCTTGACCGCCGCTGCCTCCATCGCTGCATCATGCGCGGCGCGGTCCATACCTTTATGCGTCAGAGCGAAGGTGGCGATGCCTTCCGCTGCGGCCAGTTTCAGGCCCTCTGCCGCCGGATCATTGCTGGCGACCAGCACAATTTCATACCCTGCGCCCACCATCCTGCTGGCATAAAGCAGCGCCGCCATATTGGTGCCGCTGCCCGAAATGAAAATGGCGACAGGCGTCTTGTCAGCCAAGGTGCTCAGCTTCCCAATCGGCCTTTGCGGACCACGTCCCGGCCGATCCGCGCACGGTGCAGCCCTTCGGTCCCTCGGTAATCGTGCCGACATGCAAAACCGTCTCGCCCGCTTCGGTCAATTCTGCGGTCAGCGTATCAACCTGTTCCGGTTCCACCGCCAGCACCATGCCAACGCCGCAATTGAAGGTGCGGGCCATTTCCTCCGGCTCGATATTGCCTTGCCCCTGGAGGAACGCCATCAGCCGTGGCTGTACCCAGCTATCTGCATCGACCATCGCATGGGCCCCATCGGGCAACACGCGGGGGATGTTTTCCAACAGTCCGCCGCCAGTAATATGCGCGCAGGCGGCGATTTTGCCGCTGCGGATCGCGGGCAGCAGGCTTTTCACGTAAATCTTGGTGGGTTCGATCAAATGGTCGATCAACAGCCGGTCTGAGTCGAACAGGGCAGGGCGGTTCAACTTCCACCCCATGTCCTCCGCCAACCGCCGGACCAGCGAATATCCATTGGAATGTACGCCGGAACTGGCGAGGCCCAGCAACACTTGCCCCGGTGCAACCTTGTCACCGGTCAATTGCTCGCCGCGTTCGACTGCGCCGACGCAGAAACCCGCCAGATCGTAATCACCCGGCGCATACATGCCCGGCATTTCCGCGGTCTCGCCGCCAATCAGCGCGCATCCCGCCATCATGCAGCCCTGCGCGATACCCGCCACGACTCGCTCGGCAATTCCGGTTTCCAATTTGCCGGTGGCAAAATAATCCAGGAAGAACAGCGGTTCCGCGCCCTGGACGATCAGATCGTTGACGCACATGGCGACCAAATCGATCCCGACCTGATCATGCCGGTCATGGTCAATCGCCAGTTTCAACTTGGTGCCGACGCCGTCATTCGCTGCGACCAGCAACGGATCGACATAGCCTGCCGCCTTGGGATCGAAAAAGCCGCCAAACCCGCCGATTTCCGACGTCGCCCCGGCGCGCGCAGTGGCTTTGACCAGGGGGCCAATGGCTTTGACCAGCGCATTGCCAGCGTCAATCGAGACACCCGCCTTGGCGTAGGTATAGCGCTCTGGCGGCGGATTGTTGGTGTTGTTATCGTGAGGCATGCACACGCTTTACGCATTCGCGCTTGGATTTCCACGTGTGATTGGGCAAAAGGCAGCAAGTTTTCCCCGATGACCCTTAAACATACCCTTCCAGCCGCTATGCGCCCCGGCCATTTTCGCCCGACCCTGCTGACCGGGTTGTTGGCGCTGGCCGTGTTGATAATCGCGATTATCGCGGGCCGCGCGCTGTGGGCGCAGGTGGAGGGGGACCGGGGCATCGCCGCCGTGGTCAGCAGCAGCGACATTGATGTTGGCGAGATCGAAGTGGATGTGCGCGGCAACAATGCCGAAGACGCGCAGAAAAAAGGTTGGGCAGAAGCGCAGCGGCTGGCGTGGAAGAAGCTCGGCGGCCCGCAATTGTCCGATTCGCAGCTCGATTCGATGGTATCGGCTGTGGTCATTGACCGCGAACGGATTGGTCCGCGCCGGTACATCGCCACTTTGGGGGTGATTTTTGACCGTGCGCGGGCCGGGCGGATGCTGGGTACTGCAGGACGCCAATCGCGTTCTGCCCCGATGTTGCTGGTGCCCGTCACCATGGAAGGCGGCACGGCGCGGGTTTATGAAATGGTCAATCCTTGGCAGCGGGCATGGGCCGATTATCAGGCGGGCGGAAGCCGGATCGATTATGTTCGCCCATCCGGCGCCAATGGCGATTCGCTGCTGATCACATACGGCCAGACCAGCCGCCGCAGCCGGACCTGGTGGCGCAATATTCTCGATCAATTCGATGCCGCCGATGTGCTGGTGCCGATTGCCCATCTCGAACGGCAATGGCCGGGCGGGCCGATCAAGGGCACATTTACCGCGCGTTACGGCCCGGATAACAAATTCCTCGGTAGCTTTACGATGACTGCCGATGATGAGGCACAATTGCCCCAGATGATGGCCCGCGCGGTTCAGCGGATGGACGATTTGTTTGAACAGGCACTGGCGGACGGCAAGCTGCGGCCTGACCCGACGCTCAATCTTGGCAGTCCTTCGCTCGATCCGGCATTGCAGCGGCTGATTGAAATTGGCCGCGCCGCAGAAGCAAACGAACGGGCCCAGAGCGAAGCGTTTGACACAGAAGCAACGGGCGCTGCCGTGGCCCCCACCGCTACGCCCACAGCGGGCCCGGCAGCAGTCGTTTCCAGTTACGTGGTGCAATTCGCCAGCCCGGATGGCGGATCAGTCGATGCGACATTGTCAGCGGTGCGCGCTGCCGCCGGGGTGCGCGGTGCGGCGACTAGCAGTCTGGCGATCGGCGGCACTTCGGTGATGCGGGTCAGTTATGGCGGATCGATCGAGCAATTGGCGGCGGCATTGCGCGGCCGCGGCTTCACCGTGACGCAGGGCAGCAACGCGCTCGCCATCAGTCGTTAGGGCGCTAGCCATGACGCAGATTGCCTTACCATTGGCTCATCGCCGCGCCGCAGATCCTGACCGGATCGTGGTTGGCAATGCCAACCAAGCCGTGATCGAAGCGCTGCGTGATCCCGCCGCATGGCCGTTCCGAACAGCTATTCTCACTGGTCCGCCACGTTCGGGCAAGAGCCTGCTTGGCCGTTGGTTTGCCGCGCAAGATAAGGGCGGTGTTGTCGATGGCGCAGATCAGGTAGACGAGACCGAGCTGTTTCACAGGTGGAACCGCGCGCAGGAAGAGGGCCAGCCTTTGCTGTTAATCAGCGATGCACGGCCGTGGGAAATTACCCTGCCTGACCTGCGTTCCCGGCTTGGGGCGGCTCTGCATCTCGAGATTGCGGCGCCTGATGATACGATGGTCGCGGGCCTGATCGAGAGCCTGGCCGGGCAGCGCGCGCTTGTATTGGGCGAAGGCGCACTTACTTATTTGGTGCCCCGTGCAGTCCGCAGCTTTGCCGGGATCGAACGGTTAGTGGCTGCGATTGACCGATTGAGCATGGAACGTAAAGCGCCTGCGACACTTTCAGTCTGGCGTGATGCATTGGAAGCGGTGCAAGGGGCGGAGCAGCCCAAATTGCTGTGACTTGCGTTACAGTTGATTTGGTGGAAGAATCGATCTGTGAAAGGATCCCTTGCCGATGTTTGACCGGTTGAAATCATATTTAGACTCGATCCGCGCGCGCGATCCCGCGCCTCGGTCGCGGTGGGAAGTCCTGCTGTATCCCGGCGTATTGGCACTTGGCCTGCACCGCGTGGCGCATTGGCTGTTCGGTGCGCAGCTCTATTTCCTCGCCCGCTTCGTCAATCATTTCGCGCGCATGATTACGGCAATTGATATCCATCCCGGCGCGACGATTGGCCGGAATTTCTTCATTGACCACGGCTTTACCGTGATCGGCGAGACGGCAGAAATTGGCGACAATGTCACTATTTACCAATGTGTGACACTTGGTGGGACCAATCCAACCAATGGCAAGGGCGGCAAGCGGCATCCTACGTTAGAGGACAATGTAATCATCGGTTCCGGCGCGCAGATCATCGGCCCGATTACCGTGGGTAAACGCGCCCGCGTGGGGGCGAATGCAGTGGTATTGGATGATGTACCAGAAGGCGCGACGATGGTCGGCCTGAAGGCCCGTAGCACGCTGGTTTCGGCAGATGAATGGATCAAGGAATTCATCCCCTACGGCACGCCGTGCGATGAACCTTGCGAGGAAATGGTCGGCACTGGTATTCGCCGGATCGAGGAATTGCAGCGCCAGATGGCGGAAATGCGTGCTGAGTTGGAGGACCTCAAATCAGGCAAGTCAGGGATTGAACTTCCGGCACAGCGCAGCGGCACCGATAGCTGATGGCGGGAAATTCACCGGGCTCAGTTGTCCAGTTTCCCAATATCCAAAATCACGGGCGTAAGCCTTTACAGGTGGGATTCGAACGGGCTGAATTGGGCCGCATCATGGATTTGTACGGCCGGATGGTCGCCGCCGGGGAATGGCGCGATTACGCGATGGATTTTACCCGCGACGTAGCCGTTTTCGACGCTTTCCGCCGCGCCGCCGAACGTCCTCAGATGCGGGTGGAAAAGCGCCCTTCGCTCCGTTCAAAGCAGGGGATGTGGACGCTGTTCGGCGAACACGGTCAGGTGCTTAAGCGTGGGCACGATCTCGCCAACGTTCTTGCGCCGATGGAACGGCGGTTGGTGAAGGCGGTGGAGGATTAGGCGACAAAAAACCGCTTCAGCGCCGTCGATACAAGAACGCCATGGTGATGATCGATGGCATAATCAGGCCCTTGAGATAGGAAAGCGGATGGCGACCGATTGTGAAGTCTGCCTCCACCATGCCGAAATGAGCCCAATAGTGGGTCACGATCAAGCTGCCGATGCTGAACCACATAGTCCAAAGCGCAAAGCGTTTCCCCAGAACCACAAGGGTGAGGCTAACAATGATTCCCACGCGCAGGGCTGCCTGCACGCAATTATAGAGCGCGTCGCTGGTCTGATCATGCCAACGCACGAAATCGGACAACATCGTGACGTGGTAAAAAATAAACAGGCTTGCCAGCGCAATGATGATCAAGCGCTGGACCAGATGTGGTGGGTTTTTGGGCAGGGCGGTAAGAGTGTTCATTGGCCGTGACTCCCGCAGCATCGTCTGATAATCGGAGAGCTACATTTAGTGTATTGCTGTGTCAATACACTAAATGACGTGGTAAGTGGACGGTCCAAAAAAAGGGCTCCACCGCATTGCTGCGAGGGAGCCCCTGTCTGCAATTGTTGCGATCAATTATCCCCGCGCGCTGGCAGGGCCGGTGCCGGTGACCTTCTGCATAGCCTTCAGGATCTCTGCGCTCTGTTCGGAGCCAGACTGCGGCGCTTTCAGATTGGTCATGCTGCTGATGTCGTCCCAGCGAGCGGCGAAGCCTTCGACCGTGCGGTCTTCTTCCTTAAGCCACACTGCGTCGTTCATCGTGACCCATGCGGAATGGAAACCGCCTGCGCCTGCGCCGACGATTGCATTTGTCGGCGAATCTTCGCTGACCAGGTACAAAGCTGCCGGAACCACATTGGTCGGGCTAAACAATTCGAAGGCTTGTTCCGGGAAGATGTCTTCCGTCATCCGTGTCCCAGCAACTGGCGAAAGCGAGTTACAGCGAATGTTGTATTTCGCGCCTTCGAGATAAAGCGTCTTGGTCAAACCGGCCAGGCCAAGCTTGGCCGCGCCGTAATTTGCCTGGCCGAAATTGCCGAACAATCCGGTCGAACTGGCGGTCATCAGGATGCGGCCATAGGCTTGTTCGCGGAACAGGTCCCAGCATGCCTTGGTGGCATAGGCCGACCCGAGCAGGTGGACGCGGACGACGAATTCAAAATCTTCCGGGCTCATCTTGGCGAAGCTTTTGTCGCGCAAAACACCGGCATTGTTGATCAGGACATGGACGCCGCCCCACTTCTGCTTGGCGTCAGCAACCATCTTTTCCATCTGGTCATATTCAGTGACCGATGCACCATTGGCCACAGCTTCGCCGCCCATTTTCTCGATTTCTTCAACCACCTGAGCAGCAGCATCGGATGTACCGGTGCCATCGCGCGATCCGCCGAGGTCGTTGACCACGACCTTCGCTCCGCGGCGAGCCAGTTCGAGTGCATATTCCTTGCCCAGGCCGCCACCGGCACCGGTTACAATTGCGACGCGATCCTTGAAAGAAATCGTCATGGGGTACTCTCCATTTTCAATTACGGGCCATTTCCGCCTTTGGAAGGGCCTCGGACCCGGGCGGAATGGCACGGCTTTCCGGTACTTTCAACTGTTCTGCGCCTTTATGACGATGCCGTAACGGCAGCGCGCTCCGCCTTTGTCATATAACCGTCACCTATGGGACATATTGACGTCAACGAATCGTAATTAAACAGAAACGGCATTGGATTCGATGATCACACACCGCAAAATTTCGACCCTGGCTTTGGCTGCTGCCCTTGGCTGGACAGTTCCTGCACATGCCCAGGACGCCCAGTCTGACGCCTTGCGCGCAGAAATGGCTGCCATGCGCGAGCAGATGGCGACGATGGCCGCAAAGATCGACCAGCTGGAAAGTGAGCTCGATTCGACCGCAGTGAAGGCCGAGCAAGCATCGCAGGTCGCCGCGACTGCCAGCGAAGCTGTGGCCGCCGCGCCCGCCCTCGCTCCGGCCCCTGCACCCGCTGAGAAACTGGCCAAGAAGGGCGGCTGGAGCTTTACGCCGTTCGGCCGGTTAATGATTGACGCCGGGACCGTGAATGCGCCGGGTTCGATTACCGACCCGGGTCTGGGCTTTGCCAACGAAGTGCGCCGCGCACGGATTGGCGTTAAGGGCGAAATCGGTGGCGGCTTCGGTTACAAAGCCGAGTTCGAATTTGCGGACAACAGCCTCGAAGTCACCGATGCATTCATGACCTATGGCAAGGACGCACTTGAGGTCACTGTCGGCCAGCACAACAATTTCCAGGGCCTTGAAGAACTAACCTCCAGCCGTTTCACCAGCTTTATGGAACGTGCCGCCTTCACCGATGCATTCGGTTTCCAGCGCCGCCTTGGCCTGAGCGCGCAATATGATGCCGACACTGTGTTGGTGCAGGGCGGGATATTCACCGACAATATCGATGACCTTTCGAACGACGAGAACAATAGCTGGGGCCTTGATGGCCGCGCGGTGTTCAGCCCGAAGATGGGCGAAACTCAGTTGCATCTTGGCGGCTCGGTCCACTACCGCGACCTCAACCAGGCCGCCACTTCGGTGCGGTACCGTCAGCGCCCTTCGGTCCACTTCACCGATACGCGCTTCATCAACACGGGCAACATCGGCGCGGTTAGCGAATTTGGCGTTGGTGTTGAAGGGGCATTGCTGGCCGGACCATTCCACGCACAGGCGGAAGGATATTGGCAGACCGTCAGCCGTCCGGGCCTCGACAATCCGACCTTCTTCGGCGGCGCGGTAGAAGCGGGTTATTTCCTGACCAAGGGCGATAGCCGCACATACAAGGACCATAAATTCGACCGCAACAAGCCCGAAAACGAAGTTGGCGATGGCGGTATCGGTGCGGTTCAGATCAATGTCCGCTACGATTATCTCGATCTGGTGGATGCCGGAATCGTAGGCGGCAAGCAGAATGCCTATGCTTTATCGCTGATCTGGACGCCGACTGATTACACCCGTTTCATGGCGAGCTATACTCGCAACGAATATGATATGGCTGCGATCGCTGCGGGTATCGATACCAGCTACACTGTCGATGCGCTGGCTGTGCGGGCACAGTTGGACTTCTGATATATGGGCGACGATTGGGCGCGCTACAGGCGCTGTAACGCTGGGATAAGTTCTTCGAACCCGGCGATTACAGCGTCTGCGCCCAATTCATCTGCAGGCTTGTCGCAATAACCAAATGCAGCCGCAATAACCGGCACACTGGCAGCACGGGCGGCGGCCATGTCATAGCTGCTGTCACCGACGAAGACGAAGCGCCCGCCGCCGCAGCGATAAATCGCTTCGAAGATCGGATCCGGTTCGGGCTTTGCGCGCCCTTTGCCCATTGTATCGCCGCCGATGATCGTCACAAACCGATCGGTCAGGCCGAGCTGCGTCAGGATGTCGGTGGCGAAGCTTTCAAATTTGTTGGTTACCACGGCCATTCTGATATGATTTGCCGCCAGCTGGTCCAACGCCTCTACCGCGCCGGGATAGGGGCGGGTGTGGACCCCGTTATTCTCTGAATAATAGGCCAATAGCGCCTTATACAATGGGCGAAACTCAGCATCCTCAATGCCGCCCTGAGCTTCAATCGCTCCGCGAAGCATGATCTTGGCCCCGCCGCCGATCAAGCTTTCCACTTGCTCCACAGGTACCGCGTCGAAACCGCCGAGTTTCAGGGCGTGGTTGACCGCCTCGCCCAGATCGCGGTGGGTGTCGAGCAAGGTGCCGTCGAGATCGAACCCGACAATATCAAACGGGATTTCGGGGGAAATGTCATTCATTTGGTTGCGAGTGACGTATACACCTTCAAACCGCAAGCTTTTGGTGGCATTACTTGGCCGCATGAACAAACTTGCAACGATTATCCTTGCCGCGGGCAAGGGCACCCGCATGAAATCGGACCTGCACAAAGTGCTTCATCCGATTGCCGGTCGTCCGATGCTCGACCATCTGATGGCCTCTGCCGGGCAATTGAACCCGGCACATACGGTAGTGGTTGTGGGCGCAGGCCGGGATCAGCTGGAAACGGCGCTCGGCGGCCGTGCGGCAACCTGCCTGCAGGAACCGCAATTGGGCACTGGCCATGCGGTTCAGCAGGCGCAGGCCGCGTTGGCGGATTTTTCCGGCGATGTATTGATCCTCTATGGCGATGTACCCTTTGTGCGCGCCGCCACCATGCAGAATATGCTCGACCGGCTCCACGCCGATGATGCGCCTGCCGTGGTTGTGTTGGGATTTGAACCGGACGATGCGCTGCAATATGGCCGGGTGATTGCCGATGATCAGGGCCGGATCACCAAGATGGTCGAATATAAGGACGCGTCGGAGCAAGAACGGGCCTGCAAACTGTGCAATTCCGGCCTGATGGCGGCCAAGGCGGCGGATATGTTCGCCCTGCTGGAACGTGTCGGTAATGACAATGCGCAGGGCGAATATTACCTCGTGGATGTGGTCAATGTCGCCAATGCCGATGGCAGGCACAGCGCAGTGGTGACCACAGATGATCCGGGCGAAGTTGCCGGGATCAACAGCCGCGCCGAACTGGCCGATGCAGAGCGCCAGTGGCAGCAATTCCGCCGCGCCGAGGCGATGGCGGATGGCGTTTCGCTCATAGCCCCCGAGACGGTGTTTTTCAGCTGGGACACACAATTGGGCCGCGATGTCACGGTTGAACCAAATGTCGTGTTTGGACCCGGAGTGACCGTGGCCGATCACGCCACCATCCGCGCCTTCAGCCATCTCGAGGGCGCGACTGTCGGCGAACATGCCAGCGTTGGCCCCTATGCCCGCCTGCGACCCGGAACGGTGCTGGAAGACGGCGTCAAAGTCGGCAATTTCGTCGAAATCAAGAATGCGGTGCTGGGCAAAGGCGCGAAGGCCAGCCACCTGACGTATTTGGGCGACGCGCAGATCGGCGCTGGCGCGAATATTGGCGCGGGTACGATTACCTGCAATTATGACGGCTATTTCAAACACACGACTGTAATCGGTAATCGCGCCTTTATCGGATCAAACAGCGCGCTGATCGCGCCGGTCAAGATCGGGGCCGATGCGATCGTGGCGGCCGGCAGCGCGGTCAGCCGCGATGTTGCGGATGGCGAACTCCGCATGGTCCGGGCTGAACAATTGATCAAACCGGGCTGGGCCGACCGCTTTCACGACACGATGAAAAAGAAGAAAGCTGCGCAAAAGGGTAAGGCGGAGGAGCAGTGATGCGCCTGTTTGGTCTCGCGGCGCTCGGCGCGCTCGCAGCCTGCGGCGGGCAATCCGGCGATAGCGGCGCAGCGGAAGCTACACCAGTCGCGCTTGCACCTGCGTCCGAAACTGCGCCGGTCACTACACCATCGGCGAAAGTTCCCGCTGGCAGCGTCGACTGCCAAAAGGGTGAAGACAGGATATTCTCCTGCAAGACAGGTAGCGGGAAGCGCGTTGCGGTTTGCGGAACCGCTGCGGGCAAGACCGAATATCGCTTCGGTGCGACGAAGCCGGAGCTTGTTTTGCAAGGCGGACAATATGCAAGCGTCGGCTATTCCGGGGGCGGCGAGCAGCAGATTGCATTTGATAATGGCGCGACGCGTTATGTCGTGTTCAGTCGCATGGTGCGCACCAACTTCGCGCCGGACGAGCCCAACTATCCCGCGATAAGCGACGGGGTGATAGTGCTGCGGAAGGATAAGGTCTTATCCGTGTTGGCCTGCGAAGATGCCGACCCGATGCCTGTCCAAATGGGACTGGCCGAGAAGCACATGAAACAGCAGGATGAGCTGTTTACCTATGAAACCGAGCGGGCTGATCCGATGAAAGCTGAGTAATTGCTCTGGCCACAAAAAAGGGCGACCCTCGGGCCGCCCTTTTTGTTTTATCCGAGAGGGATTTACGCCTCGTCGACATGCTCCGCCAGAACGGTCAGGCCAGTGTCGCCGACTTCGGCAAAACCGCCGCGCACTTCGATCAATTCAGGCGCGCTGCCCTCGGTCTTGTAAACCTGCACCGCGCCGTCGCGGATGGTGGACATGAAGGGCGCATGGCCCTCCAACACACCAAACTCGCCCTCCGCGCCGGGGACAACCACCATGTGGACGTCTTCGGAACGGACCAGCTTGGCCGGGGTTACGAGTTCAAAGTGAAGTGGCATATCGCTTAGGCTTCCTCAGCCATTTTCTTGGCCTTGGCGACTGCATCGTCGATGCCGCCAACCATGTAGAAGGCTGCTTCGGGAAGGTGATCATATTCGCCGTCGACCACTGCCTTGAACGATGCGACGGTGTCTTCCAGTGCCACGAACTTGCCGGGGATGCTGGTGAAGACTTCGGCCACGTGGAATGGCTGTGACAGGAACTTCTGGATTTTCCGCGCACGTTGAACGGTCAGCTTATCTTCTTCGGAAAGCTCGTCCATGCCGAGAATGGCGATGATGTCCTGAAGTGACTTGTACTTCTGCAGTGTTTCCTGAACCTTACGGGCCGTCTGGTAATGTTCGTCACCCACAACGCGGGGTTCCAGAACGCGGCTGGTGGAATCGAGCGGATCAACCGCTGGATAGATGCCCAGTTCCGAAATTGCGCGGTTCAGCGTGGTCGTTGCGTCCAAGTGGGCGAACGATGTGGCCGGGGCCGGATCGGTAAGGTCATCTGCGGGAACGTAAATTGCCTGCACCGAGGTAATCGACCCCTTGTTGGTGGAGGTGATGCGTTCCTGCAAGTTACCCATGTCAGTCGACAGGGTTGGCTGATAGCCCACTGCCGAAGGAATACGGCCAAGCAGGGCGGACACTTCGGAACCGGCCTGCGTGAAGCGGAAGATGTTGTCGACGAAGAACAATACGTCCTGGCCTTCTTCATCACGGAAATATTCCGCCATGGTCAGACCGGACAGGGCAACACGGGCACGTGCGCCCGGGGGTTCATTCATCTGGCCAAACACCAGCGCAACCTTGGAACCTTCGGACGTAGCAACGCCGTTGGCATCCTTGGCAATAACGCCAGCGTCGAGGAATTCGTGATAAAGATCGTTACCTTCGCGGGTACGCTCGCCCACACCGGCGAACACGGACACGCCGCCGTGACCCTTTGCGATGTTGTTGATCAGTTCTTGAATAAGAACCGTCTTGCCCACGCCGGCGCCGCCGAACAGGCCGATCTTGCCGCCCTTTGCGTAAGGAGCGAGAAGATCGATAACCTTAATCCCGGTCACCAGAATGGCGCTCTCGGTCGACTGGTCGACAAAGGCAGGCGCTTCTGCGTGAATTGGCATGGTTCTATCGGCGCCAATCGGGCCGAGTTCGTCAATCGGCGCGCCGACGACGTTCATGATACGGCCGAGCGTTTTGGGGCCGACCGGCACAGATATCTGCGAACCGGTGCTGATCACTTTCTGACCGCGAGTAAGGCCTTCGGTCGCGTCCATCGCGATGCAGCGCACGGTGTTTTCACCGAGATGCTGCGCGACTTCGAGCACGAGTGTGTTGCCGTTATTGTCGGTTTCAAGCGCGCTCAGGATCGACGGCAGTTCCCCGGGGAACGCGACGTCGACAACAGCGCCAATGATCTGGCTGATGGAACCAGCGGTAACCTGATTGAGTACGGGAGCGGTAGCCATGTTGGGTATC
>Ga0105054_10008315_pt1 | contig 13757 bp, 10 predicted proteins | sample BON02_FD_78091 | JGI IMG/M metagenome (GOLD analysis project Ga0105054, IMG submission 78091) | Freshwater microbial communities from Lake Bonney liftoff mats and glacier meltwater in Antarctica - BON-02 (megahit assembly) | ecosystem: Environmental > Aquatic > Freshwater > Ice > Glacier...
CCTACTTTTGTGACTCATTTGCCGAAGGAACTTTGCCCACTCGCGAAGATCACCCAAGGCGACGATTCGACGATCGACGTGTTCGAACTTTGCATCGGCGGCATGGAGGTCGCGCCGGCTTATTCCGAGCAGAACGATCCGATCGCGCAGCGCGCAATGTTTGCCGCGCAAGCCGGTGAAGAAACGCAAAATATCGACGAAGATTTCCTCCTCGCTCTCGAGCACGGCATGCCGCCAGCCGGTGGTATGGGGGTCGGGATCGACCGCTTGGTGATCTTACTCACGGGTGCAGAAAGCATCCGCGATGTGATTCTCTTCCCGCAATTGCGTCAGAATAAAAACGGTTGAGTCGCGGGCCAAACATTCATCCCTCTTGGCGGGATTCATGTTCGGCTACGTAGGGCGGAGAGTTTGCTACGTGAGGTAACATCGGAGGTTTGGCAGGCAAAAATATTTTCAGTCTTTCAGTCCTTCGGCCTTTCGGTCTTTCTCTCCCCATGCCTTGGCCACTTTACCTCGCGTTTAAACAGCTCTTCCCGTCGGGGAAGAAATTTCCGTTTTTCACGGCGGTTTCGGTGCTGGGCGTAGCGTTGGGCGTGGCGTTGCTGATCGTTTCGGTAAGCGTGATGGGCGGGTTTGGTCATCAGATCAAACAGATGATCGTCGATACGCAGGGGGAAGTGCAGGTGCGCGGTTACGGTCTACTTAACCAGCCGGACGTGCTGCAGGAAAAGATCGCGAGTGTGCCAGGTGTGGTCGCGACGACGCCTTTTGCGGAAGGGGTGGCGATGCTCGAGTTTAACCGCAAACCGGAATACCCGCTGATCCAAGGAATCGATATTGATCGCGTGGATCAGGTCGTGCCGTTGCGTCGTTTCGTGCGCTTGGGCGATCTCGATCACCTCGATGACGATTCGGTGATTCTTAGCGCGCAACTGGCGATCTCCCTCGGGGCGCGATTGGGTAGTATCGTCGAAGTGTATTCGCCGCTGCTGCTGGATAAATTAAAGCGCGACGAAATTATGCTGCCGCGCGAGCTGGAGGTGGTTGGCATTTTTGAGATCGGCCACCAGCAACTCGATAGCTCGATCGTGCTCGTGACGCTTCGCACGATGCAGGATCTTTATGGTCTCGGATATGCTGTGCACGGGGTGAACGTGAAACTCGAGCCGGACGCCGATATCGATGCGACCGTGACCAAGATCAACATTGCGCTCGGGCCCGATAGCAATGCCCACGCGCGCTCTTGGATCGAAGCCAATCAGGACTTTCTTTTCGTGCTCCAGCTGGAGAAAAATATGATCTTTTTTCTGCTCACTTTTATCATCATCGTGGCAGCGTTTTCAGTGACCAGTTCGCTGCTTATTTCCGTGGTGCGGAAAACCCGCGAGATCGGTTTGCTCGGTGCGTTGGGTGCCAGCTCACGTGAGGTGGCGATGTGTTTTTGCTTTCAGGGATTCTTTATCGGGCTCGCGGGCACCGGAGTGGGGCTGGGGCTCGGTTTCACGTTTTTACATTTTCGTAATGATGTGATCCGCATCTTTACCGAATTGACTGGAAGCGAAGAAGTGCTGGCCCGGTTTTACCAGTTCAGTAAATTGCCCGCCTACACTTCTGGGGAGGATCTGGTTTTGATCATTGTTTGCGCGGTAGTCATTTCGACGCTGGCCGGTCTCCTGCCGGCATGGCGTGCGGCGAAACTTAAACCGGTGGAGGCGTTGCGCAGTGAATAATCCCAATTTGATCCTCTCCGCCCGGGAAATGCACAAAACGTTTATCAGCGGCGAACGTCCAATCGAAGTGTTGCGCGGTGTCTCGCTGGATATTGTCTCGGGTGAGAGCGTGAGCATTCGCGGCGAATCAGGCTCGGGCAAATCAACGCTACTTCATTTGCTCGCTCGGCTCGATGAACCGGATACTGGATCGATCACCTGGGGCGGCGCGGTGCAGTTTCCGGCTTTGGCTCGCTCGACCTTTCTGGGGATGGTTTTCCAATCGTTTTATCTGATCCCCGAAATGGATGCGCTGGCCAATGTGCTAATGGCGGCGCGGATCCGGGGCGGGATTGATGCCCATACCAAGACGCGCGCGATGGATTTGTTGGACCGAGTGGGGCTTACCGATCGATCGAGTCACTTGCCGAGCCAATTATCTGGCGGCGAACGGCAGCGAGTGGCCGTGGCCCGAGCGCTCATGAATAAGCCGCAAATGCTGTTGGCAGATGAGCCGACCGGAAATCTCGATGAGAAAACCGCTAATGCCGTCATCGACCTCTTGCTGTCACTCTGCGCCGAAACCGATACCTCATTGGTGCTGGTGACTCACAACGCCACGCATGCCCAACGCTGTGGCCGCCAGTTACTCCTGCACGACGGTGTGCTGGGGTAAGGCACATTCATCGAGACGCACGCTGTAGGTTATGACTGCAAGAGTAGTGGATTGGCATTTTGGCCCTCCTCGACATACGGTGGTTTTCTCAGGTGATATTGCCGTTCATGTTGTGCGCAAATTCCCAGAGCTGTTTGAGCCTTTGGGTATTTTGATTTGATTACCAACGATGACATAATCTTGAGCGATTGTTTGTTTACTAGATAATCCATGAGTATTTCCATCTAGCCATCTGAGTTGTGTGGCAAAAGTCTTACGGCGATGTCCGATAAACCGCTGATCACTCATCTCTACACTGCTGACCCTTCTGCTCATGTTTTCGAAGGGAGGCTTTATGTCTATCCGTCGCATGATGTGGATAAGGGGATTCCGGACGACGATCTTGGTAATCAGTATGACATGGATGATTACCATGTGTTCTCAATGGACGATGTGGACGGGGAGGTAACGGATCATGGGGTGGCGCTTACGTTGGCAGATGTTCCTTGGGCGACGAAGCAACTTTGGGCTCCCGATGCGGCGTTTAAAAACGGTAAGTATTACCTCTATTTCCCGGCTCGTGATCAGCATGATATCTTTCGGATTGGCGTGGGCGTGAGTGATCGTCCCGAGGGGCCGTTCAAGGCGCAGCCAGAACCGATTAAAGGTAGCTATACAATCGATCCGGCGGTGTTCGTTGATGACGACGATAAGGCTTACTTGTATGTCGGTGGGCTCTGGGGAGGACAGCTCCAGCAGTGGCCCAATGGTCAGCACGATCCTAACGGGAAAGAGCCAACCGAAGGGCCGGCGATCAATGCGCGCGTCGCCAAGCTTTCAGGTGATATGTTGGAGATTGATGGCGCGATTACCGAGATCCAGATCCTGAATGAGGATGGTGAACCGATGAGAGCGGATGATCATGATCGCCGGTTCTTTGAGGGCGCTTGGGTGCACAAAAAGGACGGGCTTTACTACTTTTCGTATTCCACTGGCGATACGCATTATCTGGCGTATGCGACGGGGACGAGTCCGCTCGGACCGTTTACTTTTCAGGGGCGGATACTTGAGCCAGTCCTCGGTTGGACGACGCATCACTCCATCGTGGAGCACAAGGGACGCTGGTTTCTCTTTCACCACGATTCGTCGCTGTCGGGCGGACAAAATAACCTACGCTGCGTGAAGGTAAAAGAGCTGTTCTACGACGAGAACGGTAAGGTTCTGCCAGTGCAGTAGATCGCGAATTTGACTCTACGGTTTTGGGGTGTCGGGGAGATGCCCTTTGCTGACGGCGTCGTCGATCATCCGTAATGCGTAATCCCAAAGGCCGGTGGAGCCATCGGCGACGTGTTCATTGCGGGCAAGCACACGATCTTTGGTGATGCCGTGTTTTTGCCAGGAGTGGCCTTGGGTCAGGCAGTTGAGGATCATGGGGTGGAAGCGATCGCAGGCGGCGGCAAATTTTGATTCAGGGGTGTCCATCGCTTCAAACTCATCCCAGAGCGCGCGGTATTCTTTGGTCTGGTCGCTGGGTAACAAACCGAAGATGCGGTCGGCGGCGATGGATTCGCGTTCATGCTGATCGCCTCGATTTTTCGTGTCGTAGGCAAAGGTGTCGCCCGCGTCGATCTCGACGAGGTCGTGGATCAGAACCATTTTCAGCACACGGAGCACGTCGAGCGGCTGGTGGTTGGAATGCTCGGCCAGGGTGATGATCATCAGCGCGAAGTGCCAGCTGTGCTCAGCGCTGTTTTCGGAGCGGCGGCTTTGCGTGAGAATCGTTTGGCGGAAGACTTCCTTGAGTTTGTCAGCTTCGATGATGAAGCGCATTTGTTGTTCGAGCCGGGAAGCGGGGGATTCCATGAGAGAATCGAATCAGGAAATGAGCTGAGGTTTAAGCGCAAAGCAGCGAAAATGCGACGAGGGGATGTTTTTAACCGCGAAACATAAGAAAGGGATCAAGTATATTTCCTGATTTGCTACATTTACTCTCTCTGTGTGTTCCGTGGGCTCTTCATTTTCGTGTGTTTAGTGTCTTTCGCTGTTATGAATTTTGGGATCGGTTTCCTGATTTGCAGCTTCAAATTGGCTTGGTTTCAGATTGATTATGCCTTCGCATCCTTGGCGGTATTAACGGTTAAATTGACTATTCGTGTCATAGGTGGAAAGCGGGGGGGGCTGGATTCGATATTCCCTTTGCGTTTTAGGGGGTAATGAATTTTCAATTGCATCCTTTTTGATATGAAAGTCCTCGTAGCCGATAAAGTCTCACCCAAAGGAGTTGAATACCTGCGCAATCAGCCGGGTCTCACTGTAGTGGAGGCCTATGGCTCCTCTCCCGAAGAAATCCTAGCATTGGTGAGCGATGTGCACGCGATTGTGGTGCGTAGCGAAACGAAAATCACGGCGGAGGTTATTGCGGCTGCGCCCTTACTCAAGGCCGTGGGGCGCGCGGGGGTAGGTGTGGATAATGTCGATGTCGAAGCGGCGACTAATCGGGGTGTGATCGTAATGAATACGCCTTCGGGTAACACGATCGCGACGGCGGAACTTACTTTTACGCACATTCTCTGTGGAGCGCGTCCGGTGACTCAAGCGGCGGAATCGATGCGCGCAGGGAACTGGGATCGCAAGTCGTTCTCTGGTATCGAACTTTTTCGGAAAACACTAGGTGTTGTTGGACTTGGTCGCATCGGCGGCGAAGTAGCCAAGCGTGCCCACGCCTTTGGTATGCGGGTGGTGGCCTACGATCCTTATCTCGCGCCGAGCCGCGCGAAAGCCATGCAGGTCGAGGGCGTGACACTAGACGAACTGCTCGCGCAAAGCGATTACATCACGGTGCACATGCCGATGACGGATTCGACTCATCACATGATCGATGAGGCGGCGCTCGCGAAATGCAAAAAAGGCGTGCGACTATTCAATTGCGCCCGTGGCGGAATCATCAAAGAAGCGGCTCTGATCGAAGGATTGAAATCCGGAAAAGTGGCCGCCGCTGGGCTCGATGTCTATGAAAGTGAGCCTTTGGCCGCAGACAGCGAGTTGCGAACCTTACCCGGAGTATCGCTGACACCACATTTGGGTGCATCGACTGCGGAAGCGCAGGAAAGCGTGGGTATCGAAGTGGCCGAACAGATCGCTGACGTTTTGAAAGGCGGTGTGATCCGCAATGCGGTGAACATGCCTTCACTCGATGAGGCGACGTTGAAGATTGTGGGACCTTATCTCGATCTGGGTGAAAAGCTTGGCACCTTGGTGCAGCAGATGGGGCCGGAGCAGATCGATTCGCTCAATATTACTTACTGGGGGAAGATTGTCGATTTGGATACCAACTCCGTCACTCGCGCGATCCAGCGCGGGTTTCTCCGCAAAATCAGCGGCGATTCCGTGAATTACGTGAACGCGCCGGTGGCTTTGAAACGGCTCGGCGTGAAATCCCAGGTTGTGAAATCGACCGATGATGTGGATTACACGGATTTGATTTCGGTGGAAGCGGTCGCGGCGGATGGTTCGGTGCATGGAGTAAAGGGCACGTTGGTCGGCAAGACGGGCAAACCGCGCATCGTCGAGATCAACAACCTTGAAGTGGAGGTCGAAGCGCAGGGCAAATTGCTCGCGCTGGAGAATCATGATGAGCCTGGCATGATCGGATTCGTGGGTATGTTGATGGCGAAAGATGGCGTGAATATCGCTAATATGTCGCTCAGCCGTCAGGTGCCTGGACACACGGCACTCATGGTTATCAATTTGGACAGCGAACCGAGTGAGGCGGCCCGCGAAGAATTAAAGTCGCACCCAGCGATTAAATTGGCGAAATTTATTCAGCTCTAACCACCACGAATGATTCCTTCGATACTCATAGCCGGCGCGATTGGTTACCTTTTGGGGGCACTCCCATTTGGCTACCTCGTCGCGCGAGCGAAGGGGGTAAATATCTTTGAGCTGGGCAGCAAGAGCCCCGGCGCGACCAATGTGCGCCGCGTGTTGGGGTCGGGACCGGGCAATATCGTATTTGTGCTCGATATGTTGAAAGGTGTGGTTGCGACGGGATTGCCGAAACTTTACGCGACTTGGGCCAACGACGGCGAGGCGGTGATGATTGACGCGACTCCACTTTGCGTGGCGGGCGTGGTGGGCGCGTTGCTTGGGCACTCGTTTTCATGTTTCACTAAGTTTCGAGGCGGCAAGGGCGTAGCGACGGCGGCGGGCGGGTTCTTCGTGCTCATGCCTTTTGCTACCGCGATTGCAGCCGTGGTTTGGATCGGAACTTTTTACGGAACACGCTACGTTTCACTCGCTTCGATGTTGGCCGCGCTTTCGCTGCCGCTCACCGCATTGCTGTTGGGCAATCCGTTGCCACTGGTTCTGTTGGCGTGGCTAATCGCAATTTTCGTCGTATATCGACATCGGGAAAACTGCCGTCGCCTAATTAATGGCACGGAAAATCGTTTCGGTAAAAACAAACCGAATGACTCTCAAATATGAGCAAAGAAAAAGTGATCACTATTGGGCTGTGCGGATTTGGCACGGTCGGCCAGGGAGTCTGGAAGCATCTCAAACGTTGCCGCACCGATCTTGAATCGCGCCTGGGCGGGCCGATTGAAGTCGGCGCGATCGCCGTGCGCGACCTCAAGAAGAAGCGCGAGGTCAAGGCACCGGCGCGACTCATCAGCGCAGATGCGATGGCGGTGGCGACCGATCCCAAGATCGATATCGTCTGCGAGCTGATCGGCGGCACCACGTTTGCGAAGAAGCTTACGCTGGCTGCTTTGCGTGCGGGCAAGGTCGTCGTTTCGGCCAACAAGGCACTGATCTGTGATCACGGTGCGGAGATTTTTGCGACAGCTCGCAAGCACGGCGGTCATTTCTTTTTCGAAGCGAGCGTCGGCGGTGGTATTCCCATCATCAAGGCGCTACGTGAAGGATTGGTTGCGAATAAGTTTCCCCAAATTTACGGCATTTTAAATGGCACGTGTAATTTCATTCTCACCAAGATGGAGGCATTGGATGCGCCTTATGGTGACATTCTGCAGGACGCCAAAGATATGGGGTATGCGGAAGCAGACGAAGCCCTCGATGTGCAGGGGTGGGATACCGCGCACAAGGCCGCGATCATTTGCTGGTTGGCCCATGGGGTCTGGATCGGTTCAGACAAGATGATTGTGGAGGGAATCGAAAAGATCACTCTCCAGGATTTAAAGAACGCCTCGGCTTTGGGCTATGAGATCAAGCTAATCGCGATCATCAGTCGTGACTTTAAGAAAAATGAACTCTGCGTTCGCGTTCACCCCACGCTTTTGCCGGCGGGTAATGTGGTCGCTAATGTGAACGGTGTTTTCAACGGCATCTCCGTGACCGGTGATGTGGTCGGCACGACCCAATATATCGGTCAAGGAGCGGGACAGGATGCGACCACGAGTGCCGTGATTGGTGATATCGCCGATGCCGTGGCGCTGATCCGCAATGGTAAGGGTGATCACCTCAACGCCGATCTGACTCCAACCAAGGAATCCACTCCACGACTCGCGCCATTGGAGCATATCCGTGGCTGTTACTACTTGCGCTTAAAGGTGCGTGATCAGCCGGGGGTGCTGGCGAAGATCACTGCGGTGATGGCGAAGAACAAGGTGAGCATCGCCAGTGTGATTCAGACGTTATCCGAATCCGAAGGCACGGCTTCCTTGGTGCTGACGACTCATGAAAGTGATGAAAAAGCGATGGGGATAACCATGCGCCAACTTGGACGTCTCGCCAGTGTTGTCTCCAAGCCACTGCTCCTGCGCATCAGCGAATTTAACGACTAACGGAATTCTCGAACATGCCACGCATTGTCCAAAAATATGGCGGCACCTCTGTGGGTGACGTCGAACGAATCAGGAAAGTCGCCGAGCGTATTAAGCTGACCCGCGATCAGGGCAACGAGGTTGTCGTGGTGGTGTCGGCTCGCTCTGGGGTGACTAACGAATTACTCGCACGCGCCAAATCGCTCTGCGACGAGCCCAGCGAACGCGAACTCGATATGCTTCTCTCCGTCGGCGAGCAGGAAACAATCGCGCTGACCGCGATGGCCTTGCACGGCATGGGCGTCGATGCCGTGAGCCGCACGGGCGCTCAAGCCGGTATCTTCACCGACAAGGAGCACACTCGTGCGAAGATTCAGGCGATCAAATCCGAGGCCATCGAAATGGATCTCGCCGAGGGAAACGTGGTCATCGTGGCTGGTTTCCAAGGCATCAACGAGGACGGTCAAATCACGACTTTTGGTCGCGGTGGTTCCGATCTCACTGCCATCGCATTGGCGGCGGCTATCAAGGCCGATAAATGTGAAATTTACACGGATGTGGACGGCGTTTACACTGCTGATCCGCGTGTTGTAACCGAGGCCTGCAAGTTGCCCGAGCTTTCCTATGACGAAATGCTCGAACTAGCCTCTTCGGGCACCAAGGTCATGCAGTCCCGTTCCGTCGAGTTTGCCAAGAAGCACAACGTCATTTTCGAAGTGCGCTCATCATTTAATTATAACCCAGGAACCATTGTGAAAGAAGAAGTCTCCTACATGGAAAAGGTCGTCGTCCGCGGCGTGGCCGTGGACAAAGATCAGGCGAAAGTCATCGTCAGTAATATATTGGATAGACCCGGCACGTCGGCGAAAGTTTTCCGCGCGCTGGCCGATGCTAATGTGCTCGTCGATATGATCGTGCAAAACGTCGGTCGTCAGGGGATAGCCAACCTCACGTTTACGGTGCCGCAGGGCGATTCGCAACGTGCGGTCAAAATCCTCGAACCGGTGCTTGATGCCATCGGGGGCGGGCAAATCGCGATCCATGAACACGTGGCGAAATTATCCGTCGTGGGTGTGGGTATGAAGACGCATTCCGGGGTGGCCGCGACGGTGTTTCAGGCCTTGGCCGACAACGAGATTAATATCGATCTGATCAGCACTTCTGAGATCAAAATCTCCATCGTGATTGATCAGGATCGGGCTGACGAAGCCGCTCGTGTGACTCACGCCGCATTCGGGTTGGACAAAATTTCGAGCTAAAGACGGCAGTCTGTCATGCGCTACATCTCCACCAGAGGACAAACCGAACCGCTGAGTTTTTCCGATGCGGTCGCCACGGGATTAGCCCCGGATGGTGGGTTGTTTTTGCCGGAGACGATGCCAGATTTGTCTGCGAAATGGCGCGAGTGGGAGGGGTTGAGTTATCCCGAGTTGTGTTTCGAGTTTATGCGACTCTTCGCGACCGATATTGCGCCGGAGACGTTGCGCGGGATCGTGGCGAAATCTTACACGAAGTTTGCGCACGAAGAGGTCGCGCCGCTCAAGAAGCTCGATGAGCGCACCTACGTGCTCGAGCTTTTCCATGGGCCTACGCTCGCGTTTAAGGATTTTGCGCTGCAACTCCTCGGTAATCTCTACGAACACCAGTGCACCTCGCGCGGGCAGACGATCAATGTGCTCGGCGCTACTTCCGGCGATACAGGAGCGGCCGCGATTCACGGATTGCTCGGTAAACCGGGCACCGCGATTTTCATTCTCTATCCCGATGGTCGCGTCTCGCCGCTGCAGGAAAGACAGATGACGTGCACGGAAGCTGAGAATGTTTTCGCAATCGCAATCGATGGTTCCTTTGACGATGCGCAGGCTTCACTGAAAGAGATTTTCGCAAATCAGGATTATCGAAAGGAGCACCGCTTATCGGCGGTAAACTCGATCAATCTAGCCCGGGTGCTCGCGCAGTGCGTTTACTACCTTTACGCGTGGTTGCGTTTGCCGGAAGAGGCGCGTGCTCAGGTGGAGTTTGTCGTGCCGACAGGAAACTTCGGCAACGTGCTCGCTGGGTGGATGATCACCAAAATGGGCGTGCCGATTCCGGGATTTAAGGTCGCGACCAATCAGAACGATATTCTACACCGCTTGTTCACGACCGGTGAATATCGCGTGGATGAGGTGCGGGCGAGTCTCGCGCCTTCGATGGACATTCAGGTGGCCTCGAATTTTGAGCGGTTTCTTTACTACATGCTCGATGAAAGTGCGGATCGTGTGCGTGAGGTGATGGCGAATTTTAAAGCAACCGGCTCTCATCGCTTCGAGAATATTGCACCGGCTGGATTCAGTTCTACGCATTGTCGTGACGAAGAGATACCGCAGATCATCCAGCGCATTTACCGCGACTACGACTACGTGGTCGATCCGCACACGGCCTGCGGTTTCAAGGGGCTTTCATCGGATCGAGTGAGTGTGGTGTTAGCGACTGCTAGTCCGGCGAAGTTTCCGGATACGATCAAGGATGCGATCGGCGTCGAGCCTAAGCACGAGAGTTTGGAAGTGTTGAAGTCACGACCGATTGCGAAACATCACGTGGCAGCGAATACAGCTGCGATTGCAAAGTTTGTTGCCGATCACGCGGTCTGAGCTCGGAATCAAAGTATGGCATCTCCGACCAGCACTCCTCGCGAGGTTACCCCCGGTAAGCCGCGGCTTTGGCAGATTAAGATCGCCGCTCTTGTGATCGTCTTCGGAGTCTTCCTGTCTTACGCCAACAGTATTTCTGCGCCATTCGTTTTCGACGATCTCAGAGGGATCGTGCACAATGAATCGATTCGCAATTTGTGGCCGCTGACTGATGCCCTTAGTCCGCCCAAGATGGCCACTGGGGCGGGTGGGCGTCCGATCATTAATCTGTCTCTGGCGGTGAACTACGCGATCGGTGGCATGGATGTGCGTGGTTATCACATTTTCAACATGATCATTCATGCCTTGGCGGCTCTGGTCCTTCTCGGTCTGGTGCGACGCACATTGTTACGCCCGGTGTTGAAGGATAAGTATGGTGATGTCGCTCTGCCGTTGTCCTTTGCCGTATCGTTTCTGTGGGCACTACACCCTTTGCTAACGGAATCGGTTACGGGGGTGATTCAGCGGACGGAATCCATGGGAGGACTCTTCTATCTACTCACGCTCTATACCTTTGTGCGGAGTGTTGAGGGCAAGCACACGATGCGTTGGCAGGTTCTATGTGTCCTCGCGTGTTTGATCGGCATGGCGACGAAGGAGATCATGGCGACCGTGCCGGTGATCGCGTTGTTCTATGACCGAACATTTGTGGCAGGCACTTTCAAGGAGGCGTGGAAGCAGCGCGGGCGATTCTACGGTGCCTTGATGACTACTTGGCTGTTATTGGCCTATCTCATGGTGATCAATGAGAGTCGCGGTGGGATGGTGGGCTTTGGTCTGGGAATGAGCGCGTGGGATTATGCGTTAACCCAGTGTCAGGCTATTCTGATGTATCTTCAGCTTTCGTTGTGGCCGAATCCTTTGGTGCTCGATTATGGCGATGCGGTGGTGAGTGGGGTAAGCGAGGTCTGGTGGCAGGGCATCGTCCTGCTGACACTGGTCGCGGCGACTTTTGTGGCCTTGGTGCGGAAACCAGTAGTGGGCTTCGTGGCATTCACGGCCTTTTCGATCTTGGCACCTAGCTCAAGCTTCGTGCCACTGACCACGCAAACGATGGCGGAGCATCGGATGTATTTACCGCTGGCAGGTGTCTTGGTGCTGCTGGTATTTGGACTTTACCGCTATGTGGGTAAGTGGGTGATTCCAGCGGCGATTGGCTTGGCCATGATGGCTGGGGTAGCGACGGCGCACCGAAATAAGGACTATCGCTCGGTGGTAGCTGTGTGGGAGGATACGATTGAGAAGCGTCCGGAAAATTGGCGGTCACATTCTAATTTGGGCGCGGGTTATTCAGATATCGGAAGATTCGAAGATGCGGTGGCGGCATTTGAAATGGCACTGCATCTGGAACCCGAAAACATCAATGCGACGTATAACATTGGTAACATCTATCTACGGATGGAACGCTACGACGAAGCCATGGACTACTACCGGCAAGTGCTGGTTCTCGCTCCAAATTACGGAATGGCTTACTACGGGTTGGGCTTTTGTTTGGTGCGCACCAATCAAGTGAGCGAAGCGGTGCTGGCTTTTTCAAAGGCGAATGAGCTCCGTCCAGGCGATGCGACGATTTTGAGGAGTTTGGCAAGTTCACAGGCCTTTGCCGGGCAAATCGAGGCTGCGATTACGCATTACGAAAAGCTGTTGAAGCTGATTCCTCCCGATGCCGATGTAGCGCTGGAAGTGGCTGTATTGCTGGGGACTGCGGGTCGGGATGCCGAGGCACTCGACTATTATCAACAGGCTCTTCGATTGAGACCCCGGGAGCCGCGAGTGCGTTTTTCAATGGCTCTGACTTTGTTGAAATTAGAGCGCTACGCGACGGCGGCGAATGAGCTCCGCCAAGTGTTGCGTGCCAATCCTGATCTACCTGAAGGCCACCATGCGCTCGGCTTGGCTCTGATGGGGATGGAGCTTTGGGATGAGGCGGCACGAGAATTCGAGACAACCCTAAGGTTGAATCCGCAATATGATGAAGCGCGGCAGAATCTAGAGCAGCTGGCGCTCCTGCGCGATATGCTGCGCTAGTTTAGAGCAGTGGCGCGAGCATTCTGCTGAGGTCTTCGGCGAGGGCGTTGAGGCGTGGGAAGCGCTGATTTTTAGGTGGCTCCGCGGTGGTGCACGAGGGGAGCAATGACTGAGCCCATTTACTGATAGCGTGCACTTCGGGTTTGGTGTGGACGACCACACCGATTTCGAAATTCACGAAGAGACTGCGCAGATCGCAATTGGCGGAGCCGAAGATGGCGATGCGATCATCGACGATCGTGGCTTTGCTATGCAGCATGCTGGGGGTGAAACGTTGCACTTGCACTCCGGCAGCCCGGAGCTCGCGCACATGATGTTTGCGGGCGAAATCAGTGATCGGGTGATTGGACTTGGCGGGCAGGATCAGAGTGACGTCACGCCCCGCCCGCGCCTTGAGAATCAGAGAACGTTGGAGGACTTCGTCGGGGATGTAGTAGGGCGTGACAATAACGATACTGTGATCGGCGGATTGAACCATGGTCACCAGACCGTCGTAGAATGGATCACCATGCACATCGGGCCCACTGCCGATGACTTGAAGTTCGGCCTCGCCTGCGATACCGGCGATGCGAGGTGGATCGATGTCTTCAGGCTTTTGATGGCTGGCGTAGCACCAGTCTGCCACGAAGATATCGTTGATCATGGCCGCAGCGGGTCCTTCGATTTGCGCGCCAAAATCAGACCAGCGTTTAGGGTATGGTTCGGGGCCCATGTATTCCTTGGCGATGTTGTGGCCTCCCACGATGGCGGTGTGCTCATCGAAGACCGCAATCTTGCGATGATTTCTCAGGTTGGCCGAACTACGAGAAGTGAAGGGCAGGACGGGCATGAACCATTGGACCTCTCCACCTGCCTCTTTGATCGCCTTGAAAAAAGAGTTGAAGATGAACATGCAGCCGACCGCATC
>Ga0105054_10008327_pt1 | contig 13747 bp, 17 predicted proteins | sample BON02_FD_78091 | JGI IMG/M metagenome (GOLD analysis project Ga0105054, IMG submission 78091) | Freshwater microbial communities from Lake Bonney liftoff mats and glacier meltwater in Antarctica - BON-02 (megahit assembly) | ecosystem: Environmental > Aquatic > Freshwater > Ice > Glacier...
AGCCACTTGGCATACGACTATCGACCACTTCTGCGACACACTGCAACATACTGCAACACACTGCCTTTCACGTTTAGACGCCCGTGTTTTGCCGCCTTTGACGTGAAGACGCCCGTGTTTTGCCGTCGCTGCAAGAGATTGGAACATACCCATTGCAGAAGCTTTGGCGAAGTGTGCAGCAGGACCAGAGCCTGGTGACGGCGCTCAAACGGAAATGTACAGCCGACAAAGTTGCCCTTTCCAGTGCATTTGATGTGGACCACACGTTGTTCCTCGACATGCAGCTGCAGGTGCGCAAGGCAATATGTGCGGAGAACGTGCAGCGGTCCCGTGACACTATCCAATGGACACACAAGCACGACGAGAAGCTCCATATTGTGATGAACGCCATCTCTGACAGGGCCCCGTACGTGGAAGGATCCCGGAACAAGCACTGGTGGCGTCAGGTTGAAGCTGGCATGTGCTCTGCGATGCAGCACACAATCACCATCAGGACGCTCAAGCACCGGGCAAAGCTACTGGATGCCAGGGGTGTGCAGCGGACGTCGGTTGGGTTTTTCGAATCGAGCGCACGGGGCGAGGCTGCATACGACGGCGTCAAAGCGGCTGAACGCGCGCACGATGAAGCCAAGGCGGTAGAGAATGTGACAAATCTACGGGTGACACAGCGACTGCAGATACTGGCCACGTGCATTGATAAACTGGACAGCACCATGCGGCGAGAGATACAACAGTACAGACAATTGATCCGGAGCTGCCGGGATAACTACATACAGCGACTGAAAAATACCCGGGACACAGAGGCGATGGACGAACGTGTGGCTGCGACCACGGCGGTGGACGAGCATACGGCGGCCATGGCCGCTCGTGCAAGCACACAAGAGGCGCTCAGGGCGGCGCGGGAGCATGCCACAGCTCAGCGTGCCAACACTTGTGGTATGATGATTCCGCGTGATTGAATATAGAACAGTTCGTGTGGGTGTGGGTTGTCTTTGTATTTGATCGAGTCTGGATGAGTGGCCGTGCGCGCATGTCTGCGTGTGATGCTATGTCCTTGTGTGAGCCTAGACGTGTGTCAAAGCATGTTCCCGTATCAATGCGTGCATGGGTATCGGTGACAGCAAACCAGAATGATGATTCTCGGGCACGACACTGCATATATTGACCAGTGCTCTGACGTACACAACACACTCGCATATAATCTCAGACGCTGAGAGTGAGGAGGTGCGGGCTCTACTGGACCCCGTCAACGAATCCAGCACCACCACTAGCGGTGACACCCCGCAGGCCAGCGCCCCCGTGACCACCGCGCATACGACCCTCGCCAATAACGGTCAAGGTGCTCGTGCCGAGGATGATGCAGCAGTTGCAATAAAGGGTGAGATGGAGGAGGGGGAGCAGAGCAGGATGGCGGGTGGGGGTGCAGGGCAGCACACCACAGAGGCGAGCAAAGAAATGACGCAGGAAGGACCAGTTGTTGCACTTGCGGAGGAGGAGACACAGATTCCGTCAGAATATTTCAACAACACATCGACCACCAACCTCGCTAATAGCGGCCCAGGTGCTCGTGCTGAGGATGATGCAGTAGTTGCAATGGAGGGCGAGATTACGAGTCTGGGGGAGGAGGGGGGGCAGAGCAGGATGGTGGATGGGGGTGCAGGGCGGCACACCACAGGGGCGAGCGAAACATCAGGGTTGATGTCATCTGGCGGCCATGACACGTGGACCCACACCCTCCGGGGAGAACTGCGTGACAATCCTTTGAGATTCAGAGCTCCTGACAAACCACGCTATAAGGCTGGGCGCGGTTGAAACAAAGTCAAGGATCCTACATCGACGTCGGGCACGCCGGCTGCGGCTGCGGCCCAGCCAACACCAGAGTCAGCAAGATGCAAAAGGCCGACGCCAGATTGGCCGTGACGGTGCGTGGGTCCGTCGAGAGCAGTCGCGGTGCTCATGGGACCCACCCGCACATTTTCGAGAAGCACCAACCAGGAGATACTGTGGCTACCAACAACCATTTCCGTCACGTGCAGTGTGCGTTATGCATGTACAGATGTGTTATATATGGATATACATATGCACACATACATATATATGTATGCATATATATATGTTAGCGCAGGACAAGATGGCACACCCATTTCATAGCCTTGCAGGCACGCTTGTTGTGATGGTTGCCGTTGATGGCATCTGGGGCAAGCCTATTGTGAGGTTGGCAGCCCGCAAGAAAGTGATGAAGCGATCTAGACTCTTTGCGAAGGCGATTTTCAAGACATACACACGACTGTCTGCAATTGCGCCTGTCAAAGCATGTTGCGAGCTTTTAAAAATAAGAACAAACTGTGGTCAACTGTCTAAACCCATTCACGATTTCACAAGATATTTTAACTTTCTACACATATTCACAATACATAAGAGGGGATAGCTGGGATTAGACTAGTGTAAAGAGACATTGCCCATATTTGGTTTGACCTCACTCTAAACGTCAGCAAATCCCATCACACCATCCTCAACACTTACACGCGTATACGACTGAGCATGAGCTACAAAGTAAGACGTATCCAAGTAAGACGTATCCAAGTAAGACGTATCAAAGTACGACGTATCAAAGTACGACGTATCATGTCTCCTTTCTTGCCGGGTTTAGTGCGATGGCTACTCATGTCTAGACTGCTATCTTCTGTCATGTCTAGAGTGCTAAGTGCGAATCTTCATGTGTGACAGCATTCTAGTGTCTAATGTCTCATACCAACTGTAGCGCTAGTGTAAACGTCACATGCGAATCATTCCACCTGAGCTCTGCCTTGACTCGGTCGGAGAAGGAGAGATGGCTTATGAGCTTAAGGAAACATAGCCTTACAAGTGCAACGTCTGCGAGCGCTGGTATCCATGCTCACACCATCACGTGCGTATCTGGTTGATTCCTTGTTGCTAGTTCTGTTCAACGGACTGGACAGATTGCTTGTGATGTAACATGTCTTATCTTGCGTGCTCGACCTTGTCGTTTAGAAGACGCGCCGGCAGCCTGGCAGGCGTCACGGTTGCACCATCAGAGTCACAAAGAGACCACATAGGGACTACAGAGACTGCCTCTCAAGAGACTACAGAGACTGCCTCTACCACCTTCCGCTACAGGCTCCAGAAAAGAGTGAGCAGGCAAAGGGCAACGAGAGAGAGAGCAAAGAGTGTTGCACGAGCACTGGCGGGGGTAATTGGCCTTGCATGCTGATTGCTACGGCAAGTGACGGTGCATGCTTGACTGGAATGCTCATTCGATACTTGACTCGATAGCTCAAGATTGCCCAAGACGCTTGTTGAGGTGCAGGTGCATACAAAAAGTCTAAGCCTTACAAAATGGCCTCGAAGTCTATTTAAATTCCCCGATATATGATGGAAATGTTCAAAACTACGATTATGCTTTATTTCCTTTTTTCAGAGGCTTCGACCTGCAAGAGGAGTTTGAGAACGTCGTATTTTTGCTTGAAGTCGCTGGCTGTCTGCAAAAGGGACATGATTTCGTGGTTGCGGATGATTGTTTTGAGTGACGTTTCTCGCGGTGCGATGCACGACTTGAAATGGAGTTCGATGTTTTCGGCGGTATATTCGCCTGCCACGCCGCCCTGTTGAGAGCCATTTTTCATGTCAGAATTTTTGGTGCGTGTAGAGGCTGTTTCCTGCATGACGACAGGGAGGGTGTGCGATTTGCACAAGTTTACGACGAATTCCGTCAGAACACGACTGTCATCAGTCCCCATTCGCGCACAGATGTCGCATCTTCGTGTCAGACTCGACATAGCGAGACTTGCTTCAACTTCTTCTTCGTCAATATCCATTTTTCGAATGAATCAAAAGAAGTAAAAGGGCTCGCGTAGATGATGAAACAGCACGGTGGTGTTTATATAGCATTTTGCACTATGCACCTATACCTCTGTTTACCCACACAATGTCGCAGGTAGGTGAGCCTCACGAGGGATTTTTTAGAACAAATACTTTTCACGGGATGTTAGGTGTGAAAATGATTCGAATTTATTGTGCTCAAGACATTCCATAGCGTATAAAAAAAAACCCGGCAATACCACTTAGGTATCTCGATTGTTTACTGAATGTATCTTCTGCGCGTGAAGCCTATACGACTAGAACACCTGCATAAAAGGCGTTTGGTTCGAAGGCAGTTAAATCATATTCAATTATTGTATTCAGTCATTTTGATTTTAGTTATTCTCGACCTCGGGTGGATCTATATAACTTTGTTTGTATAACAACTTCTGAGAGTTATTGTAAGTCGAATTCCAATTAGGATCATTGCGACGTCCTAAGAGTATATAAACGATGATATTTGAAAGTTTTGTACCGGTGACAATACTCGAACATTGCTCTCACGCGACACAAATTCCAGAGAATGCAATGGCATGCGCAAAACGAGCATGTGGTAGAAATGAATGAAACTGTGCAGCATGAACCCTCAGGGAATCATCACCAAAGCGCGTCTGTCACCACAGAAAAACGAACAACGGACAGTCGGAACGTGGAATCTGGCTTATAGCGGCCCAACCTTTATCCTCATTGTTTTGTTCTACGACGTGGAGAACAAAACTCGCTCTGTATACTCTCTTTTCGCACGCCTCTTGACGTGGTACGAGCGTGTTACCGGGAAAGCAAAACACAGACACGTCGGGTTCAACATTGGAACATTAGATGCCCGCGGACAAGTTACAATGCTGCCATACGATATAAGCTGTTTCAATTTGAGATCCTCGGGGATTGCCTTGCTTTCTGCTCTCGATCGAGATTTGCGAAAACAGCGGAATAATTGTGTGGTATGCAGCGACGCCCTGTACATCGAAATATCTGCAGAGTTTGTTGATCAGGTGCTCGGCAACTTAAAAACCCGTAATCACGCCTTCAAGAGCAATTCCCTTCCAACAAAAAACATCCCGTATCCCTCCCAGAAGACTTTCATTCACGACTACTTTTATTTCATATTCTATTTCAGCTTCTTCAGATGTTGTAGGGCTTGCACCCTGGCTCAAAAAGATGAAGAACTTCTTGTACACTTTGAATCAATAAAAATACGTGCCTTTGTTTTCTTGTACACTTTGAATCAATAAAAATACGTGCCTATTCATATTATCACCAGGAAACTATTATCATGAGAAGCAGTCATGTCGTAATATTGTTATTTTCGAACATATTCATCTGTTTTTTCACATGTCTTGTGCACATGCCGTCTACGAAAGATAATAAAAGCAGACACTGGAAGCCAGAAATTAAGGCACTAGCAACAAACCTGAACGACACTCTCGGTACAGGGGCATTCAGATACGATCTGTCGTACCAAACCCGGTTTTGAGATAAACCGGATTTGAAGATAGGATTTCCGTTTATCTCTGTGTCGCAGCTGCAGCAGCCACCGTCAATCAGAGCGTGTATGTCTGGTGGCATGCATGTGACCAGGATTCAAATCATCATGCCGAATTGTGCTTGAACGAGGTGCAGCGGCGAATCATATGGCCATCCAATCTACATGTTTTATCCAGAGACGACTTTTACCGCAAAACACAAATCCTTCCAGATATCACGTACAACACGCCGGGATTATTGACGTCACACAATACTTTTGACGGCGTGTACACAACTGCGTGGAAGACAATGAGATTGCCCAGCGATTATCCACAACTCCAGAAAGAGCATTTTGAAAAGTGTTACAAGGATGTTTGCAATCAGCTGAGATTGAAAGACACAGAACATTACAGACTCCCTCATGCAGTATACACGGTATTACACATTCGGGGAGGTGACAAGAAAACCAACACAACTGAATTCAACACGAAGTCAGTCTTACAGCAAATGCCCCGTGGAACCAACATATTAGTGATTACAGATGATGATACCTACGATTCACGTATGCTCTCAGAGTACAGCCACAATTGACGCAGTAACAACTCATTCTACATACAATTCCTGCGAAAAATTCAGCAGAATTATAGCAGAGAGGAGATCCTCTTCCGAGACTTTCATATTTTGCTACAGGCAGAAAAGATTATTCAACATTCACCCAGCGCATGGTCCGCATTTTCGAATACTGCCTCAATGATACGAAATATACCTCTCCTCAACACTTGGAAACCTATGCACTCACATAATGAGCAATTTATTGGTTTGATGTCTACCCTACATTCACACTGGCAGGAAAATTGTCCCCGTGAAATTTTCAGTTCAAACAGAGCCGATCAAGTCGCGAAATTTTTGAACATGACATCGTCTCGCATGAAACTAATCAGTAAATTACACCAGTCACCATCTTTGTAGAACCACTTTTTCCACAAAACTTCATTATGAACCATCTCTAAACTTCTTTCCTAAACGGTGCATAATCAATGCACAATGCAATGCGTCTATGCGTCGAGGAAACTCGGGAAATGCAGAATGTCACAAACATCGCCGCTGGTGAATGTGATTTTCTGCTGCGACAGTCCTTTCGAGAAGAACAAGAGTAAGAAACGCAATTCCAGCTCTTGGATACATGCATTGGAGTATTGTGTCACGTCAGTAATGTGCAGTGTCTCTGTGTAAAAAACAAGCTGCTGTGCATACGAGAAACAACGAACCGCATCCAACAGTCGTGCAAGGCCTCCCTCTACCAAGGGGGTCGACTTTGGCGTGAACAATTTCTGCTTTTCGTTCTTTTCAGAAAAGGCAAGAGCGTATTTCAGAGTCCATGCTTCAAGCGGCACTTTCAGAACAGCAGGCGGGTTTGAGGTTTGCGAAACCAAATTCAAGAAACTGTTCACTAGTTCTGCATGGACTTTTTCTGCGGCAGATGCATGAACATGCCAAGTCAGCTGTGTCACTTGCATAGCGGAGACGATTTCACGCATGGGTGACTTGACGAGAAAAAAATTGACGTTTGGATTCTGGATATTCTCGGGTATAAACGGAATAATCATCGGGCTGGTGACCGCTGTCTTCAAAACGTATTCACCGACCATGAACAGAATCCACGATTGCTGCAATCTGTCTGAAATTGAAATGGAGCGCAAGCACATGGTCTCGGTAAAAGTGTACGATCAATGGCAGACTCATGATATCTACTGCGATTGACTTCATGAACGTAGGACATGGCATGGCTTGGTGCAGGGAATTTGCGTTGACAATAGACAATATGCACCACAGCGCGTCTATGACGCTGTAACACGCGGACAATATGCGAGTTGGGCTGATCAAATGAATACAAACACATGGCAAATTACTTTGACTGTCCTTTTTCTGAGCAATTAGCTTGAAATCGACATATGCCAGGACCATGCGTGCCTTGTCTGGCTGTAGATTCTGAGTGTGCATTTCACACGCAACCACGCTGAAAAAAATACAGCTATGTGCTTGCTTCTCCCCTTCAGTGATAGCCCCGCACGCCGTGCATCTCTTCTGTAGAAAGTATGCCGTATGACACTGACTCGCAACCACCTCTCTATCAATTCGTTTATCGTCACAAGTGAAAAACTCCTCGTCGTCCTTCTCGATATTTGCCTTTTTAAGACTCAACAGGTATTTGCTGGCGGTGTAGGCCAAAACACGTGTAACAAAACGCCTTTTTTTTTTGAATAAAAATCACCTTGTGCACAGAAATCACGTTTTCCGCCAGAGAATTCGTGCAATTCAACCTCACCCCCTGCATGGTGTGTACAAACTTGAAGTCGATTTTTAACAAGGCACACATCTCTTTGAGTCCGAATGTTTTCAAAATGCTGCTCTCTAGTGCGTCTGGTGTAATGTGCTCCACATGCTGCAAAAGCATGCGCATGCCCCTCGGGGTCGGCTGTATACGACTTCTAAAAACCCGAGATCACCATTTATTGGGGAAAAAACACAAATAGAACCTCAAAAAGAGTTCGTGAAAGATTAAATCACGTCAACAAAGACCACACAAAGAAAACATCGGCGAGCACGAATCACAGCTCACACTGCGTTTAGTCTAAACTTTCCCTGTGCTCTAACCCTTGGTAGGATTGTTTCTCAGGGGTGAATTTATGATGGTGCGTTTTGCACGGAAGCCACTGGCACATTCTGTACCTTTTCTGCAGGGTCATACCAATATTCGAGAAAGGGCCTGGTCATGATTAATTGGCTGTGACCATCCTTTTTGATGCATTTATATTCTCTTCCATTGTAATTAAAGGATTCGAATTTCGAATTTTGGAAATTTTTGAACGCTTCAAGTTTTGTAGATACTGTCATTTCGTCGCTCGTGTATTCCACGCTGAAAATAAGATATGGCATTTTTTCGTCAGACTTATGCTTGAAACAATTCGCCGGTTGCCTCCGGAAATTGACGACAATTGATTCATAATTACATCACTGAAGTGCAATTTCACAGCGAGCAGTGTTTCATTTTCTGGTGCTTCAGAAGTAAGGTCCAAGTAAAAAATAACAAAGTTTATGTAACAAGTGACCGTCGGTGGATTTTGAACAGAATATTCTCGCACATATTCGAGAATTCCACCGAGCAACACCAAAGTAATACTGAACAAGTAGTAAAAATTCTGCACCATTTTCGCATCGACAGAATGCGAATTCGATTCCGCTTTCAATGTTAGTATTTCTCCCTTTTGTGTAAGAAGTAGCTCCTTTTGATTCTTTAAGTTCTTGTATACAATTGCTAATTCTTCTTGGAGATGCTTCAATTCTTCTTCCTCTTTTTGCCATAAATTATCACATCACGAGTAGGCTCCTCGTTTCTGTTAGATTTCGGTGCAAGGGCAGATTTTGTCTTTTCGACTGTAATTTTCTGTTGTATGATACTCTGCTCTAGATTTTCAGCGATAATTCGTCCTTCCTGGTATTCACGAGTACCTCCCGAAAATGTCTCGGACAGCTTTTTTATTTTCGTGAATAAGGCGTTGTGATAGTTGAATACTTTCTACCTGCACTTTTTTGAAGTGAAGAATTCTTTGTAAATAATCTGTAGTTGCGATATGGCAGGATTTATGAGCAATTCTTGCAAACGCGAGGGTTTGATTTTTGGCACGAGGTCAGTCAAAGCATCTTTTGGGATCCGCGACCACATGGTCTCTACTAGGCTACGATTTTCATCATCAGCGGATCCATACGTTGACATAAATTCCATCTGCTTCCTGGAGACAAAAACTCCCAGTATTCCGAGCTGTGCGGTTGAAAACACCCGTTTCGGCTCGCGAATTTCCAAGGCTCTGAATTGGCAATGTCGGTTGTACTGGCAGTATTCTCCACGATTTTTTGCGAAAAGGACGTCTCATGCTTGCGGATAATTTTGTTTAATTCATCGAAAACGCTTGGCGTTTCTATTTGCGGACACACAGTCGAGCTCTTCGTCCGAAGCGTTTCCAAGAGACCACGCAGGAACATGTTAGTTTCGCGGCTGTTTTCTGCCTGCTTTGATGCATTTTCTACCAAGCCTATTCCGTCTGTGCGTACATTTCAGTTCTCGTCCAGCACCTAGGCACACAGAGCTTTGTCTGCGAACAATGCACAAAATTCCTGCTGATTCCTTGCACAGTCGCAAATCAGCTGGCTCTGCAAGAGACTTATAGAAGCGCTTAGCTCGTTTTCCGCGTCACTTTCAATAGTTCCGCGTTTTACTTCGGCGGTTTGTTGTTTATGGAACCACTTGGCCAGGAAAATATTGGCTTTGTTGCTGCGCAGCCCAAACCAATCAGCGAGGATTCGAGAAAATTTTGTCTCCTTCGAGCATGCCAGCTGTAACAAATACAACGACAAAATCTGCACAGCATTCACAAGATTGAGGTCCGGCAATATCAGGTCGTGGACACTTGTGTTTGAAGCGATGGGCAAAGGAAACATTGCAGCCCCTTGTACGCTCGAATTGTTACTATTTTTCTCGCCATCATTCTTACTCGACCTTTGTCGACCACCGTCCTCCGTGCTTCTTGCAAGGCCGTTCTTCCTCGAAGGCATATATTTTCCTGATATTCTCCGTGAATACCCGATGTATTTATATATCATTATGATGTCGTTACATCTGTCACCTCTTCGTTTTGTCTGTTTCACAAAAAGCTGCTGAAAAATGCACATCTCGATACATCTCTGCTCTCACGACAAAAACAAAATATCACAAAAATGTCCTACCTGTGTCGCATATTCATAATTTTGTAACGTTTAGCACAATATGAGGGTTTTTTAGAAATTCAAGTTTTTGTGTATGCGCAAGGTGCTTTGTGTGATCTCAAATACAATTTCTGTGCAAAAAATCTGAGACTTGTCAAAAAGAAATTGCAACCCTCCAGAAATTTCTGCTCTCACACCAAAACCAAAAATCACAAAAACGTCGAATTTTGCATTATATTCGTGATTTCGTGTCATTTTAAGCACAATATCACGTATTTTCTGACTTTTCAGTTTTGGTGTTGGCTTGCACGTGTTGCATGTGGTGTTGCACGAAGTGTTGTATCTCGACTTAGATGGTTGCTGGTACATCGGTTGCTGGTACATGGGTTGCTACAGGGGTTGCTGCTGCATCAGTTGCTGCATCTGCATCGGTTGCTAGTGCATCGCTTGCTAGTGCATCGCGTTCTACATCGCTTGCTGCTGTCTCTACTACATCGCTTGCTGCTGTCTCTGCCTTGTTCAGTCGCTAGTCCCTTCAATTCAACCGCTAATCCCTTCAATTCAACCCCCCTCCTTCGTATAAAACAGATACACAAATAGACGATGTTTCCGCACATGTGGTATGCATGTGTCTACACATGTTGTATGCATGTATGTGTCTATACCTTCATGTCTCTCGTGTGTCTATACCTTCAAGTCTCTTTGTATTTCTGTGTGGCACTGAGGGTCAGGACAGATGAAAGATGAGGACGTAGATGAAACATCAGGCAGCATGTGCACATGGCCCGCAACATGTGTCTGAGATCACTCCAACAAAAGAGGTGTCGAGCTCACTGAAAGCCAATTGTGGTGTCGATAAAATCCTTCATATACATTGAAAATTGTGGCATGATAATAATAATACAAACTGTATGAAACTATATGAAAATTTGACGAGTACTTGTCAGAACACATCTGCTCCGTGTGTAACACATGTGCTGCGTGTGTCTACCCGATTACGTGTACACAATGTGTGTGTGCCTGTGTGTGCGTGTGCGTGTGGGCATGTACGTGTGCGTGCGTGTGTGCGTGTGCACGCATGTACGTGTGCGTGCGTGTGCGAGTGTGTGTGCATGTGCGCGTGAAGGTATTTCTGGCGTGTATATCCGAGTGGGCGCCTATCTCAATGCGTGGTTGTGTCATGTGTGATATGATGCGGCTGCAGACACTTGTCTAGGAGCATCTTGCTCATGTATGCTGCTACGTTGCGATGTCACGGTTGCTACGCTGTGGAGCTGCGTCATTCTGCGTCTTGCTGCGTCTTGCTGCGTCTTGCTGCGTCTTGCTCTTCATGTGGCGTTTGGTGTGTGGTGCCCCTGGTAGAGCGGCGCTGCGGCGTATGTGCTTATCGGTATGTGGCGATCGCTATCTGACTACCATGTCCTTACCGATGCCTTGTGTGTCTCATGCGCTCACGATTTCATCTTAAAGCTTGTCTGTGAGGTGCAAGGGTGGGCGGTGTTTGTTGATATGGTGGTGTGTGTGTGATGGTGTGTGTGTGCATAAAGTGGTTGCATCTTGTCTGGCTGTGGGGCTAGGTCGTGTGGTGCTACGTGTGCTTGCTAGTGCGCCACAAAGGCTTTTTGCAAGTGCCGAGCGCGCCATGTGGAAAACAGGTGTTGCTCTTCTATCACTCCCTGTGTCTTGCTCTTCTTTCCCTCCCTTGTCTCTCCCTCCCTTTCGCAAAAGCAGGTCTTGCTTTTCTCTCTGCATTTCGCATTTGGACCCCCCCCCCTTGCAATGCCCTTGTTGTTGCTTGACCTGGGAGTAGAGCTCATTCAAAGACTGAGACAGCTTTCGGCGACGGCACGTAGGGCCGCACAGACACGTAGGGCCGCACAGACACGTAGGGCCGCACAGACGTGTCCTTGCCTCCAAGGTGGGGCGACTGGCTTTGCATGCTTGCTCGTGTCCTCGATCCAGGGCTTGGTACCTTAGTCAACAGCAGCGCTTCAGCTACACTCGTTAGATTGGTGGGAGAGCGCGGCGGAGACTTTGGGGGTGAACGTGGAAGCCTCGGCGCCGTCTTGAGCATTGGCAATGGCGATCCATTCACACTCCCGTAGAAATGCAGAGGGTCGAGATCAGGACGCACGATCGGTAAGGCGGGTTTGATGTTACGGTATGGGCTTTGACCTGTTGATGCGAGGTCATTGATCGTAGTGCTCATGGCGTTGTAGGATGTCTGGTGCTCCGACCCCGACGCCCTGCTGCCTCCTGCCACATACCTTACTTCAACAATACGCCATACCAGGTGCAGGCCACCTGTGCGGCCTAGCAACTAGCGGTGGAGGTGACAGGTTGCAGAGCCGGCGAGAGGGCTGGGACCTACGCGAAGCTCAATTCTACTATATATTTCATCCACACACAGTTTTACATCAATACACATCAAAATGCTCAGCGAGGGAGACAGAAAAATAAAAAGAATGGGGGGTGGGAAACAGACCCATAGTTTTGGGGCGAGCGGAGGAAGGGCGATTGGTATGAATATTGGCATGGCGCGGATCGAAGCCACGGCCATCAAACGCCATGTTCACCTCCTCCCACGTTTTGAAGTCGTAGACCTGTGCATCTCCCGGAAATCGCACTTGAAACGTGGCTCTCACGCTACTGCCTCCAGGCAGCGACCGCTGCGGGATGTTGATACTCTCTGCTTCACCAACAGTGCGCGGACGAGCGCCAGACATGGCCGTGCCAACGCGAGAGGCTTGACGCGATGGCTGCGCACTGTTACAGCAATGCACTATTTCACTGTCAGTTGCCACGTTTTAAGAGTCCCAGACGGGTTGGCAAAGTAGCACATACATGTATACACGCACACACACGCATACGAACACACACACGATACCTGAGAGGGGTCGCGGGAGTCGCAAGACGGCTCGAGGCCTTCTGGCTCGGCGGGCCGCTGGGAAACGGACCATTCAGCTTCCAGGGCTGGAGCTTCCTCGTGCGCATCAACTCCGGAGTTTGTGGCGGCGTGTTCATCATCAGCATGTCTGACGTCCAATTTCCCGCCTGTCGATTTGTTGATTTGTTTTTCATGTCTTCAGTTTTGCGAAAGAATCACACGACACTCACAAATAAGAGAGCACGAAAGCAGGAACCTGCTTCCACTCTTGCTGCCGGCCATGATTCGGCACACAGATCATGGCGCCACCCGGGCCTTGCACCCAGTTCCACATATTTGACGACACCATCTGTCGAAATGGAACCCTGTGGAACAACCCAGGCAGCTGTAGAGAACAAGATTCAATAGAGAAAAAGATATCGTGTGCGTGTGTAATTTCCACCCCACAGTCCCAGATTACAATGAGCAATAGAGAGCCAGAGAGAAAGCTGGAGGTTGATCGAGAGCGCTCGCGAGCGCGAGCGCGCGGGTGCGCGAGGAGTGCGAGGGCGGGAAGCGATGGAAGAGAAGGGATGGCAGTCGATTCAATTCTCTATGATCTACAGTCCTTGTACACCGCAAGTTGAAGAATGAGATCAGTGGACACACAGTGTGATGGAGCTTTTTGCAGTGTTGGAATCGCCGATTCCAATTGAAATCTACGCCAGCAGCTGCTCTTGCAAAAGAAAACGGCTGGGTGCATACGAACCTCAACTA
>Ga0105054_10008333_pt1 | contig 13739 bp, 12 predicted proteins | sample BON02_FD_78091 | JGI IMG/M metagenome (GOLD analysis project Ga0105054, IMG submission 78091) | Freshwater microbial communities from Lake Bonney liftoff mats and glacier meltwater in Antarctica - BON-02 (megahit assembly) | ecosystem: Environmental > Aquatic > Freshwater > Ice > Glacier...
ACTGGCTTGCCAATCAACCCAGGCAAGCCAATTCGTGACTCGGTTATGGGGTACGGATTCCAGGGGCAAGGTCATATCGCTGCCGCAGCTCGGGCGTGGATTGCCGCGCTTCGCTCGCAATGACGGCGTGCGCTCGCAGTGACGGGGTGCGCGCTCGCAAAAGCAGGGCCTTCGGCCAGCCGGCCCCCTTGCGTCATCGCGAGGCCGCAGGCCGTGGCAATCTGCGACCCTCTTCTGTCATCGCGAGGCCGCAGGCTGTGGCGATCTATCGCTGCCGCAGCTCGGGCGTGGATTGCCGCGCTTCGCTCGCAATGACGGAATGTGCCCTCGCAATGACGGCGTGCGCTCGCAATGACGAAATGCGCGCTCGCAATAATGGCGTGCGCTCGCAGTGACGGGGTGCGCGCTCGCAACAACAGGGCCTTCGGCCAGCCAGCCCCCTTCCGTCATCGCGAGGCCGCAGGCCGTGGCGATCTGCGACCGATCTCTGTCATCGCGAGGCCGCAGGCCGTGGCGATCTATCGCTGCCGCAGCTCGGGCGTGGATTGCCGCGCTTCGCTCGCAATGACGGAATGTGCGCTCGCAATGACGAAATGCGCGCTCGCAGTGACGGCGTGCGCTCGCAGTGACGGGGTGCGCGCTCGCAACAACAGGGCCTTCGGCCAGCCGGCCCACTTCCGTCATCGCAAGGCCGCAGGCCGTGGCGATCTGCGACCCACTTCCGTCATCGCGAGGCCACAAGCTGTGGCGATCTGTGACCGATCTCTGTCATCGCGAGGCCGCAGGCCGTGGCGATCTATCGGTGACGCAGCTCGGGCGTGGATTGCCGCGCTTCGCTCGCAATGACGGAATGTGCGCTCGCAATGACGGCGTGCGCTCGCAGTGACGGGGTGCGCACTCGCAACAACAGGGCCTTCGGCCAGCCGGCCCACTTGCGTCATCGCGAGGCCGCAGGCCGTGGCGATCTGCGACCCACTTGCGTCATCGCGAGGCCACAGGCCGTGGCGATCTGTGACCGATCTCTGTCATCGCGAGGCCGCAGGCTGTGGCGATCTGTGACCCATTTCCGTCATCGCGAAGCCGCAGGCTGTGGCGATCTATCGGTGACGGCGCGCTGGCGTGGATTGCCGCGCTTCGCTCGCAATGACGGCGTGCGCTCGCAATGACAGGGCTACAACAGACCCGGATACAAATCGCTCCAGTTGGCGTTTGCGGCTTCAACCAATGCCAGCTTTTTTGCCCGTGACCCCGCTTTTAGTTGCTTTTCACGGCTGATGGCCTCGTACATGCTCGTGTGCAATTCAAAATAAACCAATGTGTGAACGCGGTACCTCTGAGTAAACCCTTCGACCTTATTGGTCTTGTGTTGCCAGATGCGTTGAATCAGATCGGATGTCACGCCAACGTACAACGTACCGCGAGGTCGATTGGCCAAAATGTAGACGGCGGGCTGCATGGCTGCGTTGGGGCTGGTTAAGACTGACCAGGATCATGCCGGATGTTCCCACGGCATCGTCTTGCGAGCGAGAGCGTGGGTTGCCGCGCTGCGCTCGCAATGACGGAATGTGCGCTCGCAATGACGGAATGTGCGCTCGCCATGACGGGACGGGCGCTCGCAATGACGGGACGGGCGCTCGCCATGACAGCGTCTGTAGCCGCAATGGGGCGGACTTGTCATCGCGAGGCCGCAGGCCGTGGCGATCTATCGCTGCCACAGCTCGGGCGTGGATTGCCGCGCTTCGCTCGCAATGACGGAATGTGCGCTCGCAACGACGGGACGGGCGCTCGCAATGACGGAATGTGCGCTCGCAATGAAGGGCCGGGCGCTCGCAACGACGGGACGGACGCTCGCCATGACGGAGTTGGCTCGCGGTGAGGTTCGTTTACCCGTCATCGCAATCACGGCGTCTTGTTATCGCGAGGCCGCAGGCTGTGGCGGTCTGTGCCCCCTCTCGGTTGTCGCTAGGCCGTAGGCCGCAGCGGTCTGTGGTCCTGCGCAACCACCCCAAAGGCAGCAATCGGCGGCATTCACATGGGGTTACCCAGCTGCGAAGGGGCTTTTCATCTTGAACGGCACCCTGGCGATGCAGCTGCGAACACGCGCTGGCGCGCCATACAAACAACACACCACATCGCCGCCCGGCGGCAGCGCGGCTTACGTGTGAACACCCGTGGTTTTGGTCAGGGTGCGCCACAGTTGCACCATCGCACGGGCCACGGGGCTGCTTTGGCTGAGGCGCGCCACCGCCCGGTCACAGCCCAGAACCAGCAGGGTTGGCTCGGCCACCTGGGCCGAATCCAGCCCCGCGCACACGGCGGCAAAGTCGCAAACCAGCGCAGGGTGTGCCGGGTGGTTGGCGCTGCTGGAAAGTACAAATCCACCAGCGACCCGCCACTGGATTGCCCTGGCCGGAGCCTTCGGTTGGAAAGCTGTGCACACCGATCCAGCCCTGAAATGGGCGGACGGTTGGGGCGGCAGATGTCTTGTCCGTGGGCGCTGGCGCCAAGGTGAAAGCGAGGGGATGTGCAGCGGGCTGGTGGGCCGGCGCGCGTGCTTGATGGGCCAAGATCTCCCGAGCAAAACAGCCACCTCGCTCACTTCATCATTTTTTCCTCATTCATCTGTTGAAGAAGTGATTTAGAGCCTGGGGGAAACCCATGCGCTCAAATACAGCGTCTGGTGCAATGAAGACCAAGAGATGGCGCTCCGACCATGGCGGGGTTTCGCGGTGTCGCCACAAGCCGGACTGCCTTGACAAGAAGACAAGCTTGGGGCGACCGGACTGTGGCCGCCATTGGCCGAAAGGAAAAGCCTCAGGCAGTCGGCAATTGCCGCACCATCAGCATGGCGGACACAAACCCGTGCAGCCACTGCATGTGAATCGGTTTTTGAATTGTCAGGGTGTTGCTGGGCAGATCGCCCTTTTCTTTCACTTCCTCGGCAGACAGCCCCGTCATTGCGACCATCACCATGGATGAGAAATCGGGGTTGCCACGCAGCGTACGCAGCAACTCAAAGCCATCCACCCCCGGCATCATCAAATCGGTGAGCAAAAGGTCGGGTTTTAGCGTGCTGATGTCCATCAGCGCCTCCAAGGCGGAAGCCATGGTGGTGCAGTCGACCGCCAGATTCCAGCGCTCGATGGAGGCGCGAAACAACTCCAGCGTCAGCGGATCGTCTTCCACCACCAAAATGTGGAACTGGCTGGACGGCGCTGGCGTGGCACTCAGGCCGTGTCGAACCTGGTATTCCCGAATCGATTGCACGGAGATGCGCCGATGCCCGCCTCGGGTCTTCCAGGCCTGGAGCTCGCCGCGCTCGACCAGACCCTGCACTGTGCTGACCGACACCCCAAGCACCTTGGCGGCAAAAAACGTACCGCAAACGTCTTCACTGATTGAAGCCAAGATACCCCCAAGAGATTTAAACAATGAGGAGTTTAAGCATGTAAACGTATTTAATCGTTTGACCACATCAAAACTGTCGGAAAAGCTCTTTTTTGCCAGGTAAATTGCAAACTGCTGTTAATAAAACTTTCGTGCTGGCTGTCGTGATGGGCGGCTTGGCGGGGTTCTCAGACGCCGGATCGGCGGCGCCACCGCTTTGTTGTTTTGGAAGCCGAGGCAGCGACGCTGGTGCTGTTTATTCTTGTGTGCGACCCGAAGAGCTGAGCCGCAGAAGGCTCCGGGCGCTAGGCGACAATCGCGTGCATGCTCCAGTTTGAACTGCTCAAAACCGAAGGTCGCGCCCGGCGTGGCCGCCTCACGCTCAACCACGGCGTGGTCGAAACCCCCATCTTCATGCCGGTCGGCACCTATGGCACGGTCAAGGGGGTGGCGCCCGCCAGCCTGCAAGCCATGGGCGCCCAGATCATTCTGGGCAACACCTTTCACCTCTGGATGCGCCCTGGCGCTGAGGTGATGCAGAGCTTTGGCGGGCTGCACGGCTTCGAGCAGTGGCACAAGCCCATCCTCTCCGACTCGGGTGGCTTTCAGGTCTGGAGCCTGGGCGCCATGCGCAAGATCACCGAGCAAGGCGTCACCTTTGCCAGCCCTGTCAACGGCGACAAGCTCTTCATGTCGCCCGAGGTCAGCATGCAGATCCAGACCGGGCTGAATTCCGACATCGTGATGCAGCTCGACGAGTGCACGCCGTACGAGACCAACGGCCACCCAACCACCGAGGCCGAGGCCCGCAAGAGCATGGAGATGAGCCGGCGCTGGGCGGTGCGCTCGAAAGACGAATTTGCGCGGCTGGAAAACCCCAACGCGCTGTTTGGCATCGTGCAGGGCGGCATGTTCGAGCACCTGCGCCAGGAATCGCTGGAGGCGCTGGTCGAGATGGACTTCCCCGGTTATGCGGTGGGCGGTGTCAGCGTGGGCGAGCCCAAGGCCGAGATGCTGCAAATCATGGCGCACACACCACACCGCCTGCCGGCCCACAAGCCGCGCTACCTCATGGGCGTGGGCACGCCCGAAGACCTGGTGCAAGGCGTGGCCGACGGGGTGGACATGTTTGACTGCGTCATGCCCACCCGCAACGCGCGCAACGGCACGCTGTTCACCCGCTACGGCGACCTGAAACTGCGCAACGCGCGCCACAAAACCGACCACCAGCCGCTGGACACCACCTGCACCTGTTACGCCTGCGCCGGCACGCCGCCAAGCCCCGATGGCGGCGGCGTGAGCTGGGACCAGGGCGGACGCGCAGGTTTTTCCCGCGCTTACTTGCACCACCTCGACCGCTGCGGCGAAATGCTCGGCCCGATGCTGGCCAGCATTCACAACCTGCACTACTACCTGAATCTCATGCGCGAGGTGCGCGAAGCACTGGAGGCCGGGCGTTTTGAGGCTTTCCGCCAGCAATTCAAAACCGAGCGCGCGCGCGGAATCTGACCCTCGCGCGCACTATGCAAGCCCCGGTACCCCGCCACATCCTGCCGGTGCTGGTCACCGCGCAGTTCGCCGGCACCTCGCTGTGGTTTGCGGTCAACGCTGTGATGCCGGATCTGCAGCGCGAGCTGGGCTGGGCCCCGGCGGGGGTGGGCACGCTCACCTCGGCGTTGCAGTTGGGTTTCATCGTCGGCACGCTGGTGTTTGCGCTGCTGGCAATTGCCGACCGGTTTTCAGCGCGCCACGTTTTTCTGCTCTGCGCGCTGGCGGGCGCGGCCTGCACGGTGGGCGCCTGGGCCATGGTGCGGGATTACACCGCGCTGCTGGGCTGGCGTTTTGCCACCGGCTTTTTCCTGGCGGGCATCTACCCGGTGGGCATGAAGATCGCAGCGCAGTGGTACAGCCGCGGTCTGGGCGGCGCGCTGGGTTTGCTGGTCGGTGCGCTGGTGCTGGGCTCAGCGAGTGCCCACGCGCTGCGTGCGCTGGCCGACGCCCTGCCCTGGCCCACGCTGATGCTCGGCGTGGCGGCGCTGGCAGCCGGTGGTGGCCTGCTGCTGTTTTTCGGCACTGGCGACCCCCCGGGCGACCTGCTGCGCCGGCAAGCGCGCGTGACCACGCTGCAATGGCGCGCGCTGGCCAGCGTGTGGACCGATGCGCGGGTGCGCAGCTCGGTGCTGGGCTACTTCGGTCACATGTGGGAGCTTTACACCATGTGGGTGATGGTGCCGCTGATCCTGGCGACCCGGCTGCAAGGCACGGCGCTGTCGTGGGCCGCCTTTGCGGTGGTGGGCGCTGGCGCGATTGGCTGCGCGGTGGGCGGCTGGGTGGCGCAGCGCTGGGGCAGCGCGCGCGTGGCTGGGATGCAGCTGGCAGTCAGCGGGTTGTGTTGCCTGGCCACGCCGCTGATGCTGGGCGCGGGCGGCGCCTGGTTCTACGGCTGGCTGGTGCTCTGGGGCATCACGGTGGCGGGCGATTCGCCGCAGTTTTCCACCCTCACCGCGCGCAACGCGCCACCGCAGGCGGTGGGCAGCGTGCTCACGCTGACCAACAGCATCGGCTTTGCGATCTCAATCGTCAGCATTCTGCTGTTTGTCTCGCTGAGTGAAACCGTGGCCTTGGGCGCGCTGCTGCCCTGGCTGGCGCTGGGCCCTTTGCTGGGCCTGTGGGCGCTGCGCCCGCTGTTGCGCGAGGAGCGCAGCGCGTGGTCCAAGACCTGAACACCGCAGCAAGCCAGGCGCAAGGCTTACCCATGAAAACGCCCTGCTGGGTTTTGGCCGCTGCGGTGGCAGCAGCGCCAGCCTTGTCTACACCCCCAGCCGGTCGCGCATCTGGTACCACAGCGCACCGATGGCGGTGAACGGCACGCGCAGCGCGCGCCCGCCGGGGAACGGGTGGTGCGGCAGGCGGGCGAAGGCGCCGAAGCGGGTGGCGTCGCCCTTGATCGCTTCGCCCAGCACGCGGCCGATCAGGTGCGTGAAGGTAACACCGTGACCAGAGCAGCCTTGCGAGTAGTAAATGTTGTTTGAGAGCGTGCCGACCTGGGGCAGGCGCGAGAGGGTGAGCAGGAAGTTGCCGGTCCAGCCGAAGTCGATGGCCACGTCGGCGAGCTGGGGAAAGGTCTTGACCATCTGGGGCCGGATCAGCGACTTCACCTCTTTGGGGTCGCGTGCGCCGTAAACCACGCCGCCGCCGTAGATCAGGCGTTTGTCGCCCGAGAGACGGAAATAGTCGAGCAAGAAGTTGTTGTCTTCCACGCAGTGGTCGGACGGGATCAGCTCGTCGGCCAGCGCGCCCAGTGGCGCGGTGGCGATCATCTGGGTGCCGCAGGCCATGGATTTGGCCCCGAGCGCCGGCTCCAGGTCGCCGATGTAGGCATTGCAGGCCACGATCACATAGCGCGCACGAACCTGGCCCTGCGCGGTGTGCACCACAGCTGGCTCGCCGCGCTCAATCTTGGTCACAGCGCAGGATTCGAAGATGCGCCCGCCCAGGCTCTCCAGCGCCACAGCCTCGCCGAGTGCGAGGTTCAGCGGGTGGAAGTGCCCGCCGGTCGGGTCGACCAGCAAGGCGCTGTAGCGCTCGGTGTTGACGAACTGACGCACCTCCGCCGGGCTCTGCACCAGCGTAAGGCCGTGGTGGCCGCAGCGTTCCCACAGCGCTTTTTGCTCAACCAGGCCTTTGGCCTTGCGCGGGCTGATGGCAGAAAAAATGCCGCCGTCTTTCAGGTCGCAATCGATGTTGTATTTGGCGACCCGCTCGCGGATCACCTGGGCGCCCTCGAACATCATGCGTGCCAGCGGCTCGGCCACCGCCGGCCCGTGGCTGCGCTCGATCACATCAATGTCGCGCGAGAAGCTGTGCACGATCTGCCCGCCATTGCGACCCGACGCACCCCAGCCGACCCGCGCTTGCTCCAACACCACCACGCTCATACCCGCCTCGGCCAGCGCGATGCCAGCTGATAGGCCGGTGTAGCCCGCGCCCACGATGCAGACGTCGGCCTCGATGCTGCCTTGCAGGCTGGGGCGCGCAGGCGCGGCGTGGGCCGAATGGGCGTAGTAGGAAAGGGCGTGAGGCGGTGCATGCGGTGAAGGCTTGGGGACGGTGGCTGCCATGGGTTCTCCGTGAATATTTGTGCGGCTGGGCCAGGCTGGCGGTCGCGCCAGGTGGCTTGCAAACAACAATCACCCAAGTATGGTGACGCCAGGTGGTCCTCGGCGGGGCGATTCACAGCAAAACCCGTCAACCACTGGCGGGCAGCGGTCAAACAGCGGCAATATCCGCAGCCCATGGGTGGCGGCCTGCGGGCATTGGGCCTAGCACCGTGCCACGTTTTTTGCTGCCCGCGTCGCCTCGTCCACCGCCCTGGGCGGTAGCGTGCACGCACCTGGCACGCCAAGACACGCCGCGCCTATGGCTGGACCCCTGCGTCCAGATCTGGCAGCAGACCACTGAGCCCGGCGACCGCCCCGCCCCTTTCTCTCGCGCCAATCAGCACTGGGCACCCGCTGCGCGCCGACCTCGTGCGCCGGTTGTCCGTCAGGCCCACAGCCCCATCGATTGGATTTCCATGAACGCCCCTTGAATCAAGCGCATGCTCATCAATCTTGATCACGTCTGCCCGACCAAGCTGGCTGACGCACGTGGCTCTGCCCCCTTGCAGCGGCTTCGGTGTTGGCGCCGCTGCAAAACCTGCTGACCGACGCCAACGCGGTGCCTTCGCGCGAAGCCAACGAAAACGCCATCGCCGTTTACCCCCCCCAGATGCCGGTGCGCCTGCCCAGCAGCGCCGAGGCGAGCCAAATTGCACTGTATTGCCCGAACGACGCCGAGTTGGCCAGAGGCTTCGTCTTGGTGCTTTCGCCAATGGGCTCGGCCCTGCTGGGCTTGTCGGGGGGTCAGACCGCGCAGCGGCGTGGCCCGACCGGCCAGCCAATCTCGGCGCTGGTGGAATCGGTGGTGTTCCCGCCGGAAGCTTCTGGCGACTGCGGCAACAGATACTGCCCAATCGCGCTGCCGCACAGAACCTGCTGGCATGATGTGTGACTCTTTTGGCCGCCCGTTGTACCGACTTCATGACCGACACCTTGCCCGATACCTTGCCCGATACCTCGCCCAGCACCGACATCGACACAACTCACGCCACGCCGCCGAGCGACCCGCCACCGGACGCGATCGCTACCGAGTCGGTTGCCCCCAGCCCCAAACCGCGTGGCGCGCGGGGTGGGCGCGGATCGGGTGACAAGCGCGATGCGCAGAACCAGTCCAGTAAAAAAACCGACCAGCGTACGGCGCCCGTGCGCCACCACCCGGTGCTGGACCAGCTCGCTGAGCTGCACCCGTTTCTCTTCGGTGAAACCCCGCGCCCGCTCAAGCGCGGTATTTTTGAAGACCTGCTCGCGGCCCACCCCGAGGTGTTGGAGCGCGAGTCTCTAAAGGCCGCTATGGCGCTGCATGCGCGCTCCAGCCGCTACCTCACGGTGGTGGCTTCGGGCGACATGCGCCACGATCTGGCGCAGCAACCGGTGGAGGCGCTCACGCCCGAGCAGGTGCACCACGCGCTGATCGAGGTGTTCCGCCGCCGCGGGGCACGCAGCCGCGAAGACCTGCGGCCCAAGTTGCGCCAACGCATCGCGCAGGCGTTCGAGGCCGCCGGGCTGTCGGCCGAGGCCTATGTGGAGCAAATGAACGGCCGCGACGAAGAGGTGAACCAGCTCACCCGCGATGCGGTGACCGAGTCGTCCCAGCGCACGGCGCGCGAAGACGCTTTGTTGCGCGCTTTCGAGTCAAGCGGCAAAACGACAGCGGCATTCGCCGACATGTACGGCCTGCATGTGCTGGATGCAAACCGCACCCTGGAGCGGGCCCGCGTGAGGCAATCGCATGCCGCCTGACGCCCCGACGACCACCGACCACCAAGCCTTCTGCCCCGTCAAGGACCAAGCTTGGGGGCCACACCTCAGGCAGGCACCGGCGCGGTGAACACGGTGAGCACACCGGTATAGCCGTAGAGACGGTGGTGGGCGATCTCGCCGCTGGCGAAGAAGCCCACCAGCGGTACGTCGCCCAGCGCGTGGCGCACGATTTGCAGCTCGGCGCTGGGCGCGCCGAAATGGGAACCGCCCCGGCCGACACAGCTGACGTAGACCGCGCCGACGATGCGCCGCGCCTGGACCACAGGAGCTTCACCTTCAGGGCCGGCGAGCGCGGTTGCTAGGGTCAGGCCCGTCTCTTCGGGCTCCAGTTCCTCGCGCACCTCGGCACACACCCGCATGAGGTCGGCGCGAGCCGCCTGCGCACTGCGTTCGCAAAATGCCAGATGACTGCCCTCGACCACCCGCTCGGCCACCGCCATGCCGTGGCGTGATGGGTCCAGGCCGATGATGTGGCGCACAAGCACGTCGGTGCCGAATTGGCCCGGCACCCGCAAACCGGGACGCACCCCTTCTTCAGGCGGGCGCAGGCCCACAAAAATGCTGCGCAAGCGCCCCACCGTCTCAGGCAGACGCTCCAGCGAAAGCCCGAAGTGATCGAGCAACACGGCGAGCGCGGGCTCGCCGTCGAGACCAAACACCTGGTTGCCCTCAGCCTTGGTGACCAGGCGCTCGCGGTCGACCGGCTGCGCGCCCTGGGTGACGCGCGAGAGCACGTCCACCGAAGCCGCGAAAGCCACGCCGCTCAGACCGCCGCGAAACACCCCGCTGGCAGCGCCCTGCCCACGCAGATTGCCGGCGCTGCTCAGCGCAAACTGGGCCACCTGGCTGCGGCTGCTGGCGAGACCCCCAAACACATAGCCGCTGCTGGTGCGATCGGCCAGCTCGACGATCAACTCCGCCAGCTCCGGCGTGTTGCCGTCGGCGTGCACCAGCGCGGTGTGCGCCGTGAAGGCTTGCCCGTTGCGGTCCTGGCCATTGGCCGAGAGCGGCGCCACGCCGCTGAAGACCCGGTACTGCTCGGGCGCCAGATCGCACAACATCACCGCCATCGCCGGTTCGTCGAAATACTCGACGTTGTTGGCCGCAATGCCCACCCCCACCGTACCCACCCAGTCGGTCACCTCAGGCAGTGCGGCCCCGAGGTGTTCGAGGATGGCCTGGGCGTCGCTGGCGTAGTGGTCGGTGATGTAGAGCAGGGCCAGCGGCGGGGCTTGGGCATGGTCGGGCAGCGCCATTTGGGCGCGCAGCTGCGCCAGCACGAGGGCGGCGGCCATGCGCCATTGCGGGTGGGTGGCGTGAGCGTGAGGGAAAAGTTTCATATTGAATGGGAGCCCAGCCAGCGCTTGAGGTTCAACGAGGCTTGATGCGACCGCGCAGAAGCTCAGCGGCGACTGGCAGCACGCTTGCTCGCTGGGTTGGTTGTTGTTTTGCGTGCCGTGATTTCGGCGTTGGCTCGGGCTGCTGGCTGCTTGGTCGCCGCCTTGCGGTTTCCCGTACCAGCGGGTTTCGCAGCGGACTTTTTGGCCGCAGCGCGTTTGGGCTTGGCCGCTTCTTCAGTGTCACCACCCAGCGGGAACCCCGGCACCTGGAAAAACGCGGTGGGCAGCGGCCACTCGCCGCGAGACGGTGGCTCGCTGCCACCGGTGCCGGCACCGGTGCTGGCGCTGGTACGGCGCGCTGCGGCAGCCGATTTGGATGCCAGTGTCGCGCGACCTTTAAGGGCCGAAGGGCTGCGCTGGGTGGCGGCTCGTGCAGTGGCCTGGCCCGTAGCAGTGGCGGCATCTGCCTGGCGGGAAGCGGCATTGGTCAGGCTCGTGTTCACCTTGCTGGCCTCGCGGGTGGTGTCGCGCGCGGGCTGTTTGCCCACGTCTTTCATCGCATGGGTGGCGATGGTCTGAAACTGCTGCGACAGCGCGCCCCACCAGTGCATGGGATCGATCTGACCGCCAGCAGCGGGCGCCGAACCAGCTTGGGAAGTTGCGCTTTTTGCCGCTGGCGCAGGGTCGGGGGCTGGCTGGGGTGTCTGCGGCACCTGCGGCGAAGCGCCGCCCCCGGTGCGCGCGGGCACCTCCAAGCCGGCAAAGGTGGAGGGTGAGTGGGCCGGCGCGCTGCCCGTAAAACCAGCCACCGTGTCGGCTGGCTTGATCTTGAAGGCGTTGGCCACATCCCCCAGGTTGAAGTTCATGCTCTCCAAGGTGACCAGCGTCATTTTTTGCACCTCCAGCGCCTGGATGGTCGCTCCCAGGGCCTTGGCGTTTTGGTCCAGCCAGAAGTGCACCGCCTTGAGCTCTTCGATGCGTTTTTCCAGGTCTTGCACATTGAAGGTCGGGGCCACCCAGTGACCCAGATTCGGCAGCTGCACCGCGCTGCCGCCCGGACCTTGGGCTGCACCGCTGGCGGCCTGACCCGCCAGGTTTTGCAGAAACTCAAAGCCGGGCACAAACTTGCCGAAACCGCCGCTGGGTGTGTCGCTCATGGGTTGGCTCCTGGTGGTATTTCTTGCGGCTGCTTTGCGCTGCTTTCAGTCGGTGCCGGGGTGCACGCTCATGCCGCTGGCTCATGCCGCTGGTTCGAGGATGCCACACCTTCGCGCGCGCAAGCGCCGGCAAAACCCAGACAAGCCAGCGCCCGCGCGATATCGAGGACAAGCTGAGCTCGCCTTTGCTATCCTGCACCCATGCCGTCTCAGACCTCCACCGCGCTTCCTGCGCGCAGCTTGTTTCACCTTGCGTTTCATGTCACCGATCTGGACGCCGCTCGTCTTTTTTACAGCGGTGTGCTCGGCTGCACCGAAGGGCGCAGCACCGACACCTGGGTCGACTTCGACCTTTTCAGCCACCAGATTTCCCTGCACCTGGGAGAGCCGTTCAAGACCACGCAGACCGGTCGCGTGGGCGAGCACCTGGTGCCCATGCCGCACTTCGGTCTGGTGATGCTGCTGCCCGATTGGCAGGCGCTGGCCGAGCGGCTGCGCCAGGCGAAGGTGGACTTTGTTCTGCCGCCGCAGCAGCGCTTCGCCGGCCAGGCCGGCGAGCAATGGACGATGTTCTTCTGCGATCCGTTTGGCAACCCGATCGAGATCAAAGGTTTCGAGGCCCTGGGCGCCCTTTACACCGCCTGATCGCAACACCGCCAGAACCTCGGGCAGCGCTGCATGGATGGCCTGGGTGTCGGGTCTTCGTGGCGCTGAAACAGCCTCGGGTCCGCCACGGGTTCAAGTGGACGACAGCTGTCATTGAAGGCGAACAGCGGCTGTTTTGGCAAGCGAGCGGCGGCCATTGAAGATGGATGGCGGCTTTCATCGCGCGCAAGCGACAGCCGCCATTGCGAACGCCAGTGAAGCAATCCACGCCGCCCAACCCCGGGACCGTCACGCTTTGCTCGCAGTGACAGTGGGTTTTCACGTGAGGGGCGGCTGGTATTTAAAGACAACGCCCTCGGCTGCAGTGCCAGAGGCCCCGCCCCAGACGCTGCAAGACTTGTGCGCTCGCTGGAGCGGCTTCTCAGCGAACTCAAGTTCAAGCAGACCAGAATCGACACCCTGAACTTTGAAGTCGCGTGGCTCAAGCGCTGGCGCTTGTGGCTCCTCCAGCGAGAGCCTGGAGAGCACCATGCAGGCGGTGCTGTTCGATTCCATCCTCACCGACACCGCACTTGACGACCGGGCGGCTGAGGACGCCAAGCTGCCCGCGCCATCACCGCCGCGCGCCAAGGGCCAGGCCATGCGCCAGGCGCTGCCCGCCAGCCTGCCCCGCATCGAGCACCGCCACGAGATCCCCGAGACCCACCGCGCCTGTGGCCAGGCCGTCGGGCGCATCGGCCGAGAGGCCATCGAGCAGCTGGACTGCGTGCCGGCCCCATTCTTCGTGCTGCGCCACATCCGCAGCAAATACGCTTGACGCGTGCTGCCAGACGATTGCGGCTGCCCCCATGCCCGCGCAGATGATCGACAAGGCCATCCCGGCCCCCGGTCTGCTGGCTCTGGTGGTGGTGGCCAAGCTCGACGACCACCTGCCTCTGTACCGCCAAGAAGAGAGATTTGAGCCCGGTCCGGCGTGCCTATTCGGACGTCTGTGAAGTGCGTTCGAGCAGGGCGCAGTGGATCGGCATCTGCGGGCACCGCCTGGCGCCACTGGCCCAGGCGTTTAAGGAGCTCAAGGCCCTTAAGGCCCTTAAGGCGCTTTAGGCGCTCAAGGCGTGCGCCATGGGCCACGCCGTGAATCACCCACCGTTCGCGAAGGGCCGATGAGACGCCGGTGGCGCTCCTGGCGCCAGGGCGGGGAAGGGCGCTGAAAGTCTACCTGTGGGCATAGCGCACGACCAACTTCGCGCCCCAGTGGGCGGTGCTGTTTGACTTTCGCACCAGCCGAGGCGGCGAGCACCCCCAGCGCGTGTTGCAAGACGTCACAG
>Ga0105054_10008334_pt1 | contig 13737 bp, 18 predicted proteins | sample BON02_FD_78091 | JGI IMG/M metagenome (GOLD analysis project Ga0105054, IMG submission 78091) | Freshwater microbial communities from Lake Bonney liftoff mats and glacier meltwater in Antarctica - BON-02 (megahit assembly) | ecosystem: Environmental > Aquatic > Freshwater > Ice > Glacier...
GCTTCCTGAAAATGAAGATGAGAAGGCCGAAATTCGCATTTGCCTTGAGCCCCCGGTATCCGTATCCTCCCGGGTTCTATGAATCTCACTCATTTCCTTTTTTTGGCCCAAGCCGCAAGTCCCGCACCGGCCAGTCCCCCCGCCTACATGTCGATTGCGCCACTGGTCTTCGTCTTTATCATCTTCTACTTTCTGCTCATTCGACCCCAGCAGAAGCGGCAGAAAGCCCATCAAAAGCTCGTCGCCGCGCTGAAAACCGGTGACAGGGTGGTCACCAGTTCCGGCATTCACGGCATCATCGCCAACGTGAAAGACAAAACCCTCATCGTGAAGGTGGCCGACAACGTCAAACTGGAATTTGACCGGGCCTCCGTCACCGCGGTGGAAACCTCCGACGACGACGCCAAATCTTAAAGAAGTTTTCAGTGTTTAGTGTTCAGGGAAGACTCTGGCACTCGGGAACTCCGGGCTGAAGACTGAAAACTGTACACTGAACACCTTCCTGCCATGACTCCCGCACTCACGTTTTTCGCCGGTCTTTTTCTTCTGATTCTTTTCGGTTGGTATTTCGTCACCGAAATTTCCGCCCGCAAGCGTTGGGTCGGATTGATCCTCACGGTTTTTATGGTGGCATTTTGTTTGGAAGCGGTCATCCCGCCGAAGGACAAAATTCGCCTCGGCTTGGATTTGCAGGGCGGGACCTCGTTCTTGATCCGGTTGATTCCTCAAGGTGATGATGGAATTTCCACCGATCTTCTCGACCAGGCCGTTGAGGTGATTCGGAAGCGGGTGGATTCTTACGGCGTCAGCGAACCCGTGATCACTCCCCAAGGCACGGACCGAATTTTGGTCCAGATCCCGGGATTGAATGCCGAAAAAATCGCGGAAACAAAAAAATTATTGCAGCAAGTGGCCAAGTTGGAGTTTGCCTCGGTGGCTCCCGGGGGCGAAGAACGGATCGCTCGCATCGAAGCCGGTGAGGAAATTATGCCTCCCGGTTATGTCCTCAAAACCTACAAGGACACCGTGGAAGGCAAGGAGCGGGAATTTCAGTTGCTGGTCAAACGCCGGGCCGATCTCGGAGGGGACCATGTCACCCGCGCCTATGCGTATTTCGATAATGCTGGCTATGGGGTCTCGCTCTCCTTTGATTCCGTCGGGGCGAAACTTTTCGGCGACCTGACCCAAGCTCTCGCACCCACGCGGGGGCAGTTGGCCATCTTGCTGGATGGCGAGGTGCAAAGCGCCCCTCAGGTCAACGAACCTATTTATGGCGGCAGCGCCAGCATCACCGGTCGTTATACCGACAAGGAAGCTCGTGATCTCGCCAGTGCCTTGGAAAACCCCTTAAGGGTCCCCGTGCTGATCGAGGAAACCCGGAGTGTCTCTTCGACCTTGGGCGCGGATTCGATTCGCAGCGGCATCTTGGCCGGTGTCAGCGGGCTGGCCTTGGTTTTCTTCTTTGTTCTTATCTACTATCGCGTGGCCGGAATCGTCGCCTTTGTGGGATTGACCATCAACATCGTCATTCTCTTTGGCGCCATGGCGATGTTTAACTTCGTCCTCACCCTCCCGGGTATTGCCGGCATCATTCTCACCATCGGCATGGCGGTGGATGCCAATGTGCTCATCTATGAGCGCCTGCGGGAAGAACTTAAGGCTGGTAAATCCCTCTCGGCCGCCCTGGAAGCGGCCTACAACAAGGCGTTCAGCGCCATCTTTGACGCCAATGTCACCACTCTGATCACTTCGATCATCCTCTTTTGGCAAGCCTCGGGATCCGTCCGGGGATTTGCCGTGACCCTGACCTTGGGAATTATCGCCTCCATGTTCTCGGCCTTGTTGGTGACGAGGACAATGTTTCGCTGGTTGGTGGAAAAATTTGGTCTCAAGACGCTGACGATGTTTGATCTGAGTCCGAAGAAGACCTTTAACTTTCTTAGCCAACGCCGGCTGGCGGGGGTCTTGTCGATCGTATTGATCGGCGGTTCCATCGCGTTGATCGCTTGGCGGGGGGAGAAAAATCTGGGAATCGATTTCCGTGGCGGCGACCTTTTAGTCGTGGATAGCCAGCAAGAGCTGCCTCTCGATGAAGCGCGCACCGCCTTGAAAGACATTGGCCATGGCGATGTCGTCCTCCAATTTCAACGGGAAGGCATGAAGCAAATGCTTTCCATCCGTAGCCCCCAGGGCACGTCGGAGGAGATTCTGACCCGACTGAAAGAGGTTTTCCCCGAAAGCGGAGTCCAGGTCGAATCGCAGGAAGCGGTCGGACCGCAAATCGGTTTGGAATTTGCCAAAAATGCGCTCTTCGCCTTGGTCCTGGGGATGTTCGCCATCTTGCTTTACGTCACAATTCGGTTTGAATTTTCCTTTGCTTTGGCCACGGTGGCCGCGCTGCTTCACGATATCATCATTACCCTGGGGATGTTTGCCTTGGTGGGGATTTTGAACGGAGGGGGCGAGTTGTCTCTGGTCATGGTCGGCGCCATTCTCACCATCGCGGGGTACTCAGTGAACGACACCATCGTGGTTTTTGACCGCATTCGTGAGGCGATCAAACAGGAAGGAAGCGGCTCGACCGAGACGGTTATGAACACCGCGATCAACGAGACCTTGGGACGGACCATTCTCACGGGTGGTACCACCATGCTCTCGGTGGGAGCCCTTTACTTCTTTGGCGGAGCGGTGCTACGCGATTTCTCCTTTGCCATTCTGATTGGAATCTTGGTGGGAACCTATTCCTCCATCTTTGTCGCTTCCCCGATCGTTCTATTGTGGTCCAAGCTGCGCGGCAAAAGCGTTCGTCGCCAAGTTCTCAGCAGCGAAGCTGCCAATCAGATCTGAGCAGCGTCCGGTGTTGGGTCACCCGCCTGACCGCGCGGCCGCGTAGGCCCGTGGCTGCGAGCCAGTGTATTTCTTGAACCAACGGGAGAAGTAATTTTGATCCGAAAAGCCGAGGCGGTCACAGACCTCGCCGACCCGGCGATGTTCGGCCAAGAGGCGTCGGGCTTTTTTGACCAAAAGGGCATCGCGGTATTCGCGCAGGGTCTGGCCGGTGGCCTGCTTAAAGATGCGGTTGAGATAGTCGGTCTGATAGCCCATGCGGGTGGCAATCGTGGCGATGGGAACGAGGGGTTCTCCGGCGCTTTGGAGTTCGCGTTCAAAATGGCGGACGAGGGCTGGCGACTCGCGCTTCTGGGGCGGGAGGATGGTCAGACCGCGAAAGAGCGTGTCGAGAATGTGAAGGACCGCTCCCGCCACCACCATCCGGCTCTCGGCATGACCGGGGTCCGGCAGGCGGGTGATTTCTCCTAATTCGCGACGGATGATGGCCGCGTCTCCCTGACCGAGTCGGGCCTGGGAGACGCCCTGTTTGGCTGCGCCCCGCCAATCGAGATCCACCACCAGACAAAGCGGTCGCCGTCCGGCCGTTTCCTCGAAACCGTGTGACTGACGGGGGGGGAGAAAAACCGCCGAGCCGGGACCAATTTCCCACGATGTCTTTCCAATCACCATCGTGCCGCGACCGCTGAGATAGTAATGGATTTGGGCAAAAGCATGGGCATGTCGCGCCAAGGTATCCACGTCCGGAAGGTGGCGGTTCAAACGCAACCGGCGAATATGCAGCCCTGGCAGGCGCACATCGAGTTCCTGAAGGAGGAGGGGACGGTAGTGCTTCATGGCGGGAAATACGGATCTCCAGTCGAACAGGAATAAAGACAAAAATAAAGTCGTTTTTGTGCTAAAAAAGCGCGTCTGTGTCATAACGCCTCTTGGCAAAATCGCGTATGGTTGCCCTCATGTCATCCTCAGGGGTTGTTCTTGTCACCGGATCCAGTCGCGGACTGGGTCGTGGGATCGCGGAGACGCTGGCCCAAGCGGGCTACAGCATTGCGATCCACTATGCTCACAATGCCAAGGCAGCCGAAGAGACGGCGGAAACCTGCCGGAAGCTGGCTCCCAATCCCACACAAAAATTTGCCCTTGTGGGTGGAAATATCGGCCAAGCTGCCGACCGGCAAAAGATCTTCGATCAAACCCTGCAAGCCTTCGGACATCTCGATGCGTTGGTCAACAACGCCGGCATCGCCCCCCGCATTCGGGCGGATATCACCGAGGCGACCGAAGAAATCTTCGACGAGGTGATCGAGGTCAACCTGAAGGGCCCCTATTTTCTTTCCCAGTTGGCGGCCCGCTATTGGCTCGAGAATCCCGGAAACTCCCGGCTGACCACCGGCTATAAATTAATTTTTGTCACCTCACTTTCGGCCAACACGGCTTCCATTAACCGGGGGGAGTATTGCATTTCCAAGGCCGGCCTGGCCATGGCGACCCAGCTTTGGGCAGTGCGCCTCGCGGCGGAGAAGATCCAGGTCCTCGAGCTCCGTCCCGGCATCATGGCGACCGACATGACCGCAGGAGTGAAGGACAAATACGACCAGATGTTGGCCGACGGCCTCGTGCCGCAAATGCGCTGGGGTACCCCGACGGACCTCGGTCGTGCGGTCGAATCCATCCTCGCGGGACATTTTCCCTTCTCCACCGGCGACGTCATCAATGTCGATGGCGGATTCCATCTTCGCCGCCTTTAATCCATGAAGATTGCCTCACGCAAAGGATGGGAAGGGGGGAAAGGCGGGGGTCACCCCGTAGCACCCTTCCCATCCTTTGCCTGAGGCTCTTTTCCATTTTTTTTTATGATTACTCTTCGTCCCGACCTCACTCCGGAGCACCTTGCCCCGAAAGTCCAAAAACTTTGGGAAGCCTCCGCTCCCAAAATCCTCTCCATCGACGCGGCGGAAACACCCGGTTCGGCCACTCCGGTTTTCACGGTCGAAGGAAAATACACCGCCCGGGGCTGGACCGAGTGGACCCAGGGCTTCGTTTATGGCTCGGCCATTTTGCAATATGACGCCACCGGCGATGAAAGGTTTCTCTCCCTTGGCCGCGACCACACCCGCGAGCGTATGGCCCACCACATCACCCACATCGGGGTTCATGATCACGGGTTCAATAACATCTCCACCTACGGAAATTTGCTCCGCCTCATGGCCGAGGGACGGATTCCCGCCGACGCGGGCGAACGGGATTTCTACGAACTGGCGCTGAAATGTACCGGTGCTGTGCAAGCTGCACGTTGGACGGCAATCGCGGGAGGCGGGGGATACATCTATTCATTCAATGGACCGCATTCGCTCTTTGCCGATACCATTCGCTCCCTCCGGGCTCTGTCCGTTTCCCACGCGCTCGGTCATGTTCTCATGGGGGAAAAAGATTTAAAAATCTCCCTCTTGGATCGTCTGCTCCAGCACGCCCGGGCCACATCCGACTATGCTGTCTTCTACGGCGAAGGTCGCGATGCCTACGACGAACGCGGACGCACCGCCCATGAGAGCATTTTTAATCTCAACGACGGAAACTTCCGCTGTCCCAATTCACAGCAAGGTTATTCGCCTTTCACCACCTGGACGCGCGGGCAGTCCTGGATCATCGCCGGCTATCCCGAACAATTGGAATGGGTGGCGACTTTGGCCGACAGCGAACTCAAGCCCTTCGGTGGCCGCGCCGCCGTCGAGGAGATGTTGCTCAAGCCTTCTCTCGCTTCCTGCGACCATTACATTTCTGAGACCCCCACCGACGGCATCCCGTATTGGGACACCGGCGCGCCGCTGCTGCACAAACTGGGAGACTATAAAAACCAACCTGCGCAAATCGAAAACGATTACGAACCGGTGGACAGTTCCGCCGCCGCCATTGCCGCCCAGGGATTGCTTCGTCTCGGGCGCTATCTCGAAAGTAAGGGCGACGACCGGGGCACTAAGTATTGGCAGGCCGGCTTGGCCGTGGCGGACACGGTCCTGGGAGAACCCTACCTTTCCACTGACCCCAATCACCAGGGGCTCATTTTGCATTCCATCTACCACCGGCCCAATGGCTGGGATCATATCCCCGCTGGGAGTAAAATCCCCCGCGGCGAGTCCTCCATGTGGGGCGACTACCACGCCCGCGAACTGGCCCTTTATCTCCAGCGCCTGATCGAAGACAAGCCCTACTACACTTTCTTCGGAGGAGTGGAAAAATAATGGGTGCCAAGGGCCTGGCACCCTCCAGCACTAACATATTATGATTATCTCTGATCTCGCAAAAATCGAAGGCCGGCGGTTTCCTGCCCGGCGCAAAACCCAAAACCTCGCCGGGGGTGTCGCTCCGATCCAGACGACAAACTTTGCCATCGGCAACGTGACCCTGGAAGCAAAAGGCGGACAAGTTCCCTGGCATAATCAGGAACAGGAAGAAGTCTATTTCGTCGTCGAAGGCACTGGCGAAATGTGTTTGGGCGAGGAGCGCCAAACGGTCACCAGCGGGCAGATGGTTTTCATTCCCAGCGGCGTTTTTCATCAACTGACCAACATTGGCGAAACGCCCTTGCGGATGATCTACTGTTATGGACCGGCCGGAGATGTTGCCCATTGGCGGCAAGAACTCGACGGCTCGCTCCCGCCGGCCGGGGGGGAAGACGCCCCGCCGCTCCCCGAAGGCGCCCAACCCCAATGCACCAAGAAGCCGGAGGAAGAATTGCCTCACGCAAAGGGTGGGAAGGGTGAAAAGGAAGGACAGGAAACTGCCGGCTGGGATGAAAATACGATTTCCAAGATGGTTTTAGACGAAGCTTTTTCTGTCCATACGGAATTGGGGCCTGGACTTCTGGAGTCGGTGTACGAACGGGTTTTGGCGATTCGACTCTCTCAGAAAGGATTGCAGGTGTCTTCTCAGGTTCCCATCGCCATCCATGTCGGCGAATTAATCCTGGAAGATGCTTTTCGGGCGGATCTTCTCATTAACGATAAGGTCATTCTTGAACTGAAATCGGTCGAAGAGTTGAAGAAAATTCATTCCAAGCAACTGTTTTCCTATCTGCGGCTGAGTGGAAAAAAATTAGGGCTGCTTCTCAATTTCGGGGCACGCCATCTCAAAGACGGCATCGAACGTATTTCTAACAACCTCTAAAAAAACCTTCTCATCCTTCCCACCCTTTGCGTGAGGAAAATTTCTTATGAAAACACACAAAATTGGAATCATCATGAACGGCGTCACCGGACGCATGGGCACCAACCAGCATTTGCTTCGCTCCATTGATGCCATCATCAAACAGGGCGGGGTCAAAGTCACTCCGACGGAAACAATCATGCCCGACCCGGTTTTAGTCGGTCGCAATGAAACCAAACTGAAAGAGCTTTGCGAGCGCACTTCGGTGAATAAATGGACCACCGACCTCGACAGCGTGATGAATGATCCGGCCTACGGGATCTATTTTGATGCCCAAAGCACTCTTCGTCGTTTCGATGCGGTCAAACAGGCGGCCGAGGCCGGCAAGCATGTCTATTGCGAAAAACCCACCGCCATTACCACGGACAATGCCTATAAGCTTTATGAGATTTGTCGCGACGCCGGGGTGAAAAATGGCGTCGTCCAAGACAAACTCTGGCTCGCTGGATTGGTCAAATTTATGCGGCTGAAAGAAAGTGGATTTTTCGGCGAGATCCTCAGCGTGCGCGGAGAATTCGGCTATTGGGTCTTTGAGGGTCATACCATTCCGGCGCAGCGACCAAGTTGGAACTACCGGAAGGAAGACGGCGGCGGCATGGTGATCGATATGCTCTGCCACTGGCGCTATGTCATCGATAACCTTTTTGGCAAAGTCAAAAAAGTCTCTTGTCTTGCTTCCACCCATATTCCCGAGCGGGTGGATGAATTAGGCCAACCTTATGTTTGCACCGCCGACGATTCGGCCTATGCCACCTTTGAACTCGAAAATGGCGTCGTGGCCCACTTCAACTCGTCCTGGAATGTTCGGGTGCGCCGCGATGATCTCCTGACTATGCAGGTCGATGGAACCAAAGGCAGCGCAGTGGTGGGACTTCGCGATGTCTGGATCCAACACGCGGGCAACACGCCGCGACCGGTCTGGAATCCTGATATCAAACAACCAATCGATTTCTTTGATGGTTGGGCCAAAGTCCCCGAACAAGAAACTTACGACAACGCGTTCAAGATCCAATGGGAACTCTTCCTCCGTCACGTCGTTCTCGACGAGCCGTTCCGATGGACCCTGCTCGAAGGAGCCAAAGGCGTCCAGTTGGCCGAAGTTGGACTCAAGAGCAGCGACCAGCGGTGCTGGCTGGACCTTCCCGACCTGAAGGCTTAAGTTGTACTCTTATGACTCCAGCCTTTGATCCCTCCCTCGCCGAAAAAATTATTGAAAGCGGCATCGTTGCCGTTCTCGTCGTAGATCGCATCGATGACGCCGTGCCATTGGCGCAGGCGCTCCTCGCCGGTGGCGTTGGGGCCATCGAGCTGACCCTCCGAACGCCGGTGGCCTTAGAGGCCCTCAAGGCCATTCGGCGCGAGGTTCCGGAGATGGTCGCCGGGGTGGGGACGATTTTGACGACCGACCAAGTGGCTCAGGTGGTGGAAGCGGATGCGGCCTTTGGCGTCGCTCCGGGTGTTAATCCCCGCATCCTCAACGCGGCCCGCGAAGCGGGGTTGTCGTTTGCACCAGGAATTCTCACCCCCAGCGAGATCGAACTCGCGCTCGAACATGGCTGCAAGTTGCTCAAATTTTTCCCCGCAGAAGCCTCCGGCGGGCTCTCCTACCTCAAGGCGATGGCGGCCCCGTATGCTCATTTGGATCTGAAGTTTCTCCCCTTGGGCGGCATCAACGCCGAAAATATGGCCTCCTATCTGGCGGACACCCATGTGGCTGCGCTCGGGGGATCCTGGCTCGCACCGCCGGATTTGATCCACGCCGGAGCCTGGGAAAAAATCACCACCCTCGCGGCCGAAGCCAGAAAGATTATTAGCAACATCCGTTAAAAAAAATGAAACCCATCATCACCTTTGGGGAAGTCATGGGGCGCTTTGCCCCGGAGGGCGTCTTGCGCTTTCGGCAATCCGCCCCCGGCCCGCTCAACCTCACCTTTGGCGGAGCCGAGGCCAATGTGGCTGCGTCCTTGGCTCAGCTTGGTGCCGAGGCCCGATTTGTCACCGCTTTGCCGCAGCACGCCATCGCCGACTCCTGTGTGAGCGTCTTTCGCGGTTTGGGCGTCGATACCTCCGGTATCCTCCGGACGAAAGCGGGACGTTTGGGACTCTACTTTTTCGAGAATGGGGCCAACCAACGCCCCAGCAATGTGATTTACGACCGGGCCGATTCCTCCGTGAGCCTGACGCCGGGCTCGGACTATGATTGGGACACCATCCTCGCGGGAGCCGGTTGGTTGCACACCACGGGAATCACGCCCGCGCTCTCGCAAGTCTCCGCAGATGCCGTCCGTCATGCCGTCGAGAGGGCCAAACAAAAGGGCCTGACCGTTTCCTGCGATCTCAATTTCCGCAAAAAACTCTGGAACTGGGAGCCCGGCACGGAGGCCAAAGCTCTGGCTGAAAAAACCATCCGCACGATCCTCCCCTTTGTTGATGTGGTCATCGCCAACGAGGAAGATGCTGCTGATGTCCTGGGGATTCATGCGGCTGAAACGAATGTCGAATCCGGCGAGTTGGCCATCGATCAATACCCTGACGTCGCCCGCAAGATCGCGGCTCAGTTCCCCAATGTCTGCAAAGTGGCCATCACTCTGCGGGAGAGCCTTTCCGCCTCGCACAACAACTGGGGAGCCATCTTGCTGGATGTGGCCTCCGATCAGGTGGCCTTCGCGCCCCTCCGCAGCGGAAAGTATGAACCCTACCAAATCAAAAACATCGTCGATCGTGTCGGGGGCGGAGATTCCTTCGGGGCGGGGCTGATCTTTGCCCTCAATACTCCGGAACTGAGTGCGCCTGAAGAAGCCATCGCCTTTGCCGTGGCCGCCTCCTGCCTCTGTCATTCCATCGGCGGCGACATCAACTACACCTCCCGGGCCGAGGTCGAAGCCCTCATGAAGGGTTCGGGCTCAGGACGGGTCGTAAGGTAGAGAGTCCTAAACCCCGCACGCCTTTTCGCGTCAAGCCGCATTCCTCCGCTTTCCGGCCCGGAATTGACACGGCCCGACTCAATCAGCTCGTTGATGAATTGGAAACCGAGCGGTTCGCACCGCCGAAAGAATGATTGTCCCCGACATCAATCTCCTCGTTTTCGCCTATAACGTGAAAGCGGTCGAGCACAAGGAGGCGAAGGCATGGTGGGAGGAATGTTTAAACGGGACCACCGTCATCGGGCTTTCGTGGATAGCTGCGGCGGGCTTTGTTCGCTTGATGACGCACCCCAAGGTATTGACGGATCCGATGCCGGTGGACGCCGCCGTGCGCCATGTTGGGGATTGGTTGGATCAGGAGCCGGTTCGAATTCTGAATCCAGGGCCTCGCTTTTCCGGAATATTTTTCGGGTTTCTGAATCGCCTTGGAGCCGGGGGAAATTTGACGACCGACGCCCAGATCGCGGCGCTGGCGGTGGAGAATCAAGCCGAATTACACAGCGCTGACAGCGATTTTTCCCGTTTTCCCGGAGTTCGTTGGAAAAATCCATTGAAGGAGATATCTCATCAACTTCGCCCCGTTGGACAAACTCGAATGGAAGCAATTTGAAAGCCTGGCCGTTCGGGCTGCGCCTCGATCCGTTGCAGGCGTACATTCGTGGTTCTTCTTCCTTTCAACCCGTGATATCAATAAAGTGGTCGCAAACAACCCGGACAAATTTCCCGAAGGCTACATCATCCGCCTTCAAAAAACGGAGAAACAGGAACTGGTGGAAAATTTCCACCCGTTCAACAAATTGAAGCACTCGCCTGTCTTGCCCAAGGCTTTTAGCGAAAAAGGCCTTGTCTGTCGTCAAAGATGACGCCAAACAGAAGAATCTCATGCCGCGGAGCGGTGAAATCGTATCCAAGCTTTTTGATCACGAATTGCAGACAAGCGACTCGGAAACGTCGATCGAACTCAATTTCGCCGTGCTCAAATTCAAGCACCCGATCAAGCGCAAAAAGTAAATTTCACCCACTTTCAGCATCTCACTTTTTCTTTTCGCCCTCCGCCCTTCGCCATTTCTACTTTTTCCTTCCCACCTTCCACCGACCCACCCCCTTCCTTCCCATCCTTTGCGTGAGGCTTCTTCCTCCGCCATCCGCCTTTCATATTTTCAGTTCATTTTGAATTGAACTTTTTCTGCGATGACCCCTCCCGTGGTTACCTCACCCATCGCGGCACAAGATGTTCTCCAAAAGGAATTGGTCGCCCTCTTTTCCGATTTGGCGGAGATTTTCGGCAATCCTCGTTCCGCAGCCAAAACATGTAGATTATAGGACTGACCCCTTTGGGTTTTACTCCGCTTTTGACTTTTCGCCTTTCGAGTTATATACGTAATTCATGATTGATACATACAACATGAGGGAGGCCCAGGCTCAGCTGACCAAGCTGTGCCGGGGGGATCGGCAGTTTGTCATTGCCAACCGCAACAAACCCGCCTTCGTGGCCATGCCCGTGGCAGACTATGAGGCCCTCATCGAAACGATTGATGTTCTGGCAGATCCTGCAGCCATGAAGGAATTAACGCGGGCCAGGGCGGAGCGGGGCACCTATCAAACCCTTGATCTTGAGGATGAGAATTTCGGCCTCTGAACAAGTCCAGGGCTGGCTGACCAAACTTCCTCCTGAGACCAAACACAAAGTTCGTTTGGCCTTACGCCAACTGGCCAACGGAAAAGGGAGCATCAAAGCCCTCGCAGCCCCCTTGGAAGGATTCAATCGTCTTCGGATCGGCGGTCTGCGGGTGATTTTCCGCCAAAACTCTAGGACCGAAATTCATCTGGAATATGCCCATTCGCGCGATCGGGTTTACGAAACCTTCCAGCAGGTCGTCCGAGCAATGAAAGAAAAAAAGTGAAAATTAGCCGGGTGGCACCTTTGCGGCTTTCTTTCCCCGCCATGGACCATTCAAAAGAGGAATCGATACGATTATGCACCCTGACCCCCGAAGAAAAATGATGAAGGAACCTGTGATCATCCGACGCCAAAAGCGGGAATTGGGTGTCTTCCTGCCCATGGCTCTTTACAGAAAACTCGTGGCCGGAGAAAACCGCAAAATCACCCAAGCCATGGACAGGCTTAATTCTCAGGTGGAAGGATTGTCAGAGTCGGTCTTGGAGGATTTACTCAATCAGGAGAATCCGAGCTGATTTCAGAAAGCATGGCGGACCTCTGTGTGCGGATGGTTTTGGATCGTCACGCGCCACTGGTATTTTCCGAAGCGACCTTTGCCGAGTTGGAGGAGGTTTTGATGCGGGAGAAATTTAACCGTTATGTCTCTCCGCAAAGCCGCGGGGAATTGCTGGAGGTCTGGCGGGGAGTTTGAATCATGACCGTGAAAGATTTCCGAGACCTGGCGGAGGCGAAGGAGTGCCATTTTCCGCCTTCATACCTTTCCGCGTTGAAAACCCCCGCCGTTCGGGCTCCGCCCGATCCCTTGCATTCATACTTCATCATTCATATCTCATAATTGTCTTCGCCTGCCCGTTCGGGCCCCGCCCAATCCGTTGCAGTCCACCTTTTACTTTCCACCTTTTTACCTCTCCACCTCTTCCTTTGCGCCCCTTCCAACCTTTGCGTGAGGACTGACCCCTTCTGCACTTCCACCCGCACCCGACCCTCTTACTCAGCGTTTTAGCTTTTTCTTCGCTCGTTCTTGACAGGCGCACTCAACGACACGAAGTTCGTGTAACATGAAAAACGTGACAATAACTGTGGATGAGAAAGTGCTTCGGTGGGCAAAGGTTTGGGCAGCTGAACAGGATTCGAGTGTTTCGCGTCTGCTTGGAGACACCTTGCGGGAGAAAATGGAGTCCGAATGTTCTTATGGAAAGGCCAGAGAACGTTACTTGGCGAGGGAACCCCTGACCTTGAAGGACGCACAGACGGCGTATCCCATCCGGGAGGAACTCTATGAGCGATAGGAGCTTCGTGGATACGAATATTCTTCTCTACGCTCGTGACGCGTCTGAGCCCGGAAAGCAACAGGTGGCGGCCACGCTGATGAAGAAACTGTGGGAGGAGCGAAGTGGCCGCCTTTCCATTCAGGTCTTGAACGAGTATTTTGTCAATGTCACGAGAAAGCTCAAGCCGGGTCTTTCTTTGCCCGCGGCCTGGGAGGAAGTTTCCGACCTAATGCTCTGGCGGCCAGTGGTACTCAACGAAAATCTGATGACCGATGGCTATTCCATCCACGTCCGCTACGGTCTGTCGTGGTGGGATTCCCTCATTGTGGCCGGTGCCGTCGCTGCGGGATGTCAGCGGATCCTGTCCGAAGACCTCTCTTCTGGACAAATTTATGCCGGCGTTGAGGTGGTCAATCCTTTTTGAAAATTATGCGCAGAGCGCATCCTATAAGGGGCAACAAAATGTTGGAAAGCCCGGCCGTTGCTGCGCATCCGTTGCAGGGCCGGGAGACAAAACCATACTCAGGGCGTGAGCTTCCCTCGCCCTTGCTCGCTCTCACCTCGACCCTCTTCTGTCCGTCCGCTGCAGCCACTTTTCTATTTCCGCTTTTCGCCTTTCGGGCAATCTTCGGAAAGGTTAAAAAGTATGCCGAAAGACACATTGCAACACCTGAAAAACGATTTTGCGCCTTTCTGCCGAAAGCATGGCCTCCGGGGCCTTGCCGTTTTTGGTTCGATGGCTCGGGGTGACCAGCATGCCGGCAGTGATCTCGATCTGCTCGTTGAACCGGCCTCGGGGTCGACGATTCCC
>Ga0105054_10008335_pt1 | contig 13736 bp, 10 predicted proteins | sample BON02_FD_78091 | JGI IMG/M metagenome (GOLD analysis project Ga0105054, IMG submission 78091) | Freshwater microbial communities from Lake Bonney liftoff mats and glacier meltwater in Antarctica - BON-02 (megahit assembly) | ecosystem: Environmental > Aquatic > Freshwater > Ice > Glacier...
AAAAAAAGAAACAACACAAGATCAACCAAACAACAAAGGAACACAAAATCTTGTTTCGCTAGCCAAGGCTCTCAAATACTTTCTTTCTTTTCTCTTGTGCTCGTGTGCCTTCTAAATTTTACCAGCACGCATCGCTTTCTCTCTGCTTATCGCACTCTGAGCACCCTACCTAAATTTGCGGCCGCTCATCACGTGCGCGCTTTTGCTTTCTCTTTCCCTTTCCCTTTCTCTCTACCTCCATCAAAACCCTCTTCACAATACAATTTTACTCACCCCCAAACACCCCCCTACTCCTCCATCTTCCCTCCCTCCTCCTTCTCCCGCTCATCCTCCCAATGCTTCAAATTATACGTATCAACAATACTCCTTAACTTCGCATACAGCTCATCCTTAATCTCTTGCAACGACCCATCCTTCGCCACATTCGTCGTCTCGCACAAATCAAAGTTCCCCTTCTCATTACACCTCGGATCCCGGTGATCGTACAACTCCTCTCCCCCCAAGGGCTCCCCCCACTGCGGCGCATGGGAAGGCGCATCAAAAGGGACCCAGACAGCATACCGCCACTCATCCGTTCGCATCGAATACCCCATATACACCCGCTCATTATACTGATTCCACTCCCTATTCCCCCCCCGACACACCTCCCATTTCTGATAGCCCACCTCCTCCACCTTCTCCTTCCTGCAGCCCCCACTACAACAACGCGCAATCTGAGTCATCGCAAAATCCTTCACAGACCCCCTAGCCGGATCAGCCAAAATAGGCACCAAACTCTTCCCTTCCAACGGCGGAAACAACCGACCAGCAGGGTCAGGCAAGCCAGCCATCTCGATAAGAGTAGGGAAAATATCAACATTCTCAACCAAGGCCGAGGCGTTCGTTCCAAAACTCTCGGGAAAATCTGGGTCACGGATAATCAAAGGCACCCTAGCATTGGTTTCGAACAAAGTACGTTTATCCCACATGCCGTGATCCCCAATATTCATCCCGTGGTCCACACAAAAAACAATAATCGTGTCCTCCACCAACTTCAAGCGTTCCACCTCGTCCAACAGCCGCTGGACCTGATGATCCAAGAAAGAAATCGACGCATGATACCCCCTCACATTCTCCCGAATCGCATCCGCGGGTACCCCTCCCTGCGGATTGGCCCAGTACCTTTTGGTAGAATCAGGAAGCATGCCGATTTCATTGGGGTTGATATCACCAGTGGCCACCACAGGGGCATCAATAGGCCAGGTCGAATGAGGAGTCACGGGCACGGGCACCTTCTCATACAAATCCCAGTATTTCTGGGGCATATGCCAAGGGCGATGCGGTTGGTGGAAGCCGACAGCCAAGAAAAAGGGCTCAGCGTCGCTAGTTTTGGCAGCGCCCTGCATGAGGGAGATCCCTTCGGAAGCGACGCGATAATCCCAATATCTCTCCTCCGGCCAGTTCTTATCAGGTTGGACCGACGCATTCATCATCCCGTAATTCTCGTCCGTGCCCTTGTTCCACGCATCGGAGGAAGGCGGGAAATACTCATTGCGGAAATCATCTAAATAAGTCGAGGTCCAATGCCAGAGCTTCCCCGTCCCCAACACATTGTACTTGCCCTCGTCCTTGAAATATTTGAAAATGTTGCTGTACTCATGCGGGACCGTATGCTCAAACAACCACACCTGCGTCGTGTCAGGCCGCCGCCCCGAAAGCATGGAGTTACGCGAGGGGTTGCAAATAGGGTCTTGATTGTAGTTCCGCTCAAACACCACCCCGCCCTTGGCCAGGCGCTCGATCCCAGGCGAGATGACAGGCTTGTCATAAACGCTCAAAGAAGGGCGCAAGTCGTCCGTCATAATGAACAGCACGTTCTTCTTCTTGGTCCTGTCCCGGGCGGTGCGCGCCGCAAAAGGATTGTCGCGGCCAGCGTAGGGGTTGGCGAGGGTGGGCACGGCCTTTTCCGCGGCCGGGGCCGGCTTCTTTTCTTGTTGCTTTCGGGGGGGCACGGCGGGGGCCTGGGCCTTGCGCTCGTCGGCCGTGGCAAAGCTGTTGGCGGCTGGTCGTCGCTCTATGCCACCCGGGCCCGTCTCGGGGGCTTGAGCCGCGGTCCGGGACGAGGAGGGGCCCAGGTACATGTAGAGGTTGAGAATGCAGATGATGACTGCCAGGCCGACGACGCTGTAGCGGCTGAAGAGCCCGCTGTGGTTAGGGTGGTGGTGCCGCCCCCCACGAGAGGGCCCGTCCATCGGCATGTTTTGATGCCTGTGTGGTTGTGTGCGTGTGTTTGTGTGAGTGAGTGTGGGAGTTGTGAATGTATGGGTTTTGAATGAGGCCGGCGGCCCCTGCCTCGGCCGAGTTTCGAACATGAAGTTATGCCACCAGGCCTTGTTGGGAAAGGCGCGGCTTGTGTGTGGAAATGTGTGGGCATATTTACCAACAAAGTCAAAGGACGCCATTGCCGGAAGCTCGTGCTCGAAGCGGGGGTGACAGGGCCTGCCTGGGAAGGGAAAGCATTTAAGCGCAGCCCGTGAACGGGGGTGGCTGGGTGGGGAGTGAGCGAGTGAACGAGGAGGGACCGGCACCATTTCTGGGGCACATTCCTAACCAGCTCAAGGGCAAATTTACATACCAGGTGGACAGAGACTCTCTCCTGATTATACTGTCTGCTGTGGGTGATGTGCTGCTGCCTGTCTGGCCGCGATTTCACGCTTTCAGATTTGGCGATGGCTGCTTCACGATTTCAGATTTGGCGATGGCAGCGATGCCCCCCTTCCGCCCTCCCACGCCCGCCCGCAACACAAGACACAGCACCCCAAGCACGCCAAACACGCAGAGGCTAAACACTCCCTGCATGCCCGCCTCTCATCCCCCCCCGAATCCCGCACCTCAAAACCACAGGCAAAAAGCATGGGCAACAGAAGACGGTCTCGGCCCGGGCAGCATGACGGGGGCGATGCGGGGGACGAGGACGAAGGGTACCAGCCTGAACTACTGGACGAGGACGAGCAGGCGACGTTGATTGCAGAGCTGCGGCGGAAAGGGGAGGAGCAAAGTCGGAGCACGCGGGTAAGGGGACTTGGAAGGGGAAGGAAGGGGGAGGGCTGTGGTGGGTGCTACATGTATGCGGGAGGGAAGTGACGCACTGGCTGTTGGAAGTCTGCCTGGACGTAGTCGCCGAGTCCTACACTATCTTCCTCGTGCACACCGACCAGATTTAGATAGGCACAATTTCAACCCCTCCCTCCCTCCCTCCCTCTCTTCCCCTGCATCTGCCAGTTTCACTCATTCTCTCTCCCTCCCTCCCCCGCCCTCCCACCCTCCTACACATCACCCAGCGGCTCTTCCAAGCACTGTACGTCTTGTTGCTCCTGGCCTTCTTCTACTGCACCGCCATGACATTGACCATGCCCTTCCTTCTGGAGCACCAAGCCTTCTTCCAGTCCGCCGTCTCCCCCTCGGGCTTTCTCCTCACTTATTTCGTAGACGTCCTGTGCGTGCTTGCGGCCATCTCTGTGTTTGCGGTACGTTTCTTGGGCTGGGATTGTTGAGATTGCGATCATTGTAATCATATCAGAGTCGGGGAATCTCACTATCTCTTCTTCTACTTCTTCTTTCCACCCACCACACACAGGGCCGACGCGACAAGGTCCTGCTCTCCCTGGGCTTTGGCGCCGGCGTCCTCAATCTCCTAGCTTGGCTCGGGTAAGTTCTCGTCATTGCTTTTGTTGATCTTGTCGTGCTCATGCCTTGATGTGCTTGTCTTGGTGATAGGTCACTTTAGACGAAAGAGAAAGGAAAAGCCGCTCTCTGCCTCTTAACACCCACGCTCACCTGCTGCGCTTGCTCTCCCTCCTTTCTCTCCTCCCCAAACCACAGAATTTTCTACAAATATACCCCTTTCCCCGCCATTGGGTTCTGGTGGCTGCCTATTACTGCCCTTTTTATCCTGGCCGTCTCTCTGTACGTAGACACGGACTTGCGGAAACTTACGAGGGACATTGATTTGCTGGAGAAGATGAAGTATGAATACAAGAAGGTCTGAGTGGGAGAAACGGGGAGAGAAGAGGGAGAGAGAGAGAGAGAGGAAAGTGGAGAAAGAAATAATGCTTCGATCAAAAGGAGAAAGGAAGTGGAGGGAGGGACAGGGAGAAAGCACGCACGTGTGTACATAGACCAAAGACAAGCGGAAGCGGTGCGCGAAACGAAAGGATAAATGCACGAAAAGTAAAGTCATGGCAATAAGTCCCCTTTTCTGCCGAATCGCGTGCTTTTGAATCGTTCTTTCTTTTGTGTTTTGTCGTTGTCATGGACTTCTCGTTGTCACCTTTCTTTCTTCCCTTTCGCCTTCTACACACATACACGCAACACCGCGCTCATCTCTCTTTTCCTATGCATCCATATCGTCTTCCGGCGCGCCCCGCACGTACAACACGTTATTGCATCTGTATGGTTATTTGATGAGAAAGGAAAGAAGGGTGAGTGCGATTTATAAACGATTCGGGCTTTAGACACAAGGTTTCTATATATAGTGCTTTTTTATAACTCTTCCTTTCTCTTCCTGCTCTCCTCTCCCGCCCTCCATCCTCTGTCTCTCCTTCTCTTTCCTCTCTCCTCTCTTTCTTCTTCCTCTCCTTACCTGATAAGCACCTCCCCCAAATTCCCCGCCATGGCCCCATCAATCCACTCCTCCGTATCGGCCAGCTGCAGATTGTAGTAGTTGTCCACCGACAACAGGATGCCTTTAGTTTGGAAATGGGATAATTAAAAGGGGGGTAGGAGAGGTTCTGCTATGAGTAACGTGCTCTCGTGGCGCAAGGGGAGGAGCAGACGCGAACATAGTACAAGCAGAAAGCGACAACAGCCGTATATGCCGGTAGGGGATGGCAGCGCTAAAAAGGACGGCTTGTAGACTTGGGGAAAGTATAGCGGGGCGACAAGCACGACGGGTGTGTGTCTTGATAGTAAGAAGGGGAGACGCATACACACACAAAGCCAGGCCCACCATGACATACCCTTGTACTCCATGCCCCACTTGAGCTTGATGAAGACTGGCTTCCCTGTTAGGCCTTGCAAGAAGGGCTTGGGGTTCACGAGCACCTGTAAAGCGGTCGTCGGGTGGGAGTGGGGGAAGGCGTGAGCATGATGTGGGGAGAGCAAGGGGAGGGGAGAGTGTGTGCTGCTCTCGTCCGTCTATACCCACCCCTGCGCTACTTACCGCCGACATCTGACTGAGGTGCTGGTGCTGGGGAAGCCCTTGTGCTGGACGCTGCCCTGTGTTGGGTGAGGGTGGAGGCAGGGTGAGTGAAAAGAAGAAGTGTTGGCCGTCATGATGATGATATCCGTCGATCCGGCGTCGTGTCCTGCGACCGTGCCCCCTCCAACGCAACCCACAGCCCCCCGGATGGCCACCCGACCTTCCCAGAGCCTGGCACATTTAGGTCCTGTGCGTATGGTGGTGGTAGGGGGGTCGTCAAGTGGTTGGCTGGGGGCTTAGGATGGTCATGACGGAGGGCGCGAGGAGGCAACCTCGAACTCAAGCCTCCCTTCTCAGGCCTCCCTTCTCCAAATCGTCGCTCAAAATCCTGCGGCCATCACTCACTTTACGCACCCACAACCACACAACACAGGCGTAGAGACTTCAGCTTCAGCTCGGAATGGTCGTCCCGTAGCCGCTTCGCTCCTCTCTGCATCGCTCTCCGCGACTCTCATGGCCGGCCTCCCTCCTCCCCCTCCTCCTCCTCCTCCTCCTCCTCCTCCTCCTCCTCCGCCCGCGCATCCTGCCGCGGCCCTCTTTCCGCATGACGACGACGACCTTCCCTTGGCCGAGATTCTGGCCATGTGTGAGCTGGCCGAGGCTGCCTCGGCTGCTGCCAACGGTGGCCTTCCGGCTGCTCCTACGGCCCCTCTTCCTTCTCCGCCTCCTCCACCTCCTCCTCCTCTTCCACCTCTCGTCGAGCCTGTCTCTGCAGCAGCCAGTGCTGCTCCTCCTGGCGCTGCTCCTTCTCCACCTCCTGCTCCTCTTCCTTTCCTCCCTGCTCCTGTCCTCGCCGTCGTTCCTCCAGCCCCCACCGCAATCCACCCACCCACTCCCTCGATCGAAGCCCTCTTCGAGGACGTGCTCGGTCTGCCTCCCGAGCTCGCCCAAGCCTACCGTCGACGCGGGGTCGCCCAACCCTACGACTGGCAGTATCAGTGTTTGCGGACACCTGGGGTGGTGACGGAGGGTCGGAATCTCTTGTACAGTGCCCCCACGTCGGGCGGCAAGTCCTTTGTGGCCGATGTGCTCTTGCTGCGCCGCGCGATCCGCACCCGCAAAAACGTCTTGCTCGTCCTTCCTTTCGTCGCAGTGGTCCGCGAAAAGGTGGCGCATTTCAAGAAGCTTCTGACGATATACAACACGCGCAAGAGCAAGCGGGACACTCTGAGGATTCGGGCGTTCCATGGCAGCACGGGTGGAAGGGGGTTTGGTCGGTGTCAGATTGGGGTGTGTACGATCGAGAAGGCGAACGCGCTCGTGAATAAGATGATTCAGGAGGGCACGATTGGCCAGTTGTCGTGTTTGGTGGTGGATGAGCTGCATATGATGGCGGATCAGCAGCGTGGGTATTTGTTGGAGTTGCTGTTGAGGTAAGCGCTGCGGGAGAGAGGGGGGGAGGAGGGTGGGGAGGGGGGGTGCCTTGTCGAAAGTGAAGAGTAGTTGTGCTTATCTAACCTGATACATAATCGAAGACTACAAGATTTAGTTAAGGTCAAGACATATCGTGCGCGTAGAGAGATACGGCGCTTGTATTCTTTAAACGAAGCTCTAAAACTCACGCACATGCACACACTACAATACCCTCAAACAGCAAACTCAAGCTCATGCAGCAACAACAACAGAAGGCGCAGCAGCAGCAACCCCAAGACAGCACCACCACCACCACCACTACGAGCAGCATCACGAGCCTAACCGTCCCCCCTCCTCCTCTCCTGGACCTGCAAATCATCGGCCTGAGCGCTACCTTGCCCAACCTCGAGGAAGTCGCAGGCTGGATGGACGCCGCCCTCTTCCACACCACCTTTCGACCCGTCCAACTCCAAGAAACCTACAAGCTCGGTGACGGGCTCTACACCGCGCAAGGCACCTTGCTGCGCCAGCTTCTGCCTTGGCGCAACGAGGCACAAGATCCCGACCATATCGTGACACTGGTGGAGGAAACGACGAGCAAAGGCCATCAAGTCCTGGTCTTTTGCCACTACCGCAAGCATTGCGAAAGCTGCGCGGCGCTCTTGGCCGAGCAGCTGGGGGCGTTGTCGGCGGCAGTTGTGATTGGGGGAGGAGGAGGAATGGCGGGAGCGGGTGAGGGCAAGGAGGGCGATGATGTGGCTTCAAAGCGGCGAGCCTTGCTGGATACGCTCCGCGAGAACTCCCCAACCGTGCACCCCTGCCTGCTGCTCGCCATCCCGAAGGGCATCGGCTTCCACCATGCCGGGCTCGCAGACTACGAGAAGGATGCGTTGGAGGAGGCGTTTCGGCAAGGGGTTCTCAGTGTCATCGTCGCGACCTCCACTTTGGGCACGGGCATCAACCTGCCGGCCGCCCGGGTCATCTTCCGCTCCCTGCGTCCCGGCGCGAATCGCGAGTTCGAGGTCTCTTCATATCGGCAAATGGCAGGGCGGGCGGGGCGCGCGGGGCAGAGCGCATACGGGGAGGCTATTTTGCTGCTTAAACAACCCAAGGACGTGAAGGAGGCCCAGAGACTCATGACTGAGCCTCTGCCGCGCTTGCGCAGTTGCTTGGACCCAGAGATGGATGGAGGGCGGGCGTTGGTGCGCGCGATTCTGGAGGCGATAGCGTCGGGAGCGTTGCGGCAGTTGGGCGACTTGGACACGTTCTTGCAGTGTATGTTGGCGGTGCGACAGCGGAGTCAGAACGCCACTCGCTTGCAGGTCTTTTTGAACCACGCTCGGAGCGCGCTGCGCTATCTGGTCGAACATCGCATCGTGGAGGAGCAGCTTTATGTGCCCGTCCCAGCCGCCACATTGCCGCCAAAGCAGGAGGAGCAGCAGCAAGAGAACGCGCCCGCGGCGGGGGAGACAGCTTCCTCTTCAGCCGTAGGAGCACCAGACTTTGACACCGCCACCGCCTCTGTCTTCCCCGCTGCCCAGGCTTCAACGCAGTTGACGCCAAGCAAATTAGGGCGCGCTTTGTTCCAAAGCTCCTTTGCGCCGGACGAGGGCCTGCTCGTGTTCCAGGACTTAAAGCGGGCTCGGCAGCGGCTGGTGCTAGACGGGAATCTGCATTTGCTGTACCTAGTGACTCCTGTGTTTCATGGCCTGCAACCTGATTATAGCCGGCTTTGGAACATCTACGATCGGGCGCGGCGCTCGGATCCAGTTAAGGCCTTGGTATTTGAGTTGGTGGGGCTCGACGAAGCGCGCCTGGATCGCTGGAGCCGGCAGCCCCCGCCTTATGGTGCTGGTGCGGCGCTGGGGCCTATGTTGCACATTCCTCCGTCGGACACTGCGACGACGACGGCGGGAGCCAAGCAAAAGGCGGGCGCTATCGTGAAGTTGGGGGTCTTGGCTGGAGAGCAATTGGCAGCCATGCGCGCGCGGCGCTTGTGGGGGGCGCTGGCGTTGCATGATCTAGTGGTGTCTGAGCGCTCTCTGGATGCGACCGCAGCGATGTACCAAGTGGATCGGGGCGGGTTGCAAGCCTTGCAGCAGTCTGCGACAAGCTACGCGGGCATGGTTCAGTCCTTCTTGACGCAGTTAGACTGGTCTTTGCTAGCGCGGGCGTTGGAGGATGCGGGGATCGCGGTTCGTGGAGAGCAAGGGAAGGAGCTGGTGCCGCTGATGCAGATCCCACGGCTGGAGCTGTCCTTGGCGCGCGCTCTCTATAAGTCAGACGTCCAGACGGTGGCTGCTGTGGCCTCGGAACCGGAAGAGCACTTGGCCGACATCATTCGAAAGGTCCGGCCCTTTACGGCTGGCAAGAGTGCTGGGAGCAAAGGTGCGACGGGCGGGGTGGATTTGGACGAGTTGGCGTTTTACGACGAGGCAGCGCGTCGGTTGCGGGACGCAGCACAGTTTGTGTTGGCGCGGGAGGACAAGCATCGCAAGGCTCGGCTGGAGCAGTTGCAGGAGAAGTGGGGAGAGGGCCCGGGCGGGTTGAGCGCTGCTGCGAATGGCCGCGGGAATGACTCGGACTCCTCGTCAGACTCTGAGGATGACGACGCTAACGGCGCGGGTGCTGCTTTCGACGACGGTCTTGAGAACCGCGTCCCCAACTATTTGTCAACGACGCCCTTCCAGTCTGTCCGGCCGGGTAGCAGCAGCGGTGGTGGTGGCACTGGTAACAGCTCGTCCGCCATCTCTCCGTTCCTGAGCAAGCGCACTGATATTCCCTCCAAGGCTTTTTTCGAGACGCCCGTGGCGGTTCGGAATCCAGCGTTGCGTCCCGAGGACTACCCCTTGCACCTCTGCGTGCGGACCCCGACCCGCACGCCTTCTTCTCCTGGCCAATATCTCTACATTCCTCAAGTTCCGCCTAACTGCTCGGATCAGCAGGCGCCGCGTCTGCCCGCGCGCGAGGTGTGCGCAGCGCCGGCAGGGGGCGCTGGCACGAGTGGGCACTTGCAAAATGGGGCGCATGGGGCTGAGTTTGTGCCTGAGGGCTTGGTATTGCCCTGTGCGTATGTGTCGGCAGCAGAAACGCGCGCATTTTCGGACTTGACGACGCGGTGGAACAAGGCCTCCTGCTATTCGCTCGCACTGCATTTTCGGTCCCCGCCGTCGCTGGGTGGTTGGGACGAGCGCGTGGCTGCCTCGTCGTCGTCGTCGTCGGAACCTTCGGGCTTTCGCCGGTACGCGACCAAGACCACGCCGCTTCCCTTGATGGCTGGCAAGCTGCAGCAAGCGTTCTTCAATCCGCGGGACGAGAACGTTATTCTGTGCGGCGTCGCAGTTTCTTTGGATGGCCGACGCTCCACTTATTGCTGGCTCCCACCTCCGTTCCCGCCTCGTCCCTGTGGGGACTTGGTATGCTTGGGCGACGAGCAGACTCCTGCGGACGGACACGGGGCCGCTATTGGCACTGGCGCTGGTGCTGTCGCTGGGGTTGGTTCTCCTGGGGTCACGGCGATCAGTAGTTCCAAACGGCCTAGCTCCGCTCACGGCGCTACCGTTACTGCTACCACCAGCTTGCAGAGCCTCCCCGAAAAGACCATTACGCTGGTGTTTGGCTTCTTGGGGTACGCGCCATGTCGTTCTACTGCTCCTGCCGTCGTCCTGCGCGGTTGCCGCCGCCTTGATTCTTGGCAGCTCTACCACCTCGAGCAGCAGCAGCAACAGCAGCAGCAAGCCGCTCCGCACCTGTACAGCAACCCCGCCTTGCTGATCTGCCGGCGCTGGAACCGCGTGGGCTGCGCCTGGTTCAACGAGCGCGTGAGCCTCCGAGGCTGGCAGCGCGTCAAGTGGCTGTTGGCGCAACAAGGTCCGATAAAGGTGATTTGGGACGCGCCCATGGTGCTGGCCGCTCTCCGGGAGCGCAACGTCCTGGTGGCAGGCCCGCTCGAGGACCCCAAGGTTGGGCTCGCGTTGCTTGGTCAGGACAAGCCGAAGCGTGGGACGGCTGGATCCTCGAACAGCGGGCCTTTGCAGCTATCGGAGCTGCCGCCAGGGTGTGAGGAGCGGCACGTGGAGCTGGTGGCGGCGCAGGCCGCGGGGTTGTTGCAATTGGGCGCAGCCCTGGAAGAGGCTCTGGCGGCGCACCGGCTTTTGGAGCCTTTTCGGTTGATTGAGATGCCGTTGGCGCCTGTGTTGGCGGAGATGCAGTTTTATGGCATGCGTGTGGACCGCTCGTGGTTTCCGGGCGTGGTGCTGGCCATTCAGGAGCGTCTTTTGTTGCTGCAGGACTTGGCGGACGCCTTCGGAGGTTGCCACCTTAACCTGAACTGTCAAGATTCTGTGCATCATTTGCTATACATCGCGCTGCGTTTGCCCCCGCCGCCCAAGTGGAGCAAGAAGACGAACGTGTGGGGCGACAAGGGGCATTCAAGTAAGACGGTGCTGGGGCCTGTGCAGTCCGATTGGCTCGAGAGTATGACCGACGCCTCTCCTGCCGTCAAGCTGGTCTTGGAGTGGCGACGGCTAGGCAAGGCGCTTCAGAGTCTGCAGAAGCTGCGGAAGTGCACGCGCCTCCAACCGTTGCTGGGAAGCCATCGCGTCCGCTGCCGGGTGGATCCGTGTGGAACAGTGACTGGGCGCATCATTTTGAGCGAGCCCGCGATGCAGCAGGTGGCGCATGAGGTGACGCTCCGACGAACTGTGCGCGCGACCATCCAGGAAGAGGTCGAGGGGCAAGGACAGGTCTTGGCGAGTCAGACGGGGAGCGAGGGTGCGGCGAGCGCTGCAGCGAACTCCTTGCCTCCATTGCCGCCCGAGCTCTTTACGGACGACGTTGCGGCTGCCTTGGACCCCGTTAACACCATGCCCGCTGCGACCTTGGCCGAGCCCGCTCAGCCGATGCCGGCTCGACAGCCTGGGCTTCCTGTAGCCGCTGTGCGAGCCGACTCGTACCTGTGGGCCAACACGTCCAAGAGCAATGGCGCGGACGAGGAGATTGCTGCCCATCGTGCCACGTCGCAGTTTGGGACCTTGCGGTGCATCCTGAGCACGCGGATCGCTGAAGCCTTCATGCATCACCAGCTTGGGCATTTGCCACCTCCGGAGCAGATGCAGGAGCAGCAGCAGTTGTTGTCGCCGCCAGCGCCGGCGCCGTCCACTACCACTACTGCGCTGACCACCACCACCGTCATGACGCTGGCTGATTATTGGCGCTCCCGCGGCTTCCACTACAGCGAGGAGGACGCGGCGCGGATCCGGCAGTGCGTGATCGAGTTTCCTCCGGGCGTCGTTCTCACCTATCCTGCCGATAAGGTCTTTCGCCGCCCCGACGTGATCCGGGACCCTCAAGCGATTGCCAAGGCCGCCTTCGACGATGTCCTGACCCCCGCCGTCACGCTGAGCCCCCGCAACGCCTTCTTTGCCGCCCGGGGCTGCGTGTTGCTCTCGGCAGACTACTCCCAGATCGAACTGCACATTCTGGCGCATTTCTCCGAGGACCCCTTGTTATGTGCGGCGCTCGGTCGACACGAAGACGTCTTTCGCAGCTTGGCCGCCTCCTGGAAACGCGTGCCGATCGAGAGCGTGACGCCGGCCATGCGCGACGAGGCCAAGCAGTTGGCCTATGCAGTGCTCTACGGCCAAAGCGTCACGGCCACCGCCCAGCTCTTTGCCATCTCCACCGTCGAGGCTGACAAGCTGCAGTCCTCCTTTTTGGGTACCTATCCGGGGATTCGGACCTTTGTTCGGAGCTGCAAGGACTTTTGCAAGGCCCACGGCTACGTGGAAACGCTCTTGGGGCGTCGGCGCTACCTGCCGGGCATCCACACTTCCGACGCTGGGGATCGCGCGCAGGCGGAGCGACAGAGCGTCAACTCGGTCTGCCAAGGCTCGGCGGCGGATTTGATAAAGCTGGCCATGGTCAACATTCATCATGAGCTGGAGCGCTTGCAGCAAGGGGTCGGGGACGTCGCTGGTGGTGGTAGTAGAGCTGGGGGCAAAAAGGGCGGGGGCCTCGGCGACCTACGCGATTGCCGGCTGGTGCTCCAGATCCATGACGAGCTGCTGTTTGAAGTGAAGGAGTCGATGGTGCCTGAGGTTGTGCGAATCGTGAAGCGGTGCATGGAGGGCGCGTTGCGTCTGAAGGTGCCTTTGAAGGTCAACCTCAAGGTCGGGCCATCGTGGGGCGCGCTGGTGGAGGATAATGCGGAGGCTAATTAGTGAGAGGAGTAGAGTAGTGTAAATGTGTATATTCGTGTAGTTAGTTATCAACAAAGAAACAAAGAAGAAAATGTAAGGGTTTGCGTTTATAACCTTGCGCTTTTGGTTCTTTTGTTGTTGTTTTTCCTGGAATGTGTGTGTTTTCACTCCTTTTTAATCGCTGGAATCAGAAATATTTTCTTGCCTGTGTGACAAAAGAAAGACGCGTAGGACTTGCTGCGCAAAACCAAAGGGCAAAAATATATCATGTTTTTGTTGTTACCATCAGAGTGAGAAATGCATGGTAGCAACGAAAGACACTCGAACAATGAGGAGGAAAAAAATAAAGTATTTGAGAGCGTTGGCTAGCGAAACAAGATTTTCGGTCCATTTTTTAATTGGTTGATCTTGTTGTTCTTTTTTTTGGTAAGACGCAAGGTCTCTGTTCGTGCTGTTGCTGTCCACAGACAAGATCTATTTTTTTGGGTTTATATGTACATGTATTTCACACATTTTATTTAATTTTTGTTTTTGTTTTTTTGTTCTTTCTGTGATTTTGTTTTCTCTTAGGTTAGCATTTCCAGTAAACCATCCAGACACTCCTCTTCTGCATCGCTGCGCCCTTCATCGTTTCCTTCTTCTGTTCTCTTTTTCTTTCCTCTTCCTTCCTCTCCCATCTCTTAAACAGTATGGATCTTCTGTGTCCGTCTTCTAATCTTGCTTTACTCTCACATTTGTTTTTGTCCCCCACCCATCCAACAAAGACCATTTTCCCCTACAAGCACGGTGATTCATATAAATAAGTCGACGAGAATATAAACACATGCGGACACAAACTTATCACTCATGAAATAAAGCCATGCACCAATAAAGAGACAGGAATAAACTGACAGGCACACACATCAACTGTGTGTGAGCGTGCACTAATCATTATGCTCTCGTAG
>Ga0105054_10008339_pt1 | contig 13732 bp, 14 predicted proteins | sample BON02_FD_78091 | JGI IMG/M metagenome (GOLD analysis project Ga0105054, IMG submission 78091) | Freshwater microbial communities from Lake Bonney liftoff mats and glacier meltwater in Antarctica - BON-02 (megahit assembly) | ecosystem: Environmental > Aquatic > Freshwater > Ice > Glacier...
AGATCTCGAGATTATTGAGGTGTTCGCGACCGTGTTTTTAGTTTTTGGAATTTACTTGATTTTTCAGAACGTAAACGAACCAACCTATTTTCGGTTCTTCTGGATTGCTCAATTCCAGAGCAATCATTCTTTCAAACCAGGTTTTTGATCATCCACGCCGAATCCATTCTAATCTAATTTGTCGCACCCGCGCGCTAATGCGGTGTTGGTGGCGGACAGACCCATGTATGCAGTTGGATGCAAATGTTGGACTTCATAATAGCACTGTACATGTATTCCAAATTCATTGATGCATCAAACGTGCAAATATGCAGTGTATGTGCTGAACACCCTTCATTTCAGCGACCATCAATCCTTGGTTGTTCGTATTTGGATCTGCAGAGATAGCGCAGAAAGATAGGTGTTGTGTGCAGATGTTAGACACCAGAACTGCACCGCATGCCTATACCGGGTTCAATAGTGCATTCAATGTGCAGATATACATTGTATGAAGCGACCACCTTTTGGTTAAGCGTCCATGATTCATATTTCAATGGCGCTGAGCGCAGGTCCAGAAACTTACGGACCAGATATGGAGAAAAAAAGCCAGGAGTTGGATTGAGATGCTCAGATGTCATACATGCATTTCTGTTCTCTGCCATCAGTGAGAGTAATTCCTGTTGCCAACACTTTTCAATCCCCAAAATCACCTTGGTGTCATTGGCGCCTGATGACAGGAATTTGAAAAGGCCAGGGGCACGCTGTGGATGGTGCCTACACTGTCTGCTTGCAGGAATGCCCCACTCATTCACATTTTGATGGCCTCCAAGTTCTGTCCGCTGCTATTCTTCCACCCTGTATGAATTCACTTTGTGCATCCTTGGTCTGGCGCTGGCGACCCATCAGATTTGAACGAATACATGTCATACTCATCACAGACTGCGTGCATACGACACGTGCACCCTCAAGATGAGGCGCATCAAACTACCCGCGGGTTGCCTGAGCTACGAGCACTCCTTCCCACCTCCTGCGTACAGGTTCTGTCCCCAACCTTCATCACAGACCTTCAACGCTGTTCAGAGGCAACTTTTCGTGTTCCTACGTTTTTAATCTTCGGAGATATATCTCTGGAGATATGGTACAAGGATTCAAACTCAGAAATCAAGCATAGTCAATATGGGAACCCAAAACTACCAAAAGTGATCCAGGTTCAATGGAAATTTCATGTCCAGAAAAGGAGAAAATGTCCAGAACAGGACTGGAATTCTGGTTGTCTGGAAAGTTGTTGAAAGTTGTACAACAACAACTTTCCAGACAACTCTGTTTCCGGACAAATCCCTTAAATTTGTCCTTAAAAGCATTTGTCTGAAATTGTCACATCTAGAGATCTGTAGTACCAATATTTAAAAAATGTCCGAAAAACGACGAAACAAGTTCAGTGTGGAATGAGTCTAAGTTGATTGTCCCCACTGCACCAAGAATGGAGAAATCATCTGGCCGTCCACGAAAGGGCTTTTCCTGAGTAACTACCTGCCTACGCAAAGTCAAGCATTGTATCACAGCGCCTCTTCGAGTCCCTCAGCTCACTGTCCCTCCTCTGGCTTTGACAGTGTCAACGAGGAAGCTGATGTTCACGCGAATGCCACCGTCGTAGACAGGCATGTCAATGTCCGTGCGAGCGCTGTGATGACTGATGACAACGACGACAGTGCCAATGTCGGTAATTTGCATGACAATCTCATCGAAATCCTCGGCGCTTCATCCAGGGTCGCAACTCCTCTCGACCTTGATCTCGCTTTTGGCGCTGTCGACGTCACTGACAGCCTCTCATGCACTTCACTACTCTCTCCACTCTCCCACCTCTCACCTCCCATCGCCTCTCCTCCTTCTTCTGCTGCTGCTGGGGAGCCCATCTGAGATCCAGGAGTTTTCACTATCATAATCATCTTTTTCCCCCATTGGTGGTTGTCTTATAATAAACTTTTCTATCTCTCTTCCTGAGAGGTACCAGAGTACCAAAGTACCAGGTACCAGATTGAGGTACCAGATCGAGGTACCAGGTTGCATTAGTTCTGTCAGAACCCCCCAAACAGAAACCCCTGATGCAATATTCAAATCTTCAGCACCAATTCAGCATTTAAAGTTTTTAATTTCAGTGCGCAAACAAGCGCAAATGAATTGACCTGAACTATCACCTAAAGATCTACATTGTCATTGGGTTGAACCCGGCGCAAGAATGCCATGTTGATGGGTGTAGATGGGTTGGTATGCGTGTCCACGCAACGGGATCATTTTGATCACAGTGTTGGGTTTGACATTGACACCAATTCTGACAACAACCAACCTCTTCTTGGTACCATGTCCACCACCACCAAGTTCCCAGGTGCCCACACATTTCGCGTGAATCTCGACACCAGTTTCGAACGCGATGGCCACGAGATGGGTGAAGTTTCGTCTGTATGACCATTAGGAGGTGCATCTGGTGTGCCTCTGCGTTCCAGGTTGGCATACAATACAGCAGGTCCTAGTGTGCTGGTGTCACGTCACAAGTCTGTCACCCCATCGCGTTCTGTTGTCAACCTGACTAAAGACTCACCCTCCATAACCAACATCACGAAATCACCCAGCAAATCTCCAGCTAAAAAGCGCAGTCGAGTTGCCGTGCCCGCAGTGCCACTTGGATTGATGTCCACAGGCGTTTTTGCAAATCCGCCACAACACGTTGTTAGTGTGCACGCATCACCACAACACACGTCAGCCACAACACGTTGTTAGTGTGCACGCGTCGCTGCCAGTCCCTTGCCAAAGTGCAGGGGTTCAGAGGAGGCGTCCATGCCAGCTGTATGTTGTGGGGAATGCATGGGCCGAGATGGTCTGTGTCGGATTTTTGGTGGGATTGGGTCCCACTGCTTGGAACACCGTTGGAAGCACGTTACATTTCCAACAGCCTGATTGACAAGCAGTGACGCTTCAAATGGTCCCCTGAACCAGCGGGTCTGCGTTCTGGACATTGTGCTATGTCCCACACACGTCTCTCTTTTCATCGTGCATCGCTGAAAATGTGTTTGCGCTTGTTCGCGCACTGAAGTTAAAATCGTTAAATGCAGAATTGGTACTGAAAATTTGAATATTGCATTAGGGGTTTCTGTTCGGGGGGGTTCTGACAGAACTGTTCAGTCTGGTACCTCGATCTGGTACCTCAATCTGGTACCTGGTACTTTGGTACTCTGGTACTTATCAGGAATAAAATCCGTCCACGAACCTTCGGAGCCTTCTTTCTTCTTTTTCCGAAACATAATAACAAAAACCAAAAACCTAATAGACACCTGTGTTATGGTGTCCACCACTTGTATGTGTCTCTGATGTAATGGAGTCATTAGATGTGTGGCAGCATAACAAACCATAAACCAAAAGTGTCTATTGATGTACTCACCCCTCCTCATATCCTTATCCTCTGATTCCTTTTGTATCTCCACTTTGTATTCTGTACATCCACCATTGTCCAGACTGGAATCAAAATAACTTATAATAGTAATTCACATGTTTAACATGACTTGTGTCGAAATCATTAGTTTTTTTGTCCCGAATTGGATTGGTTGGGTGGGTATGGTGATGAGACATATGTGATGTTTGGTAATACGTTGGTGTTGTGGGGGTAGAGTGTTATCAATCCTGGCGTTTCGTCGGGAGTCACTTCCAACTCTACGGTACGTCCCCAATGATACTGAAGTGGCCTTGGGTATGACCTTGCTGGAATTGCACTACGTCCTACAAGTTTTCTGTGTCTGTCAAGAAGATGGGGGAGGGGTGAACCAGGGGAGCTAGCGACATAGTGAAATCGGAGATTTCTGGAGAAGATCCCAGGGCAGCTGGAGTCCTCGTTTCTAATCTTCCTCATCCTCGGGTCAATAAAACAAAGCAACACACACACACTACAATCAAAATAACATATAATAGTAATCCACATGCTTAGTATAAACAATGAAATGTCCAAATCAAACATTGAATTTATTACCACTTAATATAAGCCATGAATACATAGAAACATGACTAAAATCAAAATAAATTGTCATAGTAATCTACATAATAATCATGCTTGACATAAACAATGTGTACAATCAAAACTTAATCTCCTATGATTGATTTGTGTTTTGTTCTATTCCTCGTTTGTTTGTATGTCTCCGTATGCGAATGTCTACTTCAAAGCAATATGCGAATGTATACGTCAATCAATATTCATAGGTCCGAGGTCCATTGCGGGAGTGCTGTTCGATTCAGCCAGGCGCTTCTGGGTTCCTTGTTGATACACCTCCATCTGTGTGCGTTTCGGCTGTACTCGGTCTAGGACCCAGACCGGGTCTTCGAAACCCAAGAAAGAAAGAAAGAAAAGACAGTCTTTTGGGTCCTAGGTGGTTAATCGGGTGCCCACCATCCGCTTAATCCAGTGATTAGGTTGAGTCTTTAAACCCCAAGAAAGAAAGAAAGGAAAGACCCTTACCATGGCGTACTATTGGTGCCAGTGAATTCAGCTTTACTGAGATTACTGAGAACAATTGTATTAGTCTATAATAGGATCAGGCTGTTTTACAATATTAAAAGTGTCCAAGATATCGTATCAAAGGTTCTTAATATTGTACTCGTTTGGCGTTTGTGAAACGTACAATTACATTTTACTACACGTGTGTTCGGCCGTGCGATTTCTCCATTCTTAGGCGGTGCCCGTACAGTGACGCCCCTAGGTACCTGCTGTGTGGTGACAAAACAACAACAACAACACCCTGCGGCCGTGACCTTGTGACCTTCCCCGAAGGACCCAATCAATGCAATCAATGATTTATGTTTTGTGAAGTGTCACGATTGTGTCAATGGTAATAAGAGACAATTCAACCAGAACTCAGGGCGCAACTGGTTTTGTCAGTACCAGGAAATAAAGTATACAATAATAGTAACAATATGTATATGTCTCACATAGTATGTGTATGCATGGAGAGGGAAAAAGAGAGACGAGAAACAGTGGGCGAGAGTCAAAGTCACAATGACTCAGATGAAGTCTCAGAGTCAGAAAACAAGAGACAAGAAACGACAAAAAGGTAATGTGTTTCATTGATTCAAAAAAAATCACGCCAAGCGCATTGTCTTGCCACGTTTTACCTCCCACCCCCACACCTGCGACCACACCTCGTGGAGATAGACCAACTCCTCCATGTTGTCACACGTGAGACATGAACATTTCTCTGTCATTACGATAATTGCGGTGGAAAACAAGCGCCTGGGCTCAACGGGTGCCGTGGAAAACAAGCGCTGCTGGACTTGGTGAAGTTGCAGGAATGATATCAAGTACATACCTCACCAAGACACCCAATCAAGGGAAAAGGTGCACAGTACCGCGACGCCACTCGTCGAGAGGATTCTAGTCCTTGGGAAAGGGGACATTGCGAGTCTGTCATATCTTGATCTCCCTGTCATTGATCTCTGCGCTTGAGAGGCTGAGAGAATTCACAGTACCAGTGGCAGAGGTTGTGAGCAAGAAATCATTGACATCTTGGATTGAGTTGTTGACGTCAGTTGATCCATCTGAATTCTTGACCCCATGAATCACAACAATGACCATACAGCCGTAATGGAGTGCCCAGCCTTGATCATGTTAATGCACTTCTGAGCTTTCTTAGTACTGTTCACCACCTGTGACAGTTCCTGATGTACTTGTAGTGCCACCTGTGTGGCAGCAAAACAAAACAAAAATTGATCAGGAGGTTCGGGAAAGCAGTTGAGGTCTGGCATATTGCGAGGATCGAGAATCATGCCAAGTTGCAACTTGTTCCTGAAGAAGATTGGTTCGCAAGGTTAGTTAGGTTACAACTTCTTTGAAAATACACACAGTCAAAAGCAGTTCGTGACTTTTTGGGCATGTCGTGTCTTGGAAAGTGCTGTGCCCCACCCCGAACCATTTGTATGTTTGTTGTCTGGCAGCAGCGGGTGACTTCCATCCTTAGCCTCTGGGTCGCAGGTTCTGTCAAGTTTTATCTTATTTTTGTCAAGAAGCAAATCTTCATGTTCGTGGTTTGTGGTCAAAAGTTGACTAAACACCTGTATGACAAAAAAATACTCAAAGAATCTCGCGCCATTTAGTACGAAAAACCAGATATGAGGTTAGTATCTGTCCTGTCAGATGATTTAGTAAAGGAAGTAATACCGGCTTCTCATGCCATATAAAAACCGGCTGTAATTTGCCGGTCACGGTTTGTATCACTAAGACAGAGTGTGACTGAGAACTGAGGTCACGAGTCATGGGACACGTGAGCAATGGCACGTCTCTCGTGATACAATTTCAGAGATGGGGCTGGAGAACGCACTGTTGTTCCTCCCAAACTGGCTGCTGCTGGGCTCCTTTTTCCGACCCTTGGGTTTTTTTTGGTTGTTGTTGTTATGCCTGGCGCCACGCAACTAGCCATCCAATTATAGCAGGAACGCACACAGGTGTTGTGCAGTAATAAGGAAGCCCAGAAGCGCCTGGCTCGAAGACACTGTGACTCCTGCCATGGACCTTGGACACATGAATGTTGTTGTGAAGTGATGTATTTTTATGTTGGTAGTGTAGTTAGGATGTGGAATATTGTTTTGAAGAGATGTCTTTGTATGTTGTGTTGTGTCTTGTTTTGTGTTTTGTGTCTATATTGGGTTTTTTTTTGGATATTTTTCCTCCTTTGTTTTTCCTTCTTTCTTGAGTTCATTAAATGTGTATGTGGGTTGCGATGGATGTGTTGTGGGCAAGGTGTATCATACTATGTAGAATGTACAAACGTGGTAAAGAAGTAGCAAGGGTCAGACTGTGACAACCAGGACTATCAGGGGCGCCGAGGTTGGCTGTTGTATCAATAACAACGATGATTGACTCCTAACATGGGTTCTGTTTGTGGGGAACCAGCCGCCTGCACGACGCTGTCCTCCCGTTGTTTGAGGGGATGCAGCAGTGTACCCAGCGCTGCCCTCCCTTCTTCTCCTTCTTCACCTCCGGCGGGTACTCTGTTGTTGCTCGCCTGCCCCTCGGAAGAGCATCGTCGAGGCAGACCCGCTTGCCCCTTGAAGAGTGAAGACGGGCCTGGTTGTCCCTCCTGTACCCCCACACGCACGGCCCCGGAAGACACGTACTGAGACTGGGTTTTGAAACACAAGCGGCAGCGTTGCTGTCTGCCTGTTTTTACCCCAAACGAACACGATGAAAACTCTTTAGTCGACCGCAACAACGACTACGATCTTAGGAGTATCCTAACATCACATGGCCTGATGTTAGTTCGTGACTCGCTGTCACAATGTACAAGTGACTGAACCCTGACAATCACTTGTTACATTCTCACACTCACAATTCAACCCATTCATCTTGGAAATGGGACTAGTTTCTAAGACTTTACTGACCCCCAATCATGAGAAGTATGGAACGAATGAACATACAATTTTTTGGTGAAGGAAAACAATTAAAAATCAATTGTTCAAAACCTTGCCTAAATATCACATCATACACAAATAATATGTAACAAACAAGACAACATGTAACATGCTAACAAGGTCCATGACCTAATCAACAACACCGCTTGGCAGGCCCATCCTGCGACCTTGTGTCAATGCTACCCCTGGCGTCTTGTAGCCCTTGGTGGCGCGTTTTGGCGTGGACGCCCGTGCTTTAAACGTCGATGGCCTTGCGTCGAATGCCTTGACTAACTCGGGAACATCTGACATTAAGATGTCCCAATGAACCCAAAAAAATTGAGACTGATTGTAGCCCTTCCATTCCACCCACAATTCTGCCTGCCCTTTGTGAATCCTGGCGTTAGAAATCCGACACACCTCATATCGAGCCACCCCCCCATCTGAAATCAAAGGTTCTGGTCACCCATCCGCGTCTCTGAAACACGAATCCCTCTCTTCATAGAACTTAAGACATTAAATATTGACTTTACAATGTGCTTTACCAAACGTCTCTGGCAGTTCTAACGTGACGGCGGCCCTATCCGCGGACAACACTTCAAAAGACCCAAACCATCAAGCAGAGAGTTTGTACGGGATATCAATAGGAGTGTATTAGAGTCCATCCACACCTTGTCACCTGCCACCACTTTGGATGCCACCGAGCGTTTCTCCAGTAAATGTCCCAGGCGTACCTGTGAGGCAGTCATGTGATCAGCAGCGGTCTTGTATCTATTTTCCATCCGCTCCACGAAGGACACAGCCTCTGCGTCCTCTGTGTTGTCTTGTGGTGCAGATAGGCCCATAGTCAATGGTACTCGAGGCGGCAAACTGTGTGCGAATTCAAATGGACTTACCTTTGTAGCTGTACTCACGTGCGTGTTGAGACCAAAGGTAACGTGCGACAAGATGGCATCCCACTCATTGTATTGAACCACTGTGGCCACTGCTGCCCGTGAAGCCTCCAAGACCTGTTGATTTGCACGTTCTGCGGGATCAGATTGAGGATTGTAACTAGACGTGAATCGCAATTTCGTACCACATAAGTTCCAGAGGGACTGTCATAGAGAACTCACAAACTTAATATCATTATCAATTGTCAGATGTAGTGGCAACCCGAACCTGCAACATATCTCCCAAAATGTCATTAGTGCCAACGCTTCAGAAGACATTTGTCCCTCCTTTGCAGCTGCTGCAACAATCATTTTTCAGGTGTGATCCACCCATGTGACAATCCAGGTGTGTCCACTCTTAGTAGCCGACAGCAGACCTATGAGATCCATAGCCTAACTGGTGAATGGTTGCAGCGGAATCGAAGAGAAGGACTCTGCACCCATTCGCAACTGATTCGAACTTTTGGAAGCAGCACACACTGCACATGAGCGCACGAAATGCGCCACATCCGCAAACAGATTAGGTCAGTAGTATGCATAGGTAACAGCTGCGTATGTCTGATCAATGCCAGGGTGCCCTGCAAGTATGCTATCCCCGTGAGCAGCGCGCAATACTGCCTCTCTGCTGGCCCCTGACACGCAAAAGCGAGCCCAGACATCCTCTGGGCGTTGGTAGCACAACACATTGTTGAAATCGAGGAAGAAATTCCGAAAGAAGTTGTTGTCTGAATCCTTGACTGACTCAAGAACCCCACTCAGGAAACCATCAGTGGGCACAGCCAACTTGAGGTCATCTGTGAGAGAGAACTGTTCTGTAGTGGACTGAAGAGACATGATGTACCCACCGCTCTGTAAGACAGGGCTCCGTCGTGCTGGGAAAACAGAGCCAACTCCACCCCGTGACCAAACCCCAAAATGTCCCAAACTCTTAAAGTGTGGCCTATGCCATGCATGTCTATCTGACGTGCTACACACGTCATGTCAGGAGGTTCCGAGTCACTGGAGTCTCTGAGGATGGATAGGATTGATTGCCTGACCACCTCCATAGTCACTGCACCTGTCTGCACCTCTGCAGCCCAGAGTCCTGAGACCCTATTTCGTTCCCGTACTGTTGCCTGACCTTTCCACACAGGCAACACCAAGACCTAGGGTGTTGGGCATAGCTGCAAGCCGTGCAATGATGAATATTTGACGTGCAAAACATCACCAGCATATTGATAGGAGATAACGGCAATGTGGATTCCCATGGGCGTGACAGGAAGTCTGGGACTACATTCTCCGGACCAGGCATACTTAATTTCTGTAAAGTTATAATCCGCGAAGAACTCACACAATCTAAGGAGTCGCTGTGACAGTGCCTTCTGTGTGAACAGATATTTCAAACTGTTGTGGTCAGAGTAAATTTGGAAGGGGACCCCCAACAATACAGTGCGCCATGTAGTCAAGACCATCTGAGCAGCCAAGGCTTCCACGTTGCGAGCGTTGTAGTGATACTGCGCACCTGACAGTTTTCGAGACATGAATACCACGGGCCTGTGTGCAGATTCACCTGGTTGCTATTGCAAGAGGACTGCGCCCACTGCGATCTGACTTGTATCAATGTGAACTGCGGTACGGAGCAGTGGATCAACGTGTCGAAGCACAGGTGCAGATGTAAGCGTGGTTTTGAGCTTGTTGAAGGCCGTATCACATTCAACAGACCACGCAATCCTGCGCGTGCCTGGATCTGAAGCTTTCAGCAAATCTGTAAGGGGGGCTGCCATCTCAGGAAAAGATGGGATGAAGGTACGAAAGAAATTCGCCATACCTAAAAACGAACGCAGATGTTTCGCTGTCTTGGGCGCTGGCCATTCCACAACAGCTACCACCTTGGACTCAGTGGTTGACCAACCCTCTGCCGAGATATTAAATCCCAAGAACTTCATGTGTGTATGAAAGAGTTCAGTCTTAGAGCCTTTAATCAGGAGCTCATGTTCCCGCAGAGTGTCCAACACTGCTGTCAATTTCACCAAGTGCTCTGCCAGATGGTCTCATTCAGTACATATCAGCAGACTGTCAAAGTAGCACACACAGTACTCTGCAGCAATATGATTGTGCAAGATGTCATATATGAGGCGCTGGAAATAGCTTGGTGTATTTGACAGGCCAAAGGGACAAGTGACCCATTTGTACTGTCCCCCAGGGTTGACAAATGCTGTTTTGTGCTGATCCCCTTCTCGAATGCGCAGCTGATGGAACCCACTGTGCAAATCGAGTTTGGAGAACATTTTGCAACCTCTGGTTCATGCAACGAGGTCTGTGGCCACCAGGATTGGGTAGCAATCACGCAGAGTTTGATAATTCAACTTTTGATAATCAATACACAAGCGCAGTTTCCCATCCTTTTTGGGAATAAACAACACTGGGCCGCCATACAAACTCTTACTTCGACTGATTATACCTGTTCTCTCGAGGACTGCAATCTGTCTGTTCAACTCTGGCAAGTGTTGCGGCGCCACCTGGTATGGCCGACCAGCCTGTGGACGTGCTCCTTCCATTTCTGTGATATCAAGATCCCAGTGTCAGCACGGTGTGGTGTCAAGCGCAGCATTTCGCGAGTCTCGAAAACCGTGAGTTCATACCCTCCCAAGATCCCCACGATGGCATCCTGTTTTTGTAGGGACAGATGACTCAACTGTTCTCGAACGCCAGCCTCCACAAAATCGAACGAGCGTTCGCCGGGTGCAACTAGTCCTGGAATGGTCATGTCCACCAGGTTTTCCAGTTCTGTATCCTCGGGTAGTTCTTTGGCCACATCCCCAATCATGTGTATGCCTGGGCGTCTGAATTCACCATTTTGGAAGTGGCGCGCCTCTTGCCAGCGGCTCCTGGCTCCCATAAGTGGTGACTGGTAGTCCTCCATCCCGAGTGTTGACTCTCACGAGATTGACCCGTCAAGTCCCAATTGATCTGACATTGTCTGACTGGTGAGGGGCTGATGTTTGATGCCAGAGTCCACAAGGACCCGAGATTTCAACCACTAGGGCCTGTGTGCCACTGTTGTTCACACTATGGCTGCAAACATACTTGGAACGTGCGGTCCTGTGGGATCATGAACCAACATTGATTTGCGCACACCTGAGGTGTGCTGGGCAGGAGAGACCTGGTGAACCTGTCTTGTGACAGTTGCCAGGTTGGGTGATGGTTCCCACCGCGCGAGAGCAGCACAGATTCTCCTGTGCTCGTTCTCAATCTGTTGCAAAAACAGTGCCACTTGTGTGCTGACCTCCTCTGATGAGACGTATATTTTTAATAACGCTCACTCCCGTAGTGGAAAATTGGTTACTTTTTGGATTACAAAAAAATAACAAAGTGATCGATTTTGACATTTTTTTGGCATGACCTGACCCCCCCCGGGCCCCCAGTTCCACCTTGCGAATGCGATTTTAGGAGGGTCACCTGGCATGTTGACTTGACAAGTTGACTTGACAAGCTGTCAACAAGCCCTTGCAACCTTGCAAGTTCTTTTGGCTATCACATCAGTGGCCAGAACTGTCATAACACACTCTACACTGCACACATTTGCACCCCACCAATTGTGTACATTGTGAATTCTGCCAATTGTCTCCCGTAGTATGAAAAGACGCACACGATTCACACTGACAGTGTATGAATTCGCACTGCGGACAAGAAGTGTCACACGGTAATGTTTCCAGGTTGCCCGCATGAGCTGCCTGCCATCGGCTCCAGAGAGCCAGCAAGTGTGGTGCCTCTAAAACTGAGGTGGAAGATTCAGTCAATTGACTTTCACAAAGTGCTGTGTGAAGTGGAGACACGCAAACATCTAAAGACACACTATGCGCAGGAACCGGACCAGACACAGGAGATGCTGCAGACACCAGACAAGACTCAGTTTGTTTAATAGGATCCAAAAAATGACGCTGTGTTGTTGTCACCAATGACTGAAGAGCCCCCATCCCCACTTCCACATGCGCTGCACTGTCAGATGTCGTGACCTCATCTTCCAGAGGGTATCCAGCGCCCTCGAAATAATCACCTGACAGTGAATGTGGCGCACGGTCAACAATCCCCTCCATTTCCTTGGTGTCCTCAATAATGACAGTCAGAGAACCAGGTTTGTACGGCGCACACGGCCGTAATGTTCAGAAAGCAAAGTTACCTGTAACTGACGCCACCTCCCCCTCCAGCGTGACTGTGAAAGGGTTTAGAACCATGCATCAATAGCAGTGATGATTGACTCTGAACACGGGTTCTGTTTGTGGGGAACCAGCCGCCTGCACGACGCTATCCTCCCGTTGTTTGAGGGGATGCAGCAGTGTACCCAGCGCTGCCCTCCCTTCTGCTCCTTCTCCGCCTCCGGCGGGTACTCCGTTGTTGTTCGCCTGCCCCTCGGAAGAGCAGCGTCGAGGCAGACCCGCTTGCCCCCTGAAGAGCAAAGACGGGCCTGGTTGTCCCTCCTGTACCCCAACACGCACGGCCCCGGAAGACACATGCTGAGACTGGGTTTTGAAAGACAAGCGGCAGCCTTGCTGTCTGCCTGTTTTCACTCCAAACGAACACTATGAAAACTCTTTAGTCGACCGCAACAACGACTGCAATCTCAACGTTTTTACCAGTCGTCACGTCCCGTTTACACCTGGCAACTCACGTGCGTTTTCATTTGGTCTTAAGAGTATCCAAACATCACATGGCTTGATGTTAGTTCGTGACTCGCTGTCACGATGTACAAGTGACTGAACCCTGACAATCACTTGTTACGGGTTGTTCAAACCCCAAAGTTCAAACACGACATCCAGTATGTGATACTTTCAGTCAATGATGTAATCACCTTCCCAAGGAATTTTCGGCGATTCATCCGTCACCTTAGCTCAGTGGTGAAGAGCGCGGCACTTAAGAAATCTAGTTCTCTGCAGGTTCCCGGTTCGATTCCGGCCGAAAACACGTCAACTCAGAATCACATGGATTTGAGCAAATAGACCCTCAAACAAGGGTTCTAAACTACTGTTTCCAGTAATAAAAGCAATTTAAATTAAAAACAAATCATACGCAGATATACAAACAAACGATGAATAGAACAAAACACACATGAACAATGACAGATTTATTTTGAATTGGAATAAATCTGATGTTTGATTTTGGCATTTCATTGTTTATGTTTTTTACTATTGCAATGTATGTTGATTTCAGGCATGTAAATATTTAGTCATTGTGCATGTTAAGTAGTAATAGATTTAATGTTTTTTTTTTGTGTCCTTTTACATTTCATTGTTTATGCTAAACATCTGTAACCCCCTCCACAGCATTGAATTTTGTCCACCGAAATTCTTTTCCAAAACTTCCAAATTTCCATAATATTTTACTCAACTTTGCAAATTTCCGGGGGAGGCCAATTTCGAAAA
>Ga0105054_10008340_pt1:0-12500 | contig 13731 bp, 22 predicted proteins | sample BON02_FD_78091 | JGI IMG/M metagenome (GOLD analysis project Ga0105054, IMG submission 78091) | Freshwater microbial communities from Lake Bonney liftoff mats and glacier meltwater in Antarctica - BON-02 (megahit assembly) | ecosystem: Environmental > Aquatic > Freshwater > Ice >...
GCTTACCCTTCAAATCTCTTTATCTCGCTGCCCGCGCCTTTCTCTGGTGTCCTCCTCGTCCCCCTCCCTCCGTTCTATCGAACCTACCTCCACAAAGCAGCACTTCACAGAATGCTTTGTCTTACGCACAAAGAGACACAAGAAAACACAACGGCAGCACCTAAGCTATAAACACCGTCGTCGGTCTTGTCCTAGTCCTCGCCTGCCTTCCAAAGCCCACACCGCAGGCATCCAAACACACGCAACTAATTGAAAAATAAACTACTCTTCCTAATTCACTTACTCACTTCCTACCTCTCTTGCCGTCGTTTTTCGCTTTGAAACACATACAGACGGACACACAGAAGTCGAAAAAAAACAAATAGAACACCAACACACACATAATTATAAAACATGGAGGACCCCCTCCCCCTCCTCCCTCCCTCCCTCCCTCCCTCCTTCCCTCCCTCAGCTTAAATCGTATTCAGATTCTTATCCCCCCCCACCACCCAATCCTCGGGCCCCGACGCCGGCACCACCCGAATCACATTTGCCACGCCGGGAGAACCAAAAGGCAACCCCGCCGTGACCACCAATAGGTCATCAGGTCGGTTCGCAAGCCCCTTATCCTTGGCCACCGAGCAGATCTTCCTCAACACATCAGGGAATGTCTCGTGCTCTGCCCTCGTTTCAACGGCAGCAGGGTACACCCCCCAAGTCAAGGCCAAGGAGCGCGCCGTCTCAATTTCGGGGGTGATAGCCAAAATAGGCACGCCTGGTCGCCCCATCGACGCACGCAACACCGTGGTTCCTCGTGCAGTAAACACAACAAGAGCACACGCCCCAATAGTAGCTGCGATCTCCCTTGCGGCGTTCGTAATCGCATCCGTTGCGGATTTCTCCAATCGGTTAGGGTTCGATCGTGCCAGGTTCTTACGGTAGGCCTTATCCTCCTCCACCCTCAAAATGACCCTTTGCTGCATCATAACGGCTTCCACCGGGTACTTGCCCGCGGCCGATTCAGCGCTCAGCATGATCGCGTCCGCTCCATCATAAATAGCAGTCGCCACATCAGAAGCCTCAGCCCGGGTAGGCGTCGGGGACTCAATCATACTCTCGAGCATCTGCGTCGCCACCACAACGGGCCGGCCGTACTTTCGGCATTTCTCAATGATCTGCTTCTGGATGACCGGCACGTCCTCCGGGCGCATTTCCACACCAAGATCGCCACGAGCAACCATGATCCCGTCCGACAGCATAATGATATCGTCCACCACCCCTTCCGCAACCGCAGAGGGCTTCTCAAGCTTCGCCATGATCTTCGCCTTATTCCCCACCAACGTGCGGAGCTCCGCAATGTCCTGCGGCTGTTGCACGAAAGAAAGCGCCACCCAATCCACCCCAATAGACAACGCAAAATCCAAATCCTTCTTATCCTTAGGTGTCAAAGGCGAGATCGGCAGAACGACCGAAGGAGTGTTCACCCCCTTCCTGTTCGACAAGGCCCCCCCGACATTCACCAGGGTATCCACAAACCCCTCCCCCTTATTCGTGACCGTCACCCGCATCTTCCCATCATCCAGCAAAAGCGTATCCCCCTTCTGCAACGTATCAATAATCTCGGGATGGGGCAAATTAACCCTCATCGAGTCCCCGGGCTCATCACTCAGATCAAAGCGAAACGACTGCCCATCCACCAAAATCACCTTATCATGTTCAAACGTCCCCACCCGCAGCTTAGGCCCTTGCAGATCGGCCAAAATGGCGATAGGATGGTTGTACTTAACCTCCAACCCCCGAATAATATCAAGCAAAGCCTTCTTCTCATCATGCCCGCCATGGGAAAAGTTCAGGCGAAACACGTCCGCGCCGGCAAGGAACAACTTCTCGATCATCTCCTCAGTGTTGGAGACGGGGCCGAGCGTCGCGAGCTGCTTGGTGCTCTTGGTCCATCTCCTTTGCTCAGACAGCTTGCGCTTGTACTCATTGTCGACGTCCGGGTGGGAGACCATGCGCAAGGGGGTCCCCACACGACTCCTGGTAGAGGCGCTGCTGGTGCTGGGGCGGGCGGCCAGGGTGAAGGGGCGGAGGGGCATGACAAAGGCGGAGGTGGTGCTTGCGCACAGGGCGGTGGTTGCGGCCAAGAGGCCTAGCATGCTGTTCGAAGGCGCCATGGTGTAAGGCTGCTTGTTTCACTTGGGAAGAGAGGTACGTACGAAGCTGGCTAGGCTGGGAATCTGGCTGGCTGGCTCGCTTGCTGCACAAACCTTGGAGAAAGGCACTCTTGGCACAAACCTTGGAGAAAGGCACTCTTGACACTAAACGCTGCCTGTCTCTGTGTGGCAAGTGTGGTGAAAAAAGAAGAGCGTCGTGAGTTGACGTCAGGTAGGACCAAGGCACACAACAAGACATAAAAACGGGCGGGTTGCATTCGACAGCATCGGCGTGCCCCGCCGCCGCACCCTTCTCGTGAGCGACGACGACGCGAAACAACGCGGCGTTACCGCGTTGACGCAAGGGGGAGGGAGGAGGCTGAAGAGGTGCGTCATGCGTGAAGCACGAACCAGAAACGACACACCAACAAGCAAGCACCTCGACGCAACGCACGGAAAGCGGGACATGCAAAGGTGAGGACGAGGACGCAAGGCAACGACGCAGAAAGCCGACGCTACGTTCTCAACTTGCTCGTCGTCTCGCTCCTCGCTTCCACGCGGCGTGCTCTCCCAAACGTGGGGAGGTTTTCCCACCACCCATTTCCGGGCAAATTTTGGCAATGCTGGTCGAAAGTCGACGCGGCATGGGTGGGTCGATTTGTAGCCTTAGAGGTGCTGGGTGGCTTGCGGCAGGTCCTGTCGCAGTCAAATTAAGGAAGGCACTCCTACAGCGGGGACCGTGGGAGGGAACGAGGACGGCAACTCACCGCCCTGCAACGATTCACTGTAGGACTTTGCGTGCCCAGACTCGAACACAGAAAGAAAGCATCGCTAAAGAACTGCACAGGCAAATTTAGACGGCATTGCGGACAATGCATGTGAGGCAAGAGCGGGGCGTGTAGGTGCTCTGCGTCTCATGGTGGCCTGGAGTCGTGTGCGCTTCGCACACACGAACTTATTTGTTCTTTTTTCGTCGTCGCCTCCCCCCTCTTCCTCACTTTCCCGCACACCCCTCACCCACACCACCACAGCACAACAAGCCAGCCATGGCGAGCAAGTTTACAATGGTTGACCCTAGCCAGGGGGACGACCTTCACCAGATCATGGCGCAAAATGTGAATGACCGCATGGGCAAGGCCGTGGAGGAGCTGCAAGAGAAGCACGACAAGCGGGCCGCCAGTGGGAAGCCCGCGCAGCAAGACGACGCCTCGGTGGACGGACCCACGGGGAGTACGTATCGACAAGCAGAGTCTCAAGAGCGAGCACAGCAGCAAAAGTCGGCGGCGCGGTCACGCAAGGCAGAGGAGCGAGCCGTGGCGGCGGCGCGGGAGGAGGAAATTGTGCAGCAACTGCACGAGGCCAACTTGCTTTCGGACGAGGAAGACGAGGACGAGGACGAGAATGGGTTGGACGCGGAGTTTAAGCTGATTCGGGAGAAGCGCATGGCGCAGCTGAAGGCCCAACATCAGGAAAAGGCGGAGAATCTGAGTAAGGGTCATGGGCAGTACAGGGAGATTAGCCAAGATGAGTTTTTGCCGGAAGTGACGGGCTCGAGGCATGTCCTCGTTCATTTCTATCACAAGGATTTTATGCGTTGTAAGATCATGGATAAGCACCTGGCGATCCTGGCACCGGCGCACTTGGAATGTAAATTCTTGAAGATCAATGCGGAGAAAGCCCCGTTTTTTGTAGGGAAATTGCAAATCAAAATCTTGCCGACCGTCATTTATTTAAAGGAGAGCATCGCCGAGGAGCGGGTGCAGGGGTTTGAGGGGCTGACGGAGGGTCAGCCCAAAGGAGCGGAGGATGAGTTTCCGACTACTGTTTTGGCGACGAGACTGGCGAAGATTGGGGCGATTGAATATACGGCGCCACCGACGTTGGAAGAGTTGAGGAGGTTACAATTGGGGAAGACGATGGGGGCTATCAGGGCGGGAGGAGGAGGGGTGGTGTATGATGATGATGAGGATTTGGATGGGGATATTTCGGATTAGAGGGAGGGAGGGAGGGAGGGAGGGAGGGAGGGAGGGGTGGGTGGGGGGTGGTGTAGGTAAGAGGAGAAGAGGGAGAGTGAATGCGAGAACTAAAGAAAGGCAATAAAAGAGGAAAGCACACCAATTTTTTGCACGTTGTTGTTGTTGTTGTTCTTGATTCTTTCAGCTAGGGTTTTACACAGTGTGCTGATCTCGTCAAAGCTCGCTCCTTTCGTCCATTGCTTTGTGGCTTTCTCTTCTCATCAACAATCTAGTGATAACGATTACTCATACTTAAAATACATCCTACAAAAAGAGAGAAAAAGGTTGTTACTACGCGCGTGCCCTCTTCCTCACCGCTGCTATCCAAGGGGTCGCTCTCCTAATTGAGAATGAGTGAGACTGACCCCTCCTTCCTCCCTCCCTCCCTCCCTCCCTCCCTCCCTCCCTCCCTCCCTCTTTTTCAGGGTCGCAATCAAAATGGCGAGCGGTAATCTTCTTCACACTCTCACCTTCTCTCATCATCAGGGGGCAGCAGCAACAGCAGCAGCAGCAGCACTACCCCGCCCACGTCAGGTCAATCTAGCTTAAAAATCTGTTATGTCCTCTCTCTCTCTAATGTTACCAGTACATACTCACACGGTGTCTTCTTTTGCTTTTCACTCTTCCCTACAATGACTCAATCTTCCTCTCTCTATAACACAGAAAGGAGGGCCCACCGTCTACTTCTTACTTCACATGCACCTATCAATCTACTTCTCAACACGCATACACATTTAAAAACACCAACCTCCTCCTCCTCCCCTTCCTCCTCCTCCTCCTCCCCTTCCTCCTCCTCCTCCTCCTCCTCCTCCCTTCCTCCCTAATCCTCCTCTTCCTCCTCCCCCTCCTCCTCCTTCTTCGCAGCAGCCACCGCCGCTGCTGCTGCTGCTCCCGCCGCATCCACAATCCCCCTCAACTGCACTTCAAACGGACTCTCCCCCAAGGGCACCTCACACGTCCCCCCATACTCCTTCGGCAAGAACTCACCCTCAATATACTGCAGCATCGCCCCCTCCCTTATCTCCCGCTCATCCAAAAACACAATCTTCCTCTTGGTATCCTCATTCAGCATCGGCTTGATGAACCGGAAGATGAGATTGAACCACCCCGGGACAAACAAAATCAACATCCGACAGCTCCGAGCAGGGTAATGCGTACTCGTCAACCCTACCGCCGTCTTGGCAAAATTCACCACCTCTCCCGTTACGTCCGCAAAAGACACCCCCTTCAAATCCATCACCAACGTCACCCTATCAGACTGTGCTGGCTGCAGAGTCCCCCACAAGAATTCTTGTTGTAATATTATATGTTTTGTCAAGTCGGACAAATCGACCCCCTGGCGGAGCAACTCCCCTACTTGGAGCTTACCCAGGGTTTCATAGAAACAGACATGTTCCTGTTTATCTCGGTAATGAAAAGCCTGAGGATACAATTTTTTAATCAAGGGAAATTTAGGGTGGGATTGAGAGAGGATCTGATCAACATTGTTCGCGGTCCGCCACGCAAGGGTCTTCGCCCATCGTGCTCGTGCTTTTTCTACGTCTCCTTTTTCGGCGTCCAGGAAGGTGGAGGGCAGGGGGGGGGGGGGGGCGGGAGGGGGGGCGGGGGGGGAAGGGGGGGGGGGGGTGCCGTCTTCGTTGGCGGCGCGCCAGTCGAGGACGATGAGGTCCCAGCGGTCGAAGAGCATGGTGGGAGAGAGGGAGGACGAGGGAGGGAGGGAGGTCGAGGTGGTGGCGGAGCTAGACGCAAGGGAGGTAGTGGTGGTAGGCTCCGGCTGCTGCTGCTGCTGCTGCTGCTGTTGCTGTAAAAAGGAAAGGAGTTGCTGTAGCCCGCTGTAGAGTATGCATGCCAGGAGGAGCGCGAGGAGGACGTGTCCTTCTTCGGCGAGGCGGCGAGGGAGGGGTGTGTGGACGTGCGACGTGAAGAGGAGGTCAAGAAGGAGGAAGAGGACCAAGACACCCATAGGTGGCAATTTGCTCTGCAACAACGCCAAAGAACTGGTAGTCGTACTGCTGCTGCTGTCGTTGCGGCTGCAGGGAGCAGTAGCAGGAGCAGCAGCAATAGTAGCAGGGGCGCCAAAATGCCTGAGTGGGTCAAGAGTCACCGTTCCTACCTGCACCAGCCTCACAAACACATCAACATTTTCTCCTGGAATCCCCCCTTTGGTCGGCAACCACACCTCTCGCCTCTTCCCATCAAACCCTCCCTCACTCCCGCCATCCCCTCCCTCCCAGGTCAGGTGGCCTTGGGTCATTTTAAGCCGGCTGCCGTTGGACAAGGTGATTCTCACAGTGCAGCCTTCGTGTGCTGCGGCTGCGTGAGCTTGGCAGGAGGGGGTAACGAACCCCACGGTCTGACCCCAATGAACACGATGGTGGAGGGATCGGTGCACGTACTGCTGCTGCTGCTGCTGCTGCTGCTGTTGTTGTTGTCGTTGTTGTTGCGGCGGCAGGGCGAGGCCGAGGGTCGTGGTGAGGGTGGAGGTGAGGGAGATCTCGGAGATGCGGGGGGGGGCGTGCTCGATGTCGAAGGTCAGCTCCTATAGAGGGAGGTAGGGAGGGAGGAGGGAAGGGAGGGTGTGTGAGTGTCAAATAAAGAAAAGATCTTGTAGACGGGCTAACACAAAAGAAAGGAAAACTATCCTTCCTCCCTCCCTCCCTCCCTTCTCTCCCTTCCTCGTAAACCTACCTTCCCACGGCCCACACAATTTAAAAACCCGCCCACAGCATCAATAGAATCCCGTCGCAACGCAGACAAGGTCGTGGTCTCGGTCTTGATCCCCTTGCGGGTGGCGAGCTGGATACGAATGTCGGTGTCGCCGTAGTGGACCTCGGAATGGAGCATGTCGTCTTGGGGGGGAAGGAAGGAGACGCTCATCTCGCCCTGTTTTAGTAGTGGGAGAGAAGGGAGGGATAAGTGAGAAAAGTGATAGTATCACAGCTGGGGATGACAGATTAAGGACACATTGAGTGAGGCGCCCGGTCCTCCCTCCCTGCCCTCCCTCCCTCCCTCCCTCCCTCCCTCCCTTACCTTAGTCCCCTTCGGCTTCCGCCTAATATACTTCCTCCCCCTAAAATGACACATGACATGATCCTCCTCATCCACCAACAGCAACTCTTCCCCATACCGGACCACCCCCCCCTGCCTCCCTCCCTCCCTCCCGCCCTCCTTTGCTCCAGCGGCCTCTTCCACCCTAAAGTACGTCTCGCGGAAGTGCCAGCCCTTGCCGGGCTTGAAGGGCGGAAGCACAAAGAACGTATCGTTCATTCCAACATTAAATCTTCCTGCTTGTGGCAGCTCTCCCTGTATTCTCCTCAAGTCCTGCGCGGCGTACCCTAGGAAACCACCACCTCCACACCCAGCCATCTTAGAATTCACATCTTCCTCTGCAATCCATAGGCGGATCAACGCACCGAATCTCACAGGATGAGAGATGGGGAGAGCGGAGGTCGTTCCGAGCATGTCGTCGTTCAGGTGCAGATGGTGAGAGTGGGGATCATGGGGGGTAGGTACCGCTAGAGCAAAATCAGGCATCAGCATCATGCTCAGCTCTTGCTGGTCCAGGGAGAAGGTAGGGCTGACGGCAGCGGCGGGGGGCCCGCTGTGGAGTTGGAGGTGGGGGTGGGAGGGAGGGGGGGAGGAAGAGGTGGAGGAGGCGGAGGAGGCTGAGGCGCCGGAAGCGAGGGAGATGCCACTGCGGTAGGAGTCGTCGAGTTTGTCGTGGTGATGGTGTGTGTGGTGGCTCTGAGAATAGGAAGATGAAGCTGCCAAGCTTCCTGCTTCTTTCTGCTGCTGCTGCAGGTGCTGTTGGTGCAATGCTGCCAGGTCCACCCCTCCTCCTCCGCTGGTCATGAGTAAGGACGACTTGTTCTTCTTGTGGCCGTGCGCCACTGCTGCTGCTGCTGTTGCCGCTGCTGCTGCTGTGGTCGACGAAGGTATAGAAGAAGCATTGCTGCCCCGTGACATGAAAGGCATGCGTCGTCTTTCCCCTGACCCGAGAGATGGCGGCTGCTGCTGCTGCTGCTGTAGCAACTGTAGCTGGTGCTGCTGCATATAGAAAGCCGAAGGGGACGTAGGTGCAGAATACGCCGCGCCTGGCAAAGGCGCCATGGGAGGCAGGGTGGCCGCGGCCGACTCTCCTAGAAGCAGCAAGGCTTGACTGCGCGGGCTGGGGCTAGGGGAGGGCGAGGGGGAGGGAGCGGGGGAGGGGCCACCGATTCGCACTCGGATGGGAGGGAGGGGGTGGTGTTGTCCGCATTTCGCTAGGTCCATTAAGAGGTTGCTGATGGTGGTGCTGCTGCAGGTCTTTTCGTGCCCGCGGGGCGTGCCTGTCGGGGTCGAGCGCTGCGATTGCGAGGTCTGCCCTGGCGCTGGTGGGTGTTGGTGCGGGTCCGTGCTTCCTGCGCTGCTGCTTCGCACAGGGATGGCCTCGCTGTGTGTGTGTGTGTGTTTGTGGTAGTGGTGGTGATATGTTCGAGTGAATAAGCAGGCTGCACAAGTCAATCAAAGAGACACCGCCGCCCTGTGCTCGGTGCTTCCTTCCGACTCCTTCGATGCCCTCCCTCCTTACCCAGTGCCTGCGGGGATTAAGCCCTCTGTTGATACCGACAGCTTGATTGTGGCCCCGCTCTTCCTGCGCTTCATTTGCATGGCTTCGTCTGTGGTTGGGTTGTGCGCGTCGTGGTTGGTGTGTCGGGAAATTAGGAATGTTTGGACCTCTGGCCGCGGGATCCTCCAGGGATGCTCTCGCTGGCGCGTCTGTGGGGAGGCCGTGTCGTGCGGGAAGGGTCAGAACGAAGCGAAACCCAGGCCCCCGGCACCAATTGCGCGTAGTTCCCAAGACGCTGTACGTGTTTAGGGTGTGTAGGAGAGTAGGTTGTGGGCACACAAGACAAACCAAAAGGCCTTGCGGCTTGCGGCGGGTCATGACCTCAGAGGCTGTTGCGCCACCTCGTCGCAAAAGAGCGAAGCCTGCTTCCCATGCACATGCACGCCGTTGTCCTTGCCCTTGCCCTGATGCAGCCAAGCCCTTGCCTGGTAGAAATAGTGCCTGCATACAGCACCCTTGAACTCACCTCTTGCTTCTCCCAACCTCACACGTGCACACAGGCCTTGTCTCCTCTGCCCTGCCTGGCCTGTCCTTGCGCCTCGGCCTCCTCCCTCCTCCCCGGGTCCATCACCGCAGCTGCTGCACGCCTAAGCCCGAGCACCATCACCGTAGCAAGCTCTCCTCCATAACAATGACGGCCTCCTGGAGCCTCTCCAAGCGGTGTTGGCGTGCCCAAGCCCAAAGACGACAGCCGGGCTTCCTGCACCGCGCCCTGGAAAAATACACATGCAAGCAAGTCTTATGCGTCCTAGCTTTGATCCATGCCGTGCTCCTCCTCCTCTTCCAATGGCAGGTCCCCGACGTTTACATGGTGAGTGAATGCTGGCAGGTGGAGAAGGCAGTGAATAGGGAGAGGTGGGAGACGCTGAATGAATGATGCCATCCTCAGTAGATCAGAAAAGCATAGGCACACACATGGCGACTGCAAGTCTCCCCCCGTTCCACCTAGCACCACCCCTCCTAATCTTGCCCTGTTTTTCTCTTCACCCAACAACAGGACGAGCTCTTTCACGAACGGCAAACACTGGCTTATTGCCAAGGACGCTTTGGTACGTACGTGGTCTTCCTGTGTGGGGTAACCGTGCTCCTATTTCCCTCCTATGAATGCCATCCCCCCCCATCCCGTCCTTTTCACCTGCTCACCCGCTCACCCTCCCTCCCTCCCTCCCCCCCTCCCCTCTTTCCTAGATGTATGGGACTCCAAAATAACCACCCCACCAGGCCTCTACCTAATAGGTGCCGCCGTCCTTCGCGCGGTGGACCTGCTGCGTCGTCTCTTCCTGGGCAGCAGCACCCCTTCCCTCTGCAGTAGCAGCAGCAGCCCCTCCCTCCTCCTTCCCTTCCTTCGGCCCATCAGCGCTGCGTTTAATTTGGGGAGTTTCGCCTTCTTGCATGCGATATTTCATAGGGTGCAACGGTTGAGTAACGGCGAGGCGTTGGCACAAGCACTGAGTTTGACTCTGTATCCCGTTTGGTTTTTTTTTGGGTTTTTGTATTATACGGACGCGGCGAGTTTATGTTGTGTCTTGGGGATGTACTACCTGGCCAGGAGAGAAAAACATTTGCCCGCAGCAGTAATAGGAGGGATTAGCTTGTTGTTTAGACAAACAAATGTAGCATGGGTGTGTTTTGTGCTAGGGACCAGCATCGTCGGTGACCTCCAACAAGCCTTCCTCAAAAAAGACTACTACTACCAATCAACCCCCTTCGCCGTCAATGGCGCAAACGGCTACCCCACCGCAGGTACTGCAGGCACTGCTGCTACTGCTGTCTCCTCCTTCTCCTACAACACCGGCACCGGGACCGGCAGCCAATTTCTCGCTCCGAGCAGCAACAAAAAACAGCTCCCCGACCCCTCAGAACCCCTCTCCCTCTCCCTCCTCCTCCGCTTTGCCTTCTACCTGCTCAAATCCCTCCCTGCCACCTTAAGGCGATTCTGGCCCTACCTCCTCCCCCTCCTCTCCTTCGCGGGCTTCCTGGCTTGGAATGGAGGGAGGGTCGTGCTAGGTGACGTGGGGCATCACACCCCTACCCTACACGTTGCGCAACTCGCTTATTTCCTCCTTTTGACAGCCCTCTTGCATCGGCCGTTGCTCCTCCTTCCTGGATACAGCGAACCGGCAGAGGGGGATAAAACTAGTGCATTGCACGGTTTCTGGAGGTGGTTAGAGCAGGGGGCAGGGACGGGGGGAGGGTTGTTGCCGGGGATGTTTGTTTTGACGTTGGCTGGGTTAGTTTTGCATAGATTTACGCGGTCGCACCCGTTTTTGTTGAGTGATAACAGGCATTATACCTTCTATGTGTGGCAGAGGGTTTTTCAAAAATTTCGGTTTGTGAATTTGGTGTTGACGCCTGTGTATGCTTTGAGTGGGTGGTGGCTGGCGACGAGGGTTTATCAAGGGAGTGGTGCTAGTAGTAGGAGCAGCAGTCTCACGGCGCTGGTGCTTGGGGTAGCAGTAGCGCTTGTTTTGCTGCCGGCTCATTTGCTGGAGCCGAGGTATTTTACCTTGCCAATAGTGATGACTTTGTTGGAGGCCCCACCAAGGTCGCATATGTCCTTGCTGTTGACGGGGGTGGGGTTTGTGTGTGTGAATTTGGTGACGATATACGTGTTTTTGTGTCGCCCTTTTGTGTGGGGGGATGGGAGCGTGGCGCGCTTTATGTGGTAGTGAAAGGAGGGAGGGAGGGAAGGAGGTGTTCACTACTAGAGGCCCGCGCCACGGAGCCATACGTCCTTGTGCTTGACGGGGGTGGGGTTTGTGTAAATTTGGTGACGATATACGTTATTTTGTGCCGTCTTTTTGTGGGGGGGGATGGGAGCGTGGCGCGGTTTATGTGGTGAGGGAGGGAGGGAGGGAGGGAGGGAGGGAGGGAGGGAGGGTGAGAATTGTGATGGCATATGTGTTTGTGTGGCGGCCTTTTGCTTGTGAAAGTGAGAGAAGAAGCAGAAAGGAAGGAAGGGAAGAAGAGAGGGAGGGAGGGAGGGCTGCATGTGTAATGGTAGGGAGGCAGGGATGGAGGGAGGAAAGGAGGGGGATTGTACGAAGAGAGTGAAATACTCATATGAAAGGGGGCAAAAACTGATCGCGCGGAAGATGCGCACACACCTGACAACACCACCAACAACAGACAGATGCGCACACACCTGACAACACCACCAACAACAGACATTCAAACAAACGACACGAAATTAAAACGCGAAACGAGATGGGAGAAGAATACGCTAAAAGAAGCAGCACAGCAGCAGCAGCAGCAGCAGCAGAAGGGGCAACAACAACAACAACAACAACAACAACAACAACAACAACAACACAACCAATTGAATCAACAGGCCCCACACATGCATATGTGAACAGTCAAAGGAATGAAAGCGAAACAGAATGCTACTACTAATCAGCTTAAAACACCTTTTCTTTCTTACTTCGTCGTCGATTTAACCTCTTTTGCAACGATTGCTGGCTGGCTTGTTTGGTGAGTCTGTGCTATAATTGGGTTGCTCTCATAAAACTGTACATATTCACGGTCTCTCCCTCGCCTCCCTCCCTCCCTCCCTTCTTCTCCCCCTTCCATCTGAAGAGTCTCCCTCCCTCCCTCCTCATCCTTCTCTCCTCTATCAGCAGGCTTGCTTGCGACTCGTCGGTTTAACCCTCCGAGAAAAAGAAAGAGGCTTTGCTGCTGCTACTTTAGCCGCCCGCTGCTGCTCTCTGCTCTTCTCAGTGACTGCAGGGGGGGGGGGAGGAGTAG
>Ga0105054_10008341_pt1 | contig 13728 bp, 6 predicted proteins | sample BON02_FD_78091 | JGI IMG/M metagenome (GOLD analysis project Ga0105054, IMG submission 78091) | Freshwater microbial communities from Lake Bonney liftoff mats and glacier meltwater in Antarctica - BON-02 (megahit assembly) | ecosystem: Environmental > Aquatic > Freshwater > Ice > Glacier...
GAGGACATTGTCCGGCAGCTGAGTGCCGTGGTCTTTGAAGACCACGCGCTAGTCAAAGATCAAACAAAATCCCGCCACCAGAAGACCTGGGCCTGGCAGGAAATTCAGTTTCTGATCACCCAGATGCAAGTGGGGCAAAGCCCGACGCAGATCTCGGCTCTGATGGAGCGCGATTCCTTAGGCATCGCCTTCAAGCTGTTCGCAGCACTTCCTGTGCCGATCCCCAAAGCAGTGATGGAGAGATACGGCATCTGCCACGGACAAGAGCCCCTGGAACTCGGTGTCATAAAGAAGGAACCGTTTTAGGGCTATCCCCTCGCAAGATGCTAAAGACGGGCGTTAGCAACCTGCCCGGATGCCGGATGGCACTTGCCATGATTTCTATTGGCATGTGCGAGAGAAGCTGAGCATACTTAGATTTGAATAGGTGGAGCCCCCTTTTCTCACACTGAGGAACAGGGAATCATCCAAACGGAGGCGACTGCGCTGTGAACCTAGGAGATGCTTTTGATGTGGAGTACCATCCGCACGCCGAGGGTCACGAATGGGTGAGGGCCTTTTCTCCAGTGTCCGTTCTAGTTCTGGGCCGCCCAACAGATAAGGATGCGGCGGATATTGGGCGTCTCGGAATTGACGACGCGCGAGGAGCGCCGGCAAAGGAATCTAGAGAGGTCCTTCACAACGGGACTTACGCCCTGATAGATCGCGGCGAATGGCACGTCTTGTGGGTGACGCAGGCTCAATCACCTAAAGAGGCCTCTCGGGCGCAGGGCACCTTCGCTACCACACATCTTGGGGAAGCTCATCACGCGCGGAGGGTCAACTGGACTCTTGCGAGGGAACTTGTCGGGGCGTCACCATTTGAGATTGGCGGTCTAGTGCGGCCTCTCTCTATGACCACATGGGGAACCGTCAAGCAGGTAGAGCGCACAGTTGGTGGGCATGTAGTTCAAGTTGAAATTGGGGGACGCCTGCAGACCTTCAATGAAGATGATCTTGAGTCAATTGAAGGAGACCCTAGAGATCCCGAAGTGTGGATTCAGCATCCGCCAGCCAGCGCGCGGGACATCGCTCTGACGCTGTCGTTCTCGAAGCTCGATACCCCTTTGAGTGACACGCTCTACTCCTTTGCGGCAACAAAAACAAAATTTCGGCCCTATCAGTTTGTCCCAGTACTCAAAGTGTTGGGGAACCCCCAAGGGCGCCTCCTCATAGCAGATGAGGTGGGCCTCGGAAAGACTATTGAGGCTGGCCTGGTATGGACTGAGTTAGCTCTTAGGCAACGCATCCACCGTGGACTCGTAGTGGTCCCGGCTTCGCTCAAGTCGAAGTGGCAAAAAGAGATGAGTAACCGGTTCGGTGTTGAACTCACCGAGCTCAAGTTAAATGACCTGAGAAAGTTCATTGCAGACCTCAAGCAGGACAAAGATCCTGGGCTTATTGGTGTCATTTCGTTGGAGAGCCTGCGGTCCGATGAAGAAGTTCTCACAGGTTTGACGGAGATGGGAGTCCGCTTTGACATCGTCATCGTCGATGAGGCACACGCGTTACGGAACCGTGCTACAAAGTCTTTTTTTGCCGGAGAAACGTTGTCTGATCTCGCCGAAACGTTGATTTTCTTGTCCGCTACCCCCCTCAACTTAAAGACGGACGATCTGTTTAATTTGCTATCCCTTCTTGACACCGAGGGGTTTCCAGACAAAGCAATTTTCGAGGAACAACTCGAGCCCAATGAGTATTTGAACGAGATAAACCGCCTGGTTGCGGATAGCGCGCCTGGAGCTGCAGCCCGGACCATGGAATTGATGGCCCGAATAGCCACCAGTACCTTTGGCCGATCCATTGCCCAAAGGCCGGACTACAGGAAGCTGGAACAGACGCTTTCCCAAGCATTCCCGCTCGACCCGGACTCGATATCGCGGGTTCGCAGACTGACCGGTGGGCTGAACTCTTTGGGGAGTGTCTTCACGAGAACCAGGAAAGCTGATGTCCCGGAGCCCAAGGCTCTGAGAGAGGTGGAGGCAATTGAGGTAGAGTGGACAGCTCAGGAAAGAGCACTCTACGACGCCGTCTACGCGCATAGCTTTGAGAGAGCGAAGCTAAAACGCATACCTCTGGGATTCGCGCTGCAAATGCCTTTGCGCCAAGCCTGCAGCTCGCTTGTCGTTATGCAACAGCGGTTGGCCGAAAAAGAAGACTGGGACCTGTGGGCCTCGGAGGAAATTACCGAGGGTGACCTGCAATATGAAGCACCTGATGATGCAGACGAAATCTCCCCAGCGGCCCTAGCCCCAGCCCCGTCACGAAGCGCCATTCTGAGAACTGTCCTTCCCTATGACTCAAAACTGGATGCTCTCAAGAAGCGGTTGAGGATGGCCAAGAAGGCAAACCTCGGTCAAGCGCTAATATTTACCTTCTTTAGGGGCACGGTCGAGTACTTGGCGCGCGAGTTAGGCCGGGAATTTTCGGTGAAAGTCCTCCACGGTGGAGTCCGCAACGCTGATCGTGATGCGATTATCGATGACTTTAGAAAAGAGAAGTTTGAGATTTTGGTCGCTAATCAAGTCGGAGCTGAAGGCCTTGACTTTGAGTTCTGCAATGTCCTTGTCAATTACGATCTACCCTGGAACCCGATGCAGGTGGAGCAACGAATTGGGCGCCTTGACAGGTTCGGCCAGAAGCACGAGAAGATTTTCATCTTCAATATGTATACCCCTGGGACAATTGAGTCGGAAATCTTTGGCCGCCTGTACGAACGCATCGGAGTGTTTGAGAAATCCATCGGTGAGCTAGAGCCAATCTTGCGTAATTCATTTCCGCGCCTCAATAGTCAGATGCTTGACCCGATGCTGACCGAGGAGCAGAGAAAGGCAAAAGAGGACGCGTTCCTCGTTCAGACGGAAACGGAAAGAGCTCAGATCGAGGAACTGGAAAAGAACCGCGGAAATCTGGCACTTACGGGAATGCTGGACATTAAGGGGCTGACCGATTCGGGTCCTTCGGACGGCCGCTATATAGGTGAGGCCGAGCTGTTCCACTTCCTTGAGTACATCACGGAACTTCACGGAGGTGAGCTCCGCATGCATCCTGATCGCACGGTTGAACTCCGAGGCACACAATCGCTGGGGGCAGAGGTCGCATACTTAGACACCGATCAGGTCGTTTCTGCGGCAGCAAAAAGACGTGTCGCTTCGCAACTTCACGCGGCGTCGCCTTTTATCCTCACCTTCGACCCAGAAACTGCAAGCGATCGGGGAATTGAGCTTGTGAATGCTGGCCACCCCCTGGTTCGTGCTGCTGTTGCCTCGCTGAGGCAAAGTAGAAACGAATTGCCGCGCTTTGGCCACCTTCGGCTCCCAAGCCTCGCTCCCGGTCAGCACATCCTCGCTTCCGTCGATTTGATTAGGGCTGAAGGCGGGCTCATTGAGGGGAGCGAGCTATGGGTGACAGCTGTCGATATGGAGTCTATGGAGAGGGTTCCTGGGGTTGGAGACTCGCTGCTGTTGGCGCTGGCACAGGGGCAAATATTGGAGGCCGCTCACGATACAGAGGCTTTACTGGCTCCAGCACTTCTGCGTGTTCGTAGGGAGGTCTCCCGTCGCCTGAATCTGGAGCGAAGCGAAAGGCAAGACGAGAATCAAGCACTTGTGGAGACTCGGATTACTTCTTTTTCCCAGTCCATATCGATAAAACTTGCGAGGCTCCGCGATGGCCTTGACAAGATCATCTCTTCCAAAAAGTCGGAGCGAGTAGTGCCAATGTGGCGGGCAAAGATAAGCCACTTAGAGCGTGACCTCGCGGGTGTATCAAGACGGTTCCAACCAAAGTTCAATATGACACTTAGTCAAGAGGCGATAGCCCTTGTCGTGATTAGCGGGTAAGTCAGTCGTAGGGAATTTCGTGGAAGGCGGGCTTACTCGTCGGCCAATGCTTGGTTACCGGGGTGTCAATGATTAACTCCGCGATACCGCCTTCAGCTCGAATTACCGGCCATTGAGCCACCCGAGTTGCTCGCTCATTCCCCATTCCGTCCCGGATGAAAATTCTACCACTCGGCTCTAGAGTCACTACTTGTTCGGTATTAGTCCCGAAGCTATAGGGAATTCCATGCAGTAGTTGATCGCCGTCGCGGACCCCAATTTCATTCCCGCCAAGAGTCCTCACTCTAATTTCACCATCGCCCGCGCGAGGTAGCTCCTTGGGGTCTGGTCTCCAGAAGTATTTAAGAGAGCTATTTTGGAAAGCTGATTCAGTTGTGTACAGGGGAGAATAGGCTGCATAAATCAATTCTTCTGTTCGCACACCCTCGGCCTCTTCCCAGCTCAGGACAAAATCGAAACCGGGACGGTGGAGATTGATGTTGTGATAATCATCGCTGTACGCGAGGCCCCGGGCTACGAGTTGGTTCGGGTTTGTCATTACTGCTCCCGTGGCGAGCTGGTCGCCCATCCACAATGAAGCTTGGGGGAAGACTTTGCCGAGCCTCTCTCTCACCGCGGGCACCATGGACATCCCGCCAACAAGGACGACATAGTCCACATCCTTCGCCAAAGCATCTTGACTGGTGTTTCTGGCCTGATCCAGAGTGAGAGTGTTTTGCTTCACGGGAGAATTTACCTGCGTCATGAGTGCTGCGCGCAGCGACCTCCAGACGACATCCATTGCAACTTCCAACTGCGGCACGAAAATCTCCGCAAGCTGCTCTCTCGTGTAGGGGATCGACGGTATGTCTACTCGAGGATGATAAAAAGTTGCCAATGTCGTGCCGGACGATGAAAGGTCGATCTTTGCTTCGGAAGCACCCCGACGAATCCACCCCATCAGCTCTGGGTCGTCGATGGGGTTCATTCCATGTTTTTGGTGCAGGTACTCAGCGAAGTCATTCGCCATTTGTTCATCCAGGGAATCCCCGGCTTGATCAATCCCATGGGCTGACTGAACGGATATCGAAAGGTCGCGTCCGGGTTCGGCGAGAACATTGAGTACGGCGACATCCAGGGTTCCGCCCCCCATATCGAAGACCAGCACCTTTCCCCTCACGGGGTCATGGTTTTCTAGCCGTTGCGACACCCAGGCGATGCCAGCAGCGATGGGCTCGTCAATAACAGTGTGGTCTGCTGCGCCGATGCCGGCACTGGAGGCAATGTTGATTAGGCGTTGACGCTGCGTGCCCGTCCACATAGCGGGGCAGCCCAACCTCACGTCCGCCAGATCCTGCAAGGTAAAGAATTGCTCTTCCGCCACGCTTCGAAGGTGGGTCAGAAAGCTCCCGATGACGGCGTCAACATCAAGTTCAATATCTTCGTTCCCGTCAAACACTTGCACGGTGTTTTCATTTCTGGTGATCGCAGATTTTATAGACCGAACCAACTGCCGTTCTTGAAGTGCAAGGGCGTTTTCCCCCGGTACCAGACCCGCCTCCGTCGCACCCACTACTGACGACATCCACATTTCACTCTGACCAAGGGGAATAACGTCGGTTCGGAAGGCACTGCTTTTTGCCATTAACGATGTCGAGGTTCCGAAATCAATTCCCTTCACGAGGCGGTCCTATCTGTTAGCCGAGGGACTCCGAGACGAGAGCCTTTACAAGAACTATATTTTCCTCATCCCATTTATATCCGCCACGACCGACATCGACTTTGCTTCCAGAGACAGGATCGCCCCCGGGCGAGTTGTGGAGGAGAGGGTCAAAATCTACTGTCCTACCGTTCTCCGCAAAACAACTCACACCGTGTCTGGCGATTTGCGCTCGAATTTTGGAGAGAACAGGTGCGTTGTCTCCACCCAGAGAAACCTTCTCAAGCGATGCGGCCACCTCAGCCAATGCCCGTTTTGCGTCTATCACCAACTGCCGGCGCTCGGACGTGAGCATTTCCGAAGACTCGCTCTTCATCGCCGATATCTTTCGCTCTAATTGAGCCATCGCAACGCCTCGAGTTTTACTGTCAGCTTTGGCTTGGGAAAGTTCAGCCTCTTTAGTTGCGAGTGTTAGATTAAGGGCTTCTGACGTTTTCTTGAGGCTCTCAAATTCATCCTTCCGAGAGACTGCATCCAACCAGCCCGAAAGTAGAGGGTCGTTTTTAGCGGCTTTGAGGGCCACGCTAGCGAATGATGCCGGCTCGATAAGCTCTGCGAGGATGCGATGACCGGAGATTGCACGGGCAAGGAAGTCGCGAGTAGAGATTGTCTTGAGGAATTGGTCCACGGCTGGCTTCCGCACACTATTGGTGAGCCCTTCGCTCCTTAGGACATCTAACAAACTTGGGTTTCCGAGCATTTCAATGTCTGACCAGCTACCCCAGCCGCGCCACCAATAGATGTTCTCCAGTTCGGCCGGATTCGCCTTGCTGAGCGCGACCATGATGGCGACTCGGGGTCCGTTTTCCACGAGAGGTAAATGCTCGAGGACCGCGGCGATTTCTTTTGGCTCTATCTGCGAAGCAATTTCAGGACCCCCGGCCACCAACTCGTTAGCCAAGTAACGGAGAAGGAGATCGCTAGCTTTCTGGGTGTGTGAAGCTTTGACTCCCTGGATTAATTGGGTTGCACGGAAAACTTCTTGGAAGTCCAAAATTGCAAGGTGGTTGTGTCCGGCCAAATAAATTATGACTTCCAAAAAAGCTGTTCTGTTGCTACCGAGACTGGGCTCGTTAGATTTTCGCGAACTGAGGTCTTTTCTCAATTGGACCAGGAGGTGCGCGGCTGTTTTTGTGGGAGCCCAGGAGAAGGTCTTCAGCAAGTTCTCCGCCAGTTTTCCTGGCTTCGTCGCGAGAGTTGCAAGCATGAGTTGATCCCGACGGGACGTGTGAAGCGACGTGAGTTGTTTCCATTCGGCGGCTGACAACGCGTGTGCAAGATCGACGAGATCCCAAAACTCTTGGGGCGAGATGGCAAGCCGCTGTTTTTTCTCTCCGCCAACGATTTCGGACAAGAGCTTTTCTGCAAATGAGTTGTGATCATCCTCTATGAGAGGTGCCACAGGGTTTTGTTTCTTTCTGATTGCCTCGAGAACGTACCGGAGGCCAACTGTTGCGTTCGGGAGACTCATTCGCACCGGTTTTGAGGCGCTCGTCGCTTTAGCGGACGGGATTTCTTTTTCGGCGAGGCGGTAAGTGGCCCCGGGGGTCGGGTTTTTTGCGCCCGAAAATTTGACATCGCTTCTCTTGGCCAACGCCCCGAAAGATTTTTCCCATGCCACGGCGATGGTTTTCTCGTCGAGTCCAAGGGGTGCCAGGATCGTGGAGAGGTCTCCGATCGTCTTTCCGCTTGGCCCGGGGGCAGCGAGCGCTTCGTAAAAGATTTCTTCAGGCTGCTTCCTAAAGAATCCGAGGAGGTCCTCTCGTTCCGAATAGATGCGATGGGTGAGGCTGCCAACCGCAACGACGAGATCTTTGGCGTGGGGCTCGTAGCTGACGACCTCTTTTGAACCGTCCCAGCGAATTGTTAGTTCGTCATTGTCCGCAGAAACTACGACCGCGCTTTGGTAGCCCGTTGGCGTCGGTCGGATGAGAACCCGCTTTGTTGTCATATATTTATTGTAGCGAGAGGCATTTGGGCTTCAGATGGTGCGGTCAGGTAATGTCACGACATGACGTCAACATCGGGGTGAAAATTATATTTTGGTGTTGGCAGCCACAGCGAAAAACAATTTGGGGAAGAAGCTGATGCCGCGTTACTGGTGGGTGAGCCAAAACAAAACCTTCAACCATGAAGTCGGTGGTGGCTATTTATGGTCGCCCTTTACCAATAACAATGGTGGACGCAACCCTGCATACGAGAAGATGGCGCAGATTGAGGCGGGCGACATTGTCTTCTCGTTTGCTGGAACGTATATTAAGGCAATCGGCGTTGCGCTGGGGCAAGCGTATAAGGCCGAGAAACCCATAGTTTTTGGAGCGGCGGGTGATCTTTGGTCGGCAACGGGCTGGAGAGTTCCTGTCGAGTTCACCACTATTGACGCACCGATCCGTCCCGCAGACCACATGGAGATTCTTGGCCCTTTGCTTCCTGCGCGCCACTCGCCGATTCAAGCAAACGGGGCGGGAAACCAGCGATACCTCTTTGGAATCCCGGAGAGCATGGCATATGCGCTGTTGAAGCTATGTCGAAATCCTGTGCTCCCTAGCCGAGATGACCTTCTGCCGGTCATGGACCCACTGCTTATGACTGCCCTGGATCAGGAGATCTTGAGCGAACCGGGGGCAACCGAAACAGAAAAGACAGCGTTGGTGCTCGCGCGGCGAGGACAAGGTTTATTTCGTAACCGGGTCCGGGCGTTTGAACCGCGGTGCCGTGTTACCGGTGTGAGCTCGGAAAAAGTGCTTATCGCGAGTCACATTAAGCCGTGGAAAGGCTCAACGAACGATGAGCGGCTCGATGGGAACAACGGCCTCTTTCTGTCGCCCCATATTGACAAGCTTTTTGATGCTGGTTTTATCACCTTTACGGCCAAGGGATCCATGCGGGTGTCACAGTACTTAGACGAAGAGGTTCTGCCCAAGTGGAAGATAGATCCTTCGATAGACGTCGGCCCGTTTTCCTCTGATCAGGCATATTTCCTGGAGTACCACCGCGAAAGGGTTTTTGATGCCGCAGGTGTTTGAAGGCCTTTCGCTGCGCTGATGGTCCTCGATTGCTGGGCCGAAATCACGTGCCCGCCGCTTGCCACCGAAAGTGCGCCCCGGTACCCTGAGAAAACTTCACGGCGTCCTTCCCGAGTAAAAGAGGTCATTACGTGGCACAGTCATTAATGATTGGTGTGGTTTCCGTCACTATTTATCAGGACCCGGTCACCATCGAAGATATTCCCAGCAGGGGAAAGCCTGCTGAAAACGCAACAGCTGCTCAGCCGGCAACCTTCGAGACTGTCGATGGGTGGTTGGGAAAATTTGGCTTTTTCGAGTATCCGGGGGAGGGGACGATTGTGGGCAAGTTTTATTGGCACCGTGATCCGCTATCGCCGCCCTACGACCGATTGAAAAATGCGGGCTCCGTATCCGTGGTGGAAGTCCAGGATCGCTGGGTTATCCCCCTTCGGGCGATGATGATCAAAGGTAAAGACTGGGCAACGCTCAATCGGGTTAGTGACCTTGAACTTGACGCGTTAGCCGGCACAAGTTTCCGCGACTTTGTGGGTGGCCTCGGCGACTCGGTTGTGGGAATCTATGGGGACCTGGTGCCGCAGGCGGGAAAAAATGTGGCTGCTGGTTTGGGCATGTCTATCCCTGCAGGCCAGATCGCTCCGCTGATGGGCATGATTGCGGTTACCAGGCCTCTTGCGTTGGTCAAGAAGTTGTCTGCGTCCTTATGATTCTCAACCCTTATGTGCCTAAGGTGGCAAGCCTCCACGAGGCGATGTATGTGTATCTCTCTGTCGAAAGAGCGGTGTTTGAGGATCTTCGGATTCTTGTCACCAGTTGGGCCAAAGAAAATCTTGGTCCGCATTGGCGCCAAGAGATGGTTAACGATCCCCAGAATCACGCCCTGAAAGGGTGGGATTCGGCCGGAGACCCCTATTTCATTGTCAAAGCCCTGGCCAAAATCCCCCACACGCCGTTCTATGCGGCACTACCTCTTCACCCACACCTGTCTGACTTAGCCTGGCGAATCTTTCACAACCGCAACGCATGGGCCCACTACGGAAACGATGAGCGGATGAATTCCATCAAAGATGACATTCACCAGTTGGTGAAGTTTGCCAGTGCTGCAGAACTAGCCGTGGGAGAAGCCGCAGAGCACGCATACGCCGTCTTAACTCGCTTGACTGTTGCCGCGGCAACACTCGCAGTTCCCACACCTGCCGCGCGGCGGCAGACCGAGAGCGCGACGGTGACGGCGGCCAGTATGGCCACGTCGAAGAGCCTCCTGCCGCGACCTCGAATCGGTGCGTCCTGGGGAGGGCCTCTGCCCGAGACAAAACTGGAGCTCAACACCAAGCAGCGAGACATTCTTGACCCCCACACCGGAAACTCCGCCAGGGATCGCTGGCCCACACCAGAGTTGGCCGAGCAAGCGGTGACTCGCTGGTTTGAGCTCACACCCTCCACCCCGTATGTTCACGTGGATCCTGTGGATGGGGCTACAGTTGGATTCCTGGACGGCCACCCCTATCTGATCGGTTATGTCGGGGAAGAACCTGCCACACCGGAGGGTCAATTCCGCGGGTTCCAGTCCAAAGCAATCTATGTCTATGACGGCACCGGTTTGGCAACAAAGGAATACGGAACACCTGCTGATCTCACCCCCGACCAGGTGAAGCAAGTCGTGGCAGAAATTGATCGACGCGGTTTGGCCGAAGGTGAAGCGTTCCGAATCACCAACTACGGCGACCTGGTTCACCAGGGTGAGGATGGGCCGGTAGGGATTCTGACCCTTTAAGCGGGACGGGTTGATATGACGACCGTTGCAGTGGTCGTGGGGGACTAAAGGCTCTGGCCCATGGTTCTGAGGGTTTTATTGGTGCACCGGAAAGCGCATTTTCCTAATGTCTTCGTCCGCCTCTCGAAACGAAGCGCGCAGGCCGGATTTGACGCTTCGAATTCCTGACCCGGCAATCGCGGCAAAGGTTAGGAGCTCACCAGCGAGGGCTGAGGACCCAACTATTAGCCCGAAAAGGATGAGAAAACTTCGGTACTCAGGCGGCACGCGCAGATATTTTCTTTTAGCCATTCCGCGCGCGGTACCAAGGTCAGTAGTTGAGTGTACTTTAGTTACCGGAGGTCTCTGTGAGTCGCATTATCGATAATTCCACGGTGGAACTGGCTGATGCTTTGTCTGCCGTTTTGCCCCATGCCCACCAACTTGACGCCTGCGTGGGGTATTTCAATCTCCGGGGCTGGAGCCATATTGCTTCGGCTGCGAAGAAGATGGAAAAGCCTGTGGCCTCCGGCCCCAAGGTGAGGCTTCTCATCGGGATGGCTCTTTCCGCCGACCGCGAGCTGCACCGTGAGTTAAAAAAACTATGGCGCTCACACGACGCTGATCCCCCCACGATCGAGCGCGCGACCGACTTGGCTCAGAAAGCTGTGGAGGGATTTGCTAAACAGTTGGTCTGGGCGACGCCCTCTGCTCAGGACGAAAAAGGGTTGCGTGAGTTGCTCGGAGACCTGGAGTCAGGCTTTCTTCAAGTCAAGTTCTATTCCAGAGAGCTCTTGCACGCAAAGCTCTACCTCGTTCATCTTGGAGAAGGTGCCGTTGCCCATTTTCGAGGGGTCGTGGGGTCCTCGAACCTCACTAATGCCGGCCTCAAAGGGCAGGGAGAGCTCAATCTTGAAGAAACAGACCAACAGCTGACCGCAGAGCTCTCGCAATGGTTTAACACCCGGTGGGATGACACGTTCTCGATCGATGTTTCTCAATGGTTGGCGGATGTGTTGCGAGATTCGTGGGTTGCCCCTGAACAACCCAGCCCCTATCTCATTCATCTCAAAATGGCCTACGAGCTCTCCGAGGAAGCGCGGAGCGGGCTAACAGTAGATATTCCTCCCGCCTTTTCCTCTGTGCTCCTGGAGTATCAGGCCAACGCGGTGAGAGTGGCGAACAAGATGTTGGACCAGCGGGGCTTGGTTGTCATTGGTGACGTGGTGGGTCTCGGTAAGACCATGGTGGGGAGTGCTGTTGCCGCATCACAGGCTGGCTCAACGCTGGTGATTTGCCCGAAGAATCTTGTCGCTATGTGGGAGGGGTATTTTCATCGATTTGATATTCCCGGTCGGATTATGTCGATCAGCACTGCGCGAAGGGATCTTCCCGAGATGCGTCATTACGGAATGGTCATCATTGACGAGTCACACCGCCTGCGAAACAAAGGTACGAAATCGTGGGATGCCGTCAAGGAGTATGTGGAGCGAGGAAATTCAAAAGTTCTTCTGATGACGGCGACAATGTACAACGCCTACTACTCAGACATTGCCGGCCAGTTGGGCCTGAAACTAGACTTTGATGAACCCCTCGGCCTTCGACCTGAAGTACTAATCGAAGAAATCGGCGAAATGGAATTAGCGAAAAAGACCGGTGGGCAACTAGACACCCTGCGAGCATTTTTGAGGTCAGAGCACAATGAAGATTGGCAGCAGCTCTTGGGAATCTTCCTCATCAGGCGAACACGCAAGTTCGTCGAGGAGAATTTTGGAAGGTGGAAACCATCAGAGTCTGGCTTTGTCATGCAGTATCCCGATGGAGCGGAGTACCGATTCCCACGTCGGGTTCCCAAACCCCTCGAGTACCAGGGGGGACCACATGATCCAGGCGACAAATTGGCTAGTCCCGAAAACTTCGATGCAATGGCAGAGCTCACCTACGCGCGCTACCGGCTTGGTCGCTATCTCAAAGCAGACGTGCCCATTCTCGAAGGGGAGGAATCAGAACTTGTTGATGACCTGAAGAGGTCTGTCAACTCGTATTCGGGGTTCATCAGAACCACAGCACTAAAGCGGTTGACCTCCTCCGCGCAGGCGTTCCTAATGACTCTGGATCGTATGCTTTTACGTTCGTACGTCCTTGCTCATGCTCTGCAAGAAGGCCTCCCGCTTCCTGTTGGAACGCTGGCTAACTCTGCTTATGAGCTCGAAGATGATGGGCCAACTGATGACCAAGATTTTGAAGAAATCGAAGATGGGGCGGCAGAAACCGCGGGTGTGGTCTCAGGCTATGCCGGGTCTGTCCGGACTCCAGCTGAATGGAAAAAGGTGGCGGCCAGCACCTACGAACATCTCGTAGCAAAGAACCCTCCTCGTCTGAGGTGGGCTGACCCGGGGTGGTTTGACGTGGAATCGTTGCTCTCTGATGTGGCCTCAGACGCCAAAGTTATGCAGGCCATCATCAGCGAGCATGGAAATTGGGATCCGGCCTCCGATTCGAAGTTGGCCGCGCTCGCCGATTTCTTGAACGGACGTAAAAAAGGACAGAAGGTTCTTGTTTTTAGCGAATACAAGGACACGATTGATTACGTCTTCACCCACCTTCCAGCCATGGTTCCCGGAAGAGAGATTGAAACGGTCAGCGGGCAGTCGACTCACCCGGGTGAAATAGCGCGCCGTTTTGCGCCGGTATCTAATGGGGAGCTCGGCGGTTTGCCAGAAGGTAAGAGTGAGATTGAGATTCTCCTTGCCACTGATGTGTTGAGCGAGGGACAGAATCTGCAAGATGCAGACACTGTCATCAACTGGGATTTGCCCTGGACAATAATTCCGATGATTCAGCGGGCCGGGCGTGTCGATCGAATCGGTCAAAAGGCGGCAGAAATTTCTGTGCTGTCCTTTCGGCCTCAACAAGGCGTGGAGAACGTCTTGAAGCTCTATAAACGGCTTGGGAATCGACTGCGTAACAATGCGGAAATTTTTGGTGCCGGAGATAAGTTTTTTGAAGACGACGGCGTCGTGGACGATGACTTCATCGCGAAACTCTTCGACGGCACAGCCGACCTCGATCTCGACGAAGGAGACGTCGACTACCCCTCTTTCGCTCTTGGTATCTGGAATGTTGCCCTGGAGGGGGATAAAAAGAAGGTCTTATCGATGCAGGACGCCCGCTACTCCACGATGGCAGAGATCCCTCTGCACCGCGCAGGAACAATGGCATATTGCATCACTCACAAGGGCTACAACGTCATCGTGTCGCGGATCGGGGGAAAGTCCATCCACCTGAGCCCTCTTGCTGCGCTCCGCGCAACCAGTGTGCCAGCCGATATTGTCGCACTCCCAAGGAGAAAAGAGTTTTTCGCCGAGC
>Ga0105054_10008342_pt1 | contig 13727 bp, 11 predicted proteins | sample BON02_FD_78091 | JGI IMG/M metagenome (GOLD analysis project Ga0105054, IMG submission 78091) | Freshwater microbial communities from Lake Bonney liftoff mats and glacier meltwater in Antarctica - BON-02 (megahit assembly) | ecosystem: Environmental > Aquatic > Freshwater > Ice > Glacier...
CCCACTCATGGATTCCCATTCTCCCAGCCATCCAGACACCCGTACTGCCCATTTGACGTCTATTCAAGCCTACATATGCGACTCTTGGAGCTGGTATGTCCACTGATATGAATCTTCAAAAAAAAACATTCTTGTGAACACAAAAACGTGCATCGATTGACACTGTATACAAACGGGGAAAATTGATTCATACTCGCAGCGCACACCTCATGTAAGCACACACATCACTCGCAACACCCTGGTAAAGAAACACAAGACCGAAAAACGTGTATCGATTGACACTGTTCACAAAGCGAGAAGTCTGACGCCTACTCGCAACACACACGAGTCAATTTTCCGGAGAATGAGAATTTGATTCATCCCTCACAACACTCTAGTACAAAAGCACAAATTGGTAACAAAACGCATATACATTGATAATGTATTCAAACGGGAGAAAATGCACAACATTCGTAAATACACCTCATGTAAAACCCGTGCCTCAATTGTTCACGGAAATATAAGGGATCAAGGAGAAAAAGCTGATAAACTTGGAGACAGAACACAGCTACAGTGCATGGAGGTGTGGATGCAAAATAAAAAGTAAGAGTCTCTGGAAAACAATATCTGAAAAGTCACAGGCAACAAAATATGAGAGTGGGTGCAAGAGAAACAGAGAATGTGAGAAAATAATACAAATTGCAGCGAATCATCAAAACACACCCTAAACGTATGAGAACTTCACAAAAGACGACACCCACGCACAAAAACAGTAACACCCACGCACGGACACAGTAACACGCACGCAGGGGGAATTACCACGAGACTCTGGAAATCCTACAGCACAAAACAGCGTGTGTAATTATTTGACAAAATAAAATCAAAGTACCCGAAGTGATTCCCAAGCGCAAAGTGTACAATTGAACAAAACAACAACCCCCAAAAACGACCCTCTCTCTCTCTCTCATGTCACCTTGAAATATAAGTCGTCGCGACCACAGCACATAAAAAAGTAAGCAATTGACATTGTTCAGATAAACACATGGCTTTTGAGTTGCGCGTGTCTTCAAAATGTAAAATATATTGACGCTATACCACGCACGGTTTGCACGGACACATGATATATATGATGTGTACCATGCGCTTGACAAATTTTGGTGCAACGATACGACTACCCGAATGGGGAACGTTGTATCGCCAGCAAAGATCCCTAAAGTCACGAAATTGAAGCAAATTGTGCACATTCTGGTAGAACAGCAACGTAAGATAAAGCGATCGAAGCAAGAGGCAATGCGCAGGCAGAGGCAAGTGCACATCAAAATGAAAAACAGCATGTCGCGAAAGACAGAAAAGAGATGGACAGATGTGGGAATTGACGATGATATACGCGAAATGGCTGAAGAAATCGCATATCAACGGAACCGTGTCCTCGATCTGAAAGTGTGCGTCGACACACTCCGGAATTTGCAATATAAAGTGCAAAGTATCCTGAACGCTTACTACACACACACAACACTGATGATTGTCAACAATGCCATCAAAAAGACAAACATCATGGTCGAAAAACTCGACAAAGATCAAGGTAAGCTCGTGTCAAACGAATATACCAATCGTAACACTTGAAAAGAGAAACAAACTCAAATCATATCGGAATGCAAGCAGGTTTTCGGTTTTCTGTGTAACACTTGAAAAAAGAAACAAACTCAAATAATATCGGAATGCCAGCAGGTGTTCAGTTTTATGTGTAACACTTGAAAAGAGAAACCAACTCAAATCATATCGCAATGCCAGCAGGTGTTCAGTTTTATGCAGGCGACGTCAAGGGGTTGCACACTTGATCGCCTGCATGTTACAATCTCGACAAAACGCATTTTGTTGTGCGTTTTGAGTGCAGAGATGCACGGACCGATGTTCCCAAAAGTGTGAACATCGTTTTGCTATTGTTGCACCCGTGTAAAGTGCCGAGGACACTTTAACGCCTGTTTTTGTGCAGTACCGGCATTTTCAAGTTAGATCGGCGTTTTAAGTGCACGTTCCCTGTTTTTGTTATATACCTCGTTTGGAAATATTGGAACACATCGCGACACAGGAGTCCAGGATTTGATTGGCGAATTGGTTAAAGCAAAGGAAATGAATGTGAATGTGAGTTTCTTTGTACGCGCTGCATACCTGATGCGTTCCCCTGCAACAGAGCGTCTTAACACGGCATTGCGTGATACTATCCATTATGTCACGACAGAAACTGACCCAATTCTCACAAATACCAGACCAGAGATGCCATGCAGAGCATCGACAATGCATCCAAGCCTGATGACGCGTCCATACTGGACAACGCACCACACAACAGCGACTTGGAAGTTAATATAATTATCCGGGAGATTGAAATGGAAATTTTATTACAGGTATCAAGGGCATTAGAAAAAAACAAGCGAGCAATGTGCACAGTTACACGTGAGCGTGGCGGGCATATGAGACACTACTGAGGACAGGCATGCAGCAAAATTCGTGCAGCAAATGCAAATGTTGCATGCGATAGAGAACAAAGTGTACATTTTTTGGGCGTGTGGCGAATAAACGTGTAGTGAGAGGTAGGCATGCAGCAAATTTCATGCAGCAAATACAAATGTTGCATGCAACAGAGAACAAAGAGTATAGTTTTGGGCGTGTGGCGAATAAATGTGTAGTGAGAGACAGGCATGCAGCAAACGTCATGCAGGCGACAGAGAACAAATTGTACAGTTTTTGGGCGTGTGGCGAATAAATGTGTAGTGAGAGGCAGGCATACAGCAAACGTCATGCAGGCGACAGAAAACAAAGTGTACAGTTTTTGGGCGTGTGGCGAATAAATGTGTAGTGAGAGGCGGGCATGCAGCAAACGTCATGCAGGCGACAGAAAACAAAGTGTACAGTTTTTGGGCGCGTGGCAAGTAAATGTGTAGTGAGAGGCATGCATCTTACAGAAAACAAAGTGTACAGTTTTTGGGCGTGTGGCAAATAAATTTGTAGCGAGGCGCAGGCATATAGCAACGCGTGAGCATATGGGCTTTATAGTGCGGCGAATAGATGTGTATTGAGGGGTGGGCGCACGCCAAGAATTGTTTATATGCACATATCTTGTTTGGGCGACATTGTTTGTTTATGACGATAACTCGTGTATGTATGCGCAGAACGAAAACAATCGGTCGCAGCAGACAATAAAACAGACGAAAAGGCTGCAGCAGTTGGAAAAATATCTGTCGCAGCCACAACGGGTTGAGCCCAACAAATCGGCGTGTGAAAAAAACACAAACGGCCCAGGATAGACTGGAGGCGGCGTTATTCTAAAGACCCGCAGGGGTGGATATCTATCGATTAACTTTGAGAGTCTGGTTAGCTGCCTCACAAGCAAGCCGATGATGTTCACCACGCATGCACAATGTCTATTGTTTGTAACATAGAATGTGAAATATGGTTCCGACTTGCGCGGCTAGCATGCGTGTAGGCAGGGTAACGCCTTGATTTTGCATGATACACTCTGTTTCACAAACGGTGTGCACGCTTCATATATCGCCATGGAAAAATCCACATGTCACAAATCGAGAACACGAAAAACGCGCCGGTATCTCGACGCCACTTGTCGCGCCGGACGCAAACAAGTGACAGTGTACGCGCGTGCTTATATACTGTCGATTGTCTACAATGTATTACCACCCGTCCGTCAAAAATTCATAGTAAGTAAACACGCGTCTTGTTGTAGAAACGGTCGCAAAAACTCCATGAGACGGCATACCGTATTTAAGTCGGAATTTACTCTTTCAGAACTGCGTGTACCGCACAAATCCACCAGGTTGACACACCCATACATGTGTATTTTTTTTTGTTACACACACAAGATCCGGCACCCGTTTGGAAATATATATCAAAACAGTGTCCAGAGTTGCACCGTGCACTCGCGACATATACGGCACGATGATGTTGTTTTATTTGTTTGGTGGGATATTCTCAGTGGGGACAGTGTTGGCATATTGTTGCCAATCACACCCACCCCGCGATGAAGAATGTAGCATGGACATAGCAAACACTCTCAATTCACATGGCATCGACTAATATGTTCACAGCAACGTTTTCCTGTCGTAATTTACATAGGGAGGCGCAAGCTTCGAGCGCCGTCTTTTCGACATTTTTAAGCTTGAACTGCGTCGAGTAATTTGGTACGGTGAGAAGCTCTGCCAGTAAGTACATGGTGGACACGGCTGTCTTGTACTGAACTGTTGCTTTCAACGCATCGTCGAAAATAAAAACAAGATTTGGGTTCAGACACGAACACAACTGCATACACGCCGAAAGTGTCATGAAGTACGCCATGCGGATAAGACAGTCGTGTCGGTATTGGTTGCTGTGTTTTCCGCGGTATGTGATAGCTGAAATCTCGGTGAATAAAATAGTATCGTCAAACGTGCAGAGACATGAGTCTACATCTTGTGTTGTCTTCTTGGGGCGCTTTGTCATACTATCTAATTCAGAATATGCAGGTGGTCGTTTCTTGGCCGACATTGTTACCCGGTGGCCTGTGTTTTGCGTACAGAACGTGGACACGTCAGTCGTTGGATCGTTTGTTCCTATAGAGGACACGGTCGGTTTTTTGCAGAATGAAGATCCAGGGACAATTCGAAGACTACCACGCACGCTATAGCAAGCGTCAAAATGATCAAGTCAGATAGGTTGTTGGCCAGTGTGCGCCCAATGTTATTGACGTCCAACCACAGTCCCATATATCGACGTAGGTTATAACACGACAGTCGCGCTCGCAATATACAGTCTTATATACACACAACGTGTGCAGTACGCAAACATCGTCACGTGTTCTTGAGGGTTTGCGCGATAAAGTGCAACGAGTCTTCGTTGTCGCCTTTGGCATACACATCTCTATATAAACTGTGAGTTTCTGGGACGAATTGTTCTTGTTGTTTCCACGTATTACTTATGATCCGTAAGCAGAAATATTCGTTCCCTTTACGAGTGGATCATTCCAATGGCCCCGATCGCCGGTATACTGCCGCGATGATGACAACAAAACATCACAAACCCGACCGCCGCTCTAAACAGCAGACGATTGCCCAGCGTAATGAGACGGTCGCCCTTTTGGCGTCGTCTGCCGCAACAGCATGCTCTCCCGTCCCTTAAAAATAGCCGACAAGATGCTAGTTGGTACCCACTATTGAGCAGCACTACCGGTCTTTGACCACACGTTTTTTGGTGTCGCCCCCTTTGTAGAGTTGAGAGATACAGTCGGTATTTCATTCACCCACACTTTAATGATCAATAATTCATTACGTTTTCCCTCTTTTGGCCGGCTGCTTCGTTTCGTCGCCACCTCCTTCCTTACGATGGTGGTGATTTGATGCACGCTTTGTGACCATGGCGTCGACGTTGCCGCTGCTACTTGTGCTATTGAGGCAAACCAGCGTGTCGCCCTGGGCTTGTTGTCGCGGTCTCTTCCGCGGGATGGCACAAACAACGAGCCTATTTGCCAGGTGGTGCGCTGTGTCGGCAGGACGCTTGTCGCGATATTGAAACCCCAGACGGTATGTGGTGTGAGCACTGTCGTCCACATGATCGCGATGCAATCGGAAAAACATATTGTGTGACCCCAGCAGCACGTGAATGGTCTCCAGCGTTGTATCACCATTTTATGCATTTCGTAGCAGCTCCTGCGCCATTTCGATGCGATTGCTGCTGAAAATAGGCTGTCGCAGGACAGCATGTGCGTTTTTCTCATTGGCCAGAATCTCCTTTAGCACATTGCACACTGCGAGAACATCCGATTCGAAACTCATAACAAGATGCACCAGGCATCCCGACATTTCTGTTGCCATATGATTAGCACGCGCGGGGGGTTTTGTCAGTCCCACAATAACAACGAAAATTGGGGCGTTATGGTGCCGATGCGTGTCTTTGCTCCTAATATATATTTTCGACGTCACTGCACTCAATTCCACGGCACAGCAAAAATGGCTGTGTGAGATGATCGATTACGCCATGATTGTTATATAAAGAGAAAACAGCACAATGTCAACGCTTCAGTGCACTCGCAGTATGTGGTGGCTTCTTTTCGATTCCGCCACACCCAGTTATTACGTGACTGCCAAATTCAAGAAAGGGTTGCCGCACCTGATTAGCCGTGGTGCGAAGATTGAAAAAATCACAGACACTCACATTCTCATTCAAGATATCGATGAATGGCTGTGGAAGGATGCTCAGACACTGGACCGTATTTGTAAGTATCAGCTCATCAACCACGTGTATTCGAGCGTCTCAACCAGCACAGACGGACTTAACGGTATCGTAGTGTCTATCTCCATAGTCCAAAACAGCAGAATGTGGACACTATTACAGGGGATGATTTTGGTAGCGATCTGCGTGTTTTTTTCCATGTGGACGCACTACGTTTACGCCTCGGGGGTTCTTGTTACAAGCTGATGCCCCTCAGGTGGGAAAGTCACACGCATACAGTCTGCAGAAAAAAGCTGATGTGCTAGTATATTATATTTAATAAAAATCAAGGTGATACGGCCCCTCTTATCAAACAACCACCTAGTTTCGGTTGTTGAGTCCAGGGTATTCTGGGGGAAGTGTGCACTGACATATAGAAGAAGCAGACAACGAGTGCTGGATTGACTAATATATAGTTTTTAATAAAAATCCAATGTTGCCGACACTTTTTACGCACCTTCGGATTTTTTACACTGTCCGTCTTTACAGGGGCCTCCCTTCTTGTTCCTTGACCTTCCCGTGTTGTTGCCTGACGGCACTGCCACCTGGTGCGCGGCGAAGATGTCTCGGAAAGCCGTGTTTTTCTTGGCGTGGAAATTTTCAAGAATTTTATCCTCGGTTTTATACATTTTCTGGTGCAACTGCTCCGCCTTGTGGAAAGCCTCCCGATGCTTTTTTTCCTGTTGTTCGAATGTGTTGTTACGATGTTTTACAGTTTCAGCTTCCTCGGCAATCATCTTCTTTGTGTATTCAAGGACGGTTTGGTGTTTCGACTTATATTCCAACTCCGACACGACACTCTGCGAAAGCTTCAACTCCTCAGCGCGTTGACGCGCCATGATGGCCTTGATTTCGCGTGCCTGCATGATGCTGTTTTCTTTTTGATGCCTCCAATGTTCAGCCGCAATACTGTTAGTGTTCTGACGGATCTCCTGTGCTGCCTTGCGCATATCGTTGTCATGCTTCCTCTCCATGAAAACAGTATCTTGTTTTTCTTCATATACGCGGGGGCGATAAGTGGGCCCGATGTGGTTCGTGGTGTATTCAATGCCCATCGTCTCTGCCATGAGACGGTTGATATTGTCGTCGTCAGTACTGGAACCCCTGTGCTTGATGGCATTGAATCGCTTGCGCACATCCAAGGCGTGTGCTTTGTTTGCGCGGTCATGATTGTGCTGGAGCGTGGCCTTATCGAGTGAAATCATTGCCTGCTGATATTCATTTGTCATACCATTTTGCCGTCTCGTGAAATCCGAAAGGAAAGGGGGAGGATACACCGACATTCTGTTTGGATTTTGGGTGCGAACGCATTGCAGTACTTATATATGTCTGTGTATTTGACAAGTACGCAAAAAATACACCAGGCACCGGCAACACTACGCCCTGATAAGTGCGGAAAATACATCAAATCGAGCCCTTGTCGAGTTTTGTCTTGCGCACAAACATCGGTTATATATAAGTAACACGTATTGTGCTGCTTTGTCAAGGATATATGGAGGAAATTTTCCGCACAAGCCCGCTTGCAGCACCAGAACTAACAGCTCCTCCGCACTCGTTGTTGTCTCTCATTGGCAGTACAGGAACCCACTACAAACATGGATTAGAATATATCAACCCTGCTGACCATCATCTCGCAGCATTCCATTATAATGCAAAGGGCGAGTGTTTCTTCTCAAGCATTGCCAAGGCCGTTTATGGAACGGAAACATATCATTTCCAAGTGCGCGCTGCGGTTTGTGATTTTATCGATACATTTATTCGTCATGCTGATTTCGAGAATGATCAGGCGAGTCGGGAGATGATCGGCTATTCTTTAGGTAAGGGTGATAATGTGACGTGGACCAACGAGTCATTTGACACAGCAATCGTTCTTTATCTTTCTTACATGCGGAAAGCATACACGCCAGCAACCGAGCTGGAAATCGGCATCACATGCTACATGTTCCGTCTGCGTATTTTGCTTTTGGCGCGAATCGACAAATACTACCCAGAACGTGATAAGCCTGTGTCTAGAATACACCGAGCTACAATTAAAGGTAGTGGCTGTGCAGGGGTTGATTTCAATTGGGTCAAAAATAACAAAACCGCGGTAGTTGGAGAGCGCGCAGACGTAACGACGATTGTCATGCTATTCAGCACGCATGAAAGAGTCGATCGCAATGGAATCCAGCAGGCCCAGACTATAGCAGACTGCGGGCACTATGAGCTGTTGTATAATACAATCACTTTAGCAGCAAATCATGCAGTACCAATGCACATGCCACTACAATCGCAAGCTGGAACCGCTGCAGAAATCCGGCGACAGAACGCTCTGGGACGCGGTATTGTGGTTGGCCTACGAACGGCCGATATATCTTCCGTTTTTGCGAGGGGAATTTCTGAAGATACGTCAAGCACTGGAAAATTGTTGCCGTTCAAAAACACTTGTACGGGAGGGGTACCGGCCACACGTGTCGCCAACCCCTCCAACATACAAGGAATACAGAACGAGATCCACACACTGCATGCCGAAATCGAGAAACTCACAGCCGCAAAAGACGAGCGCTTACTGGCTGTAATTGCCAAAATTAACCAACACCAGAATGAACTAAGGCTACATTCAGCACGTTTGAAACGCATCATCACTGAAAACCCCATAGACATGGACAGGATGGAGGCATGTCAACACAACGTCAGCAATAGTAACAAGAAAGTCGCGCAGTACGAGGATTGCAAAAGGCAAGATGCCACCTATCTCGACAGCCTAAAAGAACGTTTAGCGCATTTGTCACAGGTGTATGGAGCGCAGTCTGGAGACGTAGAGGTTTCGAAAAGTCCATTACAAGGGTGTAGCAAAGCCGCGACGAGCGACCACTCCCAGTCCTCTGTGAGAACTATTGTCGACTGTGTACCAAAAGAGATCATTTTAGAGCAGGATCGCATGCAGATCGATGCCATAACACCAGTGGGAAGTAAACAGCCAAAGACGGTATGTGCCCCTGTTTCGGCAGGTAATCGTACCTCCATATTCACGACACAACTGTTATCAACGCAAGTCGCCGACGACCAGTGGGGAGACAGCGAACTTGTTAAATTACATGACGAACTAGTAGCGCTCAAAGTGACGTTGCAAGACGACAAGAAAATTTTGATACAAGAGTACCAAAAATGCAATGTGAGACAGTTTGATAAAGCCCAAAGCGTAGTCTTGAGTGAGTGTCTTGAGCGAGTTAGAAAGCAAGAAAGAATCATTGCGCTCCAAAACACGGCGTATGTAGCGCGGCGCCTAATGTTGTCCGTTAAGCAATGATAAAATAAATTTCAAGATGTTAGTTGGCCGAGACCGTAAAATGTTGGAGACATGTTGCGTGTCAATCGGGAAGAATATTGAACGCAAGAATGATACGCAAAGCATCGGTACTGAGGGCATGCAACATCCCACTGCAAAGACGTGCACAAGTGAGCAGGAGGAAGGCCTCCTTACGTGACTGACACGCTTTGGTCCAACTCTCCAGTATATCAAATTTCGTGATTTTCACACCGGGATGCTGTCGCGTTTGTGCAAAACAGCGCATTTCCGTCAAAGTAACAGACAGGGCGATGCCGTGTACGTGAAGCGATGCATACCCCTGCGAGCAAATCCGCCGCTTGACAATGTTCGATAGCAGACGCGAAAAGATGGCAGGAAAGCTGGCATTTTGTGTCATGTCTAGGATTCGCAACACGGTGTTTTTGGCAAGAGCATGCAGCATCGCTAAGGCGCCAATGCTGCCGATTTCGTTGTTGCTCACGTCCAAAATCTGCAGAGTAGTATGTTGTGCTAGAAATATGGATCCATGAAACATACTCTGCGTACCCAACGCATTTCCACGCAATCGCAGCACCTGCAAAGACTTGTTTTCGGAAAGAATCTCCCAGAATTCAGCATCGAGCACACGCTCCTTACACCCGTGAACGAAACGCCCGCACATGCGATTGTTGCTGAGATCAATTTGTTCCACTGTAGTGTTGTCCCGAACCCCCCGGATGAATGGGAGGATGCTTTCAGGCGTCAACCCACACGCCACAAGACTAATCTGTCGCAGTGCAGTGTTTCTCCCCAACAATGCACCCATCTGGTCCATATCTCGTACGCTAGTGTGTATGCCATCAAGTCGCAGATAGTGAATACATCGGCAAGCTTGTAATAGTGCGGCAGTTTCGACAGTGGCAACACATGATATCCACGTTGGATCCACGTTCGGACTTGACGCGCCGACCGCGCAGTCATCCCACAACATCGAAACGTCCAAAGAGCGCAGCGTTTTGTTGTGCTTTTGCAAAATCGAGTGTAGTAGGGTCTGTGCCGCCCCGTCAATACAGTTATTCGCCAATGACAGCGTATGTAACGTAGTGTTTCGCGACAACATTTCGACGAGACTCGTGATACCACACGACCCAACCATGTTATTTTTCACATTGAGCGCAAACAACTGCGTATTATGCCTCAGAGTCTGGGCCAGAAGGGACGCCCCAGCGTCGCGAAACATATTACTTTCGGTTGCCAGCGTCGTCAGTCCGTTTGTGCTAATATCCGAACGCAACATCTGACAAACATCGCATATTCCCTTGTACCCGAATGTGTTGTTGGAAATGTCAAGGTATGTGATCGTGCGATTGGTTTTGAAAATTTCACACAAGACATGAATGCTGCTGTCGCACATTTTGTTGTCTGATAGTATCAGCTTTTGGAGGCATGTGTCGTGTGCGAAAATTTGACTTAACCAGGTGACACTCTTCATGTTTATGTTGCAGAACGTGATTTGAAGATCGACCAGACGGGTCCCGCTGGCGACGCCCTGTTTACGTGAAGAATATGCCCGTTTTGGCACACAGTTTGTGTTGTGGAGACTGACACTCCTTACGCTCGTATGCTGCAAGATCTCGCTCCATAATTTTTTGGCAAACAGATTCGGTTTGGAAGCGCCGGTAGTGTATGCGCCGTCAATCTCAATTTCTTCCAAATGGCAATTACGACGCATGAACGACAGGATGTCGGCGCACTCCTTCGTTGATAGCAGCGTCTGTGTTACGGACATCGTTGTTGTTGTGTACATGGTAAGCTGGATGCACACCAAATATCAACAAAACTACGTGCGTGGCGCCTTACTCACATTTTATCACGCAGTGTGATGCTTATGCCAGTAGGCGGGGAATCTTTTTTCTTTGCAGGACAAAACGCATAGGTTGCATACACACGAATTCTAAAAAGTTATTTTATTCATTTCGAGTGTTTACGGCAAAATCTCAAGACATGCACTGTCGCATTTGCAAGCCAGTTTTTTTGTTCATGTGGTTTAGAATGTACATCAACACACACACACACATGGGCTATTGATCACGCCTGGCAGTCAGAAACATTGGAAAACGTCCAGTTTTCCCACTCCTCGCGATTTCGCGGCTGTTGGTTGCAGAAAACAAATATTTTATGTGGGGGGTCGAAGACGACTGGACCGAGTGCGTCATCCCAAAAACGACAGTTGAATAGGCATCGCGTGAGAGCGTACACTTCTTCCTGCAACTTGTTGTTGAAAGACACCATTAAATTGGTGACTTTGCCGACATTACTGGCGACCTTTTCTTCATAGTGCACGACGACAAGAGATGTCGCCAGCGTCGTCTTTGAAAACGTCTCCACAGTCTTTATGTGCGATTTGTTCGCATAGTCGATACAATAAGCGCTGTACTCGCGCTGTAAAATACCAATGCAGTTGTCGCGATCTTGCTTGGAGCCACCATAAAACACAACTTTGTCCGATGTGAAAGCATCCGGAATAGGGCGGTACACTCTGCGCAAGACAACCTCGTTGCCGCGGGGGGCCACAATAATTTTTACAAACGTCTCTTTCGGGCCCACCAGCATGCTTCGCACAGTCTCGAGACTCTTCCCCTGCACTGGAACGTTATCGACATATACAATGATTTGGTTCACTTGTAGCATCGACAGTGTTCCTTGTGGGGCATTGCGTACTTGATTAATTCGCACAAACCCGTGGCGGTCCGCCGAAATTCCCAGTCCCACGCCGAAAACGATGTCGCTCGCGTCGACAGAGCTCTGCATATTTGAAACCGTACAGGGAAGCGCGAGATTTTCGTGGATTTTCAAAATTACCGCCTTTTCCCAGGCACTGGCTTCCACACACCGGTGTGTCGCCACTACGCTCGTCTTACTGTCGAGCGCGGCCGCGATCTTTATCATCGGCAGCGTGATCCCTGATGCAATCTTACTGTGTACTTTTGATACCGGCGTATTTTGCCCAGCACTGGCTGCAATGGGCGACTGTCCAGTGTTTGGGATTGCAACATCCCGCTTGTTATCGAGGGTCGCGGTCAGAATGCTAGCAGTCGATTCTGCGAGTGCGAGCGCGAGAGTGGGACTCACCGGTTCGCCACGTTGTTTGACTACAGATGCAGCAGACACTGGCCTGTGGTGATGTAAAATCCTGGCTGGCGAGCACTGCAACATCGCTGTAGCCGCCGGAGACGTGTCAATTGGCAAGCACGCCATAATATTACAAAGTTTCAGGTAATGGAATCCGGAAGCCTTGACCAACTTGCCATCGATAATCTTGCTGGGTTTGAATTCACGCAACCCATACAATTTCATGACATACTTCTCAATGGTTATATTTGACATGCGTTCCATGCCTGCAGCCTTGGCATGATCGCGGATCTGCCTGATGTGAACGGTGTCTTTCCGTTCGCCGCGCTCGAGCAGCGTGGCAAACATTGTCTCGTCAATGATCTTGGCTTTCCGCGGCATGCCCCGATCATCGTGCAGTGGGTGCATCTTTCCCAACACGGGACTTGTGGGCTCAACGAGTTGATTTTGATCGATGCACAGCACCCTCGTCATGAGAGATCTGCGGGTTAAACACATGCTACTGAGCTGCCGTCCTTTTCGCACAGTTGCGACTTTTGTCGATACTGGAGCGGCGTCGGTGTTCACAGTGGCACTTGTGGAGTTCATCTGGACGGGAGATGGTTCTGAAGCAAGTCTTGTTTTCACATCACTCATTGCGTCCTCATCCTCACTTGACTCAACGTCGTCAGCAGGAGTCGATTCTCGAAGAGGTTGTGTGAGAACAAGCGGCGATTTTGCACCACACACCGCACTTTCGTCGTCCTTTTCCTCAATGTCGTTATCGCGAGTCGATTTTCAAGTGGAGATCCGAGCGCAATGGGTCCAGCATTGCATATGTTGGGTTCGTCCTCGTCTGACTCGGTGTCATCAACTCTGGCGTTTTTTTGAGAGGACAGTGGTGTGACAGGTGCCTGCACATCGGAAGCATGTCTGTAAGGGTTTCAAGTTGAATTTCCACTCCTTCTTGGGTTGTTCTGAGGGAGTGGGTGCAGAAGTTCGCTGTACATTTCTGAAACCAGTCCAATGCTCTGGCTTCCCTTCCTATTCCGTCAGGGAAGGAGGCTTGCCATTTCCATTTCAGGCCGCACGGGCAACTGATCTTGACCTCGGTCAG
>Ga0105054_10008343_pt1 | contig 13726 bp, 6 predicted proteins | sample BON02_FD_78091 | JGI IMG/M metagenome (GOLD analysis project Ga0105054, IMG submission 78091) | Freshwater microbial communities from Lake Bonney liftoff mats and glacier meltwater in Antarctica - BON-02 (megahit assembly) | ecosystem: Environmental > Aquatic > Freshwater > Ice > Glacier...
CGAACGAATTGAATCAACTGCAGCTGACACGCCCAACTGGCTCTTTCGCAATTCCGAAGTCAGACTGCTCAAATCGGCCTGCCAAGGGGGCTGATCAGCCGCTAACAGCGCGAGTGAGGAAGCATTCACCGCTCCATACCTGACGGACACGTCACTCAATACAGCGACTTGATCTTGATGCCACTGTTTCGGCACATTGGCTGCCGAACGCCCCTCAATGGCAGCACGCACCGACTCAGGGATCTGATCAACAACGTTGGTCTTCAGAAGGTGTTTTTCAAGCTGATCCTTAACCGCATTGAACGCAGACGTGTACTGATTGATGTCGTCGATCGATCCAATTGCGCTGGATGCAGCTGTCGACGACAGATTCTCATAAAGCCGTTGTTTACGGGCAACTTCTTGCATCCGCATAATTTCAGCGATATCTGTAACCGAAGAAAGGCCAAGGCCCTTTCGGATTTGCTCCAAGGCATCGGCTGAACTTGCGACCGATCCATATTGCGTAAGCATTTTTCTGATACTTTCGTCCATTCAATCTTCCTTGACTATGTCAGCGCTCACGATCCGCAAAATCGTACTAAATTCAAAATCATCGAGGGGGGCACCACTTACCGTTGGCGTCATAAAGGTGGCAACGACTCTTCCCATAGCATTGGTACAAAACGTCCATGATGGGTCTTGTTATTTTGTCCAAATCCAGAGCTTCTGAAATGTCCTGAATCAGAATTTCGGGAATTTCCAATCTATCTTCAACTACAGGAGTTCTTGTTGCAGATCTTGAGCCGAGCGTCAGAGTTGTGCCGCTGGTTCCAGTAAGTGAAAGACTCACAACTATTGGCCCCTGAATTCCCATTGCAGGCGCTCCAGCAGCGTAAGCCTGCAAAGCACCTCGAAGTTGCTCACAGACCCACTCACCAATAACCCATGGGGGACCCATACCAGGTTGTGAGTCGTACTTTACGTTCTTCACAATTTCAAAGCATCCGTCTCTAAATATCTGTGCATAACAATCTTCACCATTTGAGTCCTCGTACGGATACATCACGACTCCGTCCAAGTTCGCATTGCGCTTCCATGAACTACTCTGATCAATTCGCAATAAATCAAAGCTTGCAGCGATGCCAGCGACATCCACGTTGGCGCGCCCGGCCAATCCACACATTGGAACGATGTGAACAGCCATGATGACACCGGCGACCAACTTTCTTGGGGTTTGCCCAGCAATGATGCGATTTACCCTTTGAGCCCTAAATTGCGCTGCGCGCTCTAACAACGTGCTCTCCCGCCCAAATGCGCTTCGCAATTGATCGTATGTCATGTCTGTGGTTAATGAGTCATTTCGGATGGGAAAGCGATGCTCTGTTACGGGACCAAAGCGATGAGGACCTTCATACGAACTGGGAATTCGCAACACCAGAACAAAGCCTCCTGACGCAATCGAACACGCGTGAAGCTGAATTCCGTGAATTCTGGGCTCGACCTTGGATTCCAGAATTTGTTGAAGGCGGCGTTTTGTGGCATCAATGTCAACACCAGTCATCGCCAGGATTGCATTTGCTCGTCCACTTTTCTCGCTAATTCCGAAGACCAGGTCCCCGCCATCAGCATTGGCCAGAGCACAAACATCCTTTCTGAACTCTTGACGTGCAACTTCATCAGTGAGAGGAAGTATTGCCTTGAACTCGAGGGTCTGAGTTTCCGGCCATTGTTCGTCACAGACTTGCATCAAAAATGGCTCTGTGATTTGGGGCAGTGATAAAGGCAGCACAAACGCTCCGCAAATTAGTTTGTTTCAGTTCGAAAGATTCGTGATGTCAGTGATCCCCATCTGCCATCTGAACATTCGCTAAGATGATTCCGACTTCATGGAACTCGCCGTGTACCCATCCAACTCAATTCACCCCGAGCCTAGTTGACGCAACTCCAACTGGATCAAATCGAAAACTGCCACTCAGGTTGCGAGCCCCACTGTCGGAAACGGAGGCTCTAAGCTGATGAATCAGATCGCCAAGTTTATGGTCACGGCTGGCAAGTTCCGAGACGTTGACGTAATACCCACCCACCACATCTTTCTCGGCACCCCGGAGGCGTACTTTGATCGGTTGCCCCGGCTTCCCATCCGAAGCGATCAAACAGACTGCCCAGCCAACTTTTTCGCGCCACAGGAGGTCACCAACCTTATGGCTGATTGATCGACCCACCTGGACGCGCATCTCTGCATCCCACACTGGAGCAAGAAAACTCTCAATATCGGTGAGCAACCGCGTAACAGAGGGAGCAACCTCGGCAAGATACGAACGAGCGTCATTAATTCGGACATTTCGCAGAAGTGCCTCAATTCGAATTTGCTGCGCATTAACCAACAATTGTGGCGCACTAAAGACCTCCTTCAGTGCCACCGCCTTGTCGATATCGGTGCCGACCCCATGCCAGTTTGCATTGCCCAACGTGGCCACGAGCACCACCCACAGCGTGCCATCGCCGACCACATTGTTGAAGGTCGACTGCTGATCGTTCTTTGCGTACCGCTGTTCAACGGTACGCAATAGTCCGCCAGATCCTGATGCCTTCCCACGAAAGAGGATCGAAAACACCTTCAGAGCCCAATTCTCTGCGACCTCCTGGCTCACCCAGCCCCTGCGTTGACCACGCAGGGCCACCGCAAGCGGGAACGATACCGCCTGAATCATCTGCGTCGCCGAACATCGCTCAGCGAATGCTAGCGAGGCCATCTCGGTCAAAAACGTGGAGATCTGCACTTCCAACCGTTCTCGGAAACGATCTTCAATGGGCGTAAGCTTCGGGGTATCCATCTCCTTTGAGGGATTCTTCTTGGAAGCGCCTTGGCCGTCCTGGGGCAACTGCCCCTCGTCGATTTCCTCGTCTTTAGCCGCCGCTGAAACCGTAATATCGTCCGCTTCAGCATCGAACAGCAAACGAAGAATGCCGGTGAGCGACAAGGAAACTGGGCCAGCCGAACCGAGATTCGGCACACCATCGTGGGACACCTCAAGTTGCACGATTAGGTCTGCCGGATTGACCGGTGCTACGGGAGTCTCGACCCTGGATTTATCGGTGCGTCCAGATCCAAATCCAGGGTCACGGAAGGCCGCCGTGTCGTTAAACAAAGCGTGAGCTACTTCTTGTAGTTCGTCGAGCATCTGACGCTGCTCAGTGGAAGTCGCGCTTCGCTCCAGCCCCTTGAAGGGCTCGAGCAGCCGTGCTGAGTGGCTGGCGTGCTCCAGGGCAGCAACATCGTTCACCCATCTGGGCGGCGTCTTCCATTGCTCATTTCCACAGGAAATTTGCACACAGGCAAACACCGTTGCCATCGCGAGATCCTCCGGAAGTTCACATTCCCAAGACCCAGCTGTACCTTGCAGGCTTTTCATTGGAAGCCGATGGCTTCCAAGCAGGAGCTCTGCAGTCATGCCCAACTCGGGTGCAGGAGAAATTTCCGCGTGTAAACGCCGCGAAGCACCGTCCAACAGCAACGTTTTCAGTCGAAACTGCAGTGAATTGGCATCCAACTCAATCACTTTGATCGACTTCGGCACAAGTACATCCACCGGATCTCGTGCAGGTGCAGTGAACGCGCTAAGCGCTCCCTGGAAATCATCGGGATTTGGTTGGTCGTATGCAACCAGCGTCTCGATGTTTCCGCCCTTGTCTGGGGGCAGCAGCCAAGCTGCGGCGGAACAGTTGGCTGAGCCCATAACAGCAGCCGGTCCACCCGGTCCGTCGAACCAGTAGAACTTCGCGTGCATTGAGCGATCAGTAGTCACGGGGACGATGCGCAGCTCAAGTGGCAGATCCGCTAACTTTTCAGCAACGAAACTGGCCGCAGACAGCGTGAGTGCCACCGTGGCCCGTTTCACACCGAAAGTCGAATGAGCCCATCTTAGGAACGCACCGGATTCATCTGTCGATCCGGTGAGAATCTTCACTTCGTCGAACTGCCGACCCGCCCAGCGCTGCGCGAGCGCTGGGGCCAACGAGAGGCCCTGCCGACTGTGCAACACATCACTGTCCGTTGCGGACGCCGCTGACGTCAGGCTGAGCCACGGCACGTCCTTGATTCGACGCACGGCGTCGTGCTCCAGGCCGCTACCGCACCAAGACAGCACACTGTCGAGAAATGGATGCAACCAACCACCCTTATCAGCATGATCGGGCCCCACCTTCCAAGCAGTGCCCAGCTCCTGATTCCCACCCCAACCCGAACTGGTCACGTTGCCGCTGCCTACCATCACCAACCCATCCTTCGGGCCGAGCCGCAAGAAGACTTTGGGGTGAAACGCACCCGGATGGCTCGCACCTGCAAGCAAGTAGTGGCGTCCAAGATGCCAGAGTTGCCCGGCCGCTGCCTGAGTCGATGTCTCAATTTGTGTCCGATCACCGAGTACAAAGATGTCGCTGGACTGTCCGGCCCAAAGATCAGGCAGCACCACTTGCTCGAAAAATATTGGATCGAACGAGTAAGTCAACAACAAGGCCTTGTGATATGCGCGATCGCGGAAAAAGAGACGTGGGTTCATGCCACCGCCCCCTCAGACAACACTTTAAAGGCTCGCTTTAGAACTATTTGACCGTCTGCAGTGATGCCGCCTCCATCAATCAACTTCAGCTGACCGAGCCAGCCCAATGCCTGCTGAATGCGCGATGCCGTGCGTCCGGCGGCGAAGCCTTTACGCCGGGAGTACCACTGGTTGCCTTCAGCGGTGATCAGCGCGACATCCCGGCGGAGGTCGACCTGCAGCCTCGACCAGGTGACCTTCAGGTGCTGCTGCACCGTCCGGTAGGCAAGTTCGGCGGCAACTTCCCGCATTGGACGATCCTCACGATAAAAGCGCTCTAGCTCGGGCAAGATGACGTCGCGCAGACCCAGGCGTCGCCACCCTTGGTATGAGAGGTTTGCAGATTCGTGACCGTTCTCGCGCACCGACTCACCCACCCGAATGGCCGCCAGCATCCACGCAATAACAGCAAGGGACAACGCTCCAGCGCCAGACTTCAATGCACGCTTGTACAGCAGAGGCTCGATCAGGTTTCCAGACCAGCGATTAATCCCATTGGTTATCACGCTACCCGCCGACACGCGATCTTCGATACGCCGCTGCATTTCCCGGAACGACATTGATGCGACTGACTCGCCTGTGCCCAACAAACCTAAATCTCGCAAGGCAGAGTCGTGCTGTTCAATACGTTCCATCAACGCCCCAACGACCACATCGCGCGCCACGCCAGTCATGCCGCCATCCGGACTTGCCATGATCTCGTCCATCACAGCTGCCAGCACTGCCTCCTGTGTCACGGCAATGGCATCCCGCACACAGTAAGAAGTCCAGCCATCGGCCACATGATCAAGCAATGGCTCGCCAAAGCGGTTCATTGCGCAGGCAGTGTCAAAAAGATCGTTTTCAGTGGGTCGCGCTTTCAGCTTGGAGGCCAGCGCCAACAGAGCCGCGTAGGTACTGACACGCGCACGCTCGTTCAGCAGCGGTTTAGAAGGCACAATTGCGGCGAGCAGCAGCTCTCGCTCGTCACCGGGGATCTGATCAATGCGCGTGACCGCACCGAGTTCACGAAGGTCGTCCATCGATACCTTATTCAAGCTCGATTCGGATACCAATCGCTCAATCAGTGTCACACCAGCCAGGCGTTGATGCATCGCAAGAGCCAAGGGTAGGCCTCGTGTATCAACCAAAGCTGGCACTGCGTTGTCTCGCGTCTTGCTCAGGCCAAGTTGATCGGACGGTCCCGTGTAGATCGTGGACGCCGGTGATTTGACCAGCGCAGAAACTTCCACTTGTGGCGTGTTCAAGTCGAGACGCGTCAGCGCCTGATCTGATCCGATTAGGCCGCTGATCGAACGGTCCTGGATCAAATTTCCGAGTACAAATGCGGACTCGATCCGGGCCGCGAAATCCGTGTAGGTCTGCCAGTCGTCAGGCTGTCCGGTCTGCCCGTAGCGATGGATCAACCACGCGCGAATTACGAGGTAACGGACTGATGGCGTCACCGTGGTGACTCCGTCTAAAAGCGTACCACCAATGAACTGGACCGGTAATCGAAGACCGAGCAGATCCAAACCGCCGGTGATTACCGCACCGCTGTTGATCCAGTCGGGTGCCTGAAGGTTGTTCTCGACTGAAATTCTTAGCCCCTTTGATCGGTACGCGGCGTTCTGTGGACGCAATGTACAGCCGATGAAAACGTGAGTCCCTGCGCGACCGACACGTCCCACTCATTCGATTTTAATCGTGCCTCCCTCATACCGACGAAATCACTTTCGTGTCGATCAGTGACCGCAAGTGGTCGTCCAGCAGTCGTGGAATGTGGCCACCCGAAATTAGCACACCGGCCTCCATGTTCTTTTCCATCGCGTGACCTGTTAGGTTTGCGCTGGTGATGAAGCAAATCCTACCGTCGGCGACGGCAACCTTGGCGTGGACTCGACCATCTGCAAATGGATCGGCCTTGTCATGCCACGCAAATAGCTTTGCAGCGGGAACGAGTAACTTCATCTTTCCGATCGCATCAAATGAGATGCTCCCGCCATGATCCTGTGACAATTCAAGAAGCATGAAGATGCTCACGCCTCGATCAATCGCGGCATTCAACGCTTTCACGATGGTGGAGACGTCATATGCCACGAAACTTGTGACAAACAGTGTCTGATCGGCACCGTTGATGACCTGCAGTAGAGCTTGTTCTGTTCGGCGGGCAGATACAAACGGCGTCGTCGGGCCAGTCCAAACGAGCTCAGAGGACTGCTCGGAGGCAGACTTTGAGAACATGTGCCCGGCCGCCAGCAGCATCGAAGCCAGCTCATCAGCGCCAACCGAGGTTGATCGCCAGGCATCGACGAGTTGATCCAGCACACTCATGGCTGCAGGCGTTCCGACGATGCCGGAAAGCGCTGCAGCAGCCTTGTCGACGTTGGTTCGTCGAATCCTGGATGAAATCGCCTGGACCTTCTCAGGTGAAACGAGACACACCACGGCTGCCACCGCGTCAAGTAGCGCCTTCATCTCAGAAACCCTTGAAGAACGCCGCCTCTGTACGCTCCAAAGTCGGCACAAGCAGTGACCGATCAAGATAGCGATTGCCGCGCTCACACGACGTCTCTGCCACCAGACTACATGCGTGGCAAGCTGCAGCGTGCAGCGAGCGATCCTTCCGTGGATCATGTTCGGAGCAAAGTGGATCCGAAGAACAGATCTTCGAGCGGTTCAGCGCCTGCGCCAAGAGTCGGCCCAGGTTCTCTGGTTTACCGAGATCGACGAGGCCACCCAGCGTACCGTCGGAATCGGCAGCAGCGGTGTAGATGAGTATGCCTGCCTGCGCATGCTCGCCAGAAGTGTCCGCATAGATTCGCTCGCGAATGCTCGCTGCGTTGTAGCCGCACTCAAGCGCCAGCTCCCGGATAAGCAAGTGCGACAGGGTATGAAGCATGGCGAAGCGAATGCCTGGATAGCCTTCGTTCGGGTCGAGATGGCGTGAGTTGCGCCATCCTTTATGACCACCGCGCAGCATCTGATCGACCTTTTTAACGCCGTCCAATGCTTCCCATGTGACGAGCGCAGCCTCGTCAAACTGAATGAATATGCCTTCGCCATGGACCTGGTTCGCAGGAACCCAGTCAGGTTTGCTGCGCGAAAGACTGGCCATTTGTGGCCGCTCATCGGGGTTACCAGATTCCTCCGGGGCTTCAACACGAGTGAAGCCCAATAGTGCATTTACCTCGCGCAGTCGCTCAAGCAGCAACACTCTACTAATGTGGGCCGTGAATCCATTTGGCGTGCCGACCTTCTTGCTCATGAAGTGCGGGTAGTCGGTCGGCGGATTAGCTTCAGACAAAACCTTCCACTCAGGCCCTTTGATGTCTGCCTCGCCAACAGATTCCTGTCCGCCACCAGTGCGGTGAGCCTCTATCGCTGCCCAAATGGACGCCGGAGGATATTTGTCGATTCCTGGAAGTGCCCCGGTTTTTTTCAGCATCTTTACTGCCACCGAGACATCAGCTTCTGCCTCAATATCCTCCAATAGTTCCCATCCATCTTGAACCAACTGTCCGAGCGGATCTTTTACCTGAGGAATTGCCAGTGCAGAAAGCGTGATCGGAAACCAGCTATTCGTTGCTCCGAGCAGCACTGCTCGCGCCTCCTCATTACATTCAGAGTCGAAGTGATCCAGATGTGGGTGCCGCCCCCTGCAGCCGGGCAGATTCTCTTTTCCTGCTTTACCGAATGCATGGGCCATGCTTCTGGATGCGCTACAGGCATCACATTTCACCCACAGATTCTCCGTTTGCAATGACGCACCGCTCTCGAAAAAGCGCAGCGTTCCCTTGCACGAGCTGTTGCCGCCATGAACGAAATAGTGCCACGGGAAATCATCAAGGTGTCCGTCACGGCAAGCCAATAAAAAACGTGCTGGCACTGCATCCGCATCTTTAGCTGGCTGGTCACCTTTTGAGCCACGACAACCTTTATGGACGAAGCGTGTCCGCTCGGGCCTGAATCGGTTTTCCTTGATCTCGAAAAGACCTGCGTCGAACGGTGAAAGTAAACCGCATTTCACGCAGCGCATCCAGCGTGGGAAAGGTCGAACCGGAACGCCGATGTTCGCCTCGGCTGACCAGACATCAGCCGACTCACTCTTTTGAAACGGTGGCATCCGCAGGTTTTCCACTTGCGAACCTAAAACTTTTCTGACGGCGGCCAACAGCCGGGCCTCTTGGATCGGCTGGCATCGATCTTTCTCCCATCTGTCGATACCCTGCGTGACAACGGACAGGCTAGGCAGGTCAATCAATGCGCCTGGTCCATAGGTCCATAGTAATTGGCTGGGGCGAACTTCTCCGACTGGAGTCTTGTTATTGATAATCATGTTTAATCCTCGTCCGTCGTTGCGGGACGAGGCTTCCACTCGTGGTCGTCCGTAATATGGCTTGTATTCATAATCAGGCGGACACCTGGCTCGACTTCTCGCATCGACATCGGTACGGTCCAGTTGTCCCATGCCTGAATGCCGGGTGACTTGATCAGCGGGACAGTCGTGTCTTTGTTGGGGCCACGCTTTTCATATGCCAATATCCGGCCGCCTTTGCTGACCTCTTTGGCCCATTCATCGGCCCGTTCTTTGAGCTCTTGTTCAGCCAGCGTCTTGGTGCTTGATAGATCACTTACACCCCATGCCCGCTTAACAAGCACGTCAATGGCATCAATGATTTCTGACTGATTTGATTTGTGAAGCTGACCGGCCCCTTCGTTAGGGCTGAACACATCGTTATCGAGACGCATCAAACTCAACATCGCGCCCGTCAAACCCCGGTCCATCGCTCGTGGTGAGAATGGCGTTACCGATTGCGCCTCGACATGTTTGTAGAACGTGGCGTGGTAATGCTCGAAGGTTTCGTAATGAGATAGGTCTCGCGGTCTGGCCCACGTCAGCACCGTACAGACCAAGCCCGGGAAGGAACGCCCAACACGACTGGTGGCCTGAATGTATTCAGCGGTGCCCTTGGGTTGCCCGTTCACCGCCATCAGCCCGAGTCTGTTCACGTCAACACCCACAGAAAGCATGTTGGTCGCCAGCACCACATCAATGGCGCGCGTGTCACCATCTTGCCAGCGGGTTACATACTTGCCGGTCGCCGCGTCGTATTCAGATTTGAATTTCACTTCCAAGTTGTCCAGGTACTTGGGTATATCCTGGCTGGAGACGCGTGAAGTCAGCTCGCGGATATTGCTGATGCTGCGTTGTGCCAATGCGGGCCGCTCGACCATGCTCATCTGCACGCGGTAGGAACGCGTTTGTACATCATCCTCCGCCAAACGCTTCATCCCGCCCAGCTCACGCAGGGAGTTGAAGTACCCCACCATGGTCATGTACGGGTCTGCTGGTTCGCCAAAGTGGTCGAACAGCTCCTGTGCCGCCGTCAAGAACGCGGTGTATACGCGGATCAACATCGCAGGACGAGAGCTTCCGGGTGAGCAAACACCTAGATAGCGTCGCCCCGGCCTATCTGCAATCGATCTTTGTACAGAGAAATAATTGTCTTCCACATCCAAACCAGACGGAGGGAATATTGACACTTGGCGATTGAAAACGCCTGCAACTTGCCTGTCAGCCTTTCGTACCGTAGCGGTAGAGGCGATGATTTTCGGCTTGACCGTCTTGCCATTGAGCGTCCAACCGCATAGCTCATCGACCGCTGTTTCGTACAGACCGACCATGGTTCCTAAAGGACCACTGATGAGGTGGAACTCATCCTGAATGATCAAATCGGGTGGGCGAATAGGATGGATGACCTTCACTTTGGTTGAAGGCAGCCCCTTCGCCGCTTGGTGATTGCCGTTGCAATCGGCTCCTTGCCAAAGCAGGCCATGGCGTTCACATTCCAGTCCCACACGGCCAAACAAGGTACGCACCTGACCACGCCACGCCATCATGGCGAACTTGTCGACGGTGGCAATCATCATCGTCGGCGGCCGATGGTAGATCTCTTCGTCTACCACCAGTACCGGAAGTCCTGGGTGTGGCTGCTTGCTGGATTTTCCTTTGGAAAAGTCGCAGCGGCTCTTCTTGTCGCCACAGTAAACGAAGGTACGGCCGCCCGAAGTATCTTTCTGAACTTCAACATCTTGACCAGGAACGATTTCAGTTCCGCACCAAGGGCAGCTGGTCAGTTGCGCGGGAGACGCCGCGCCAGCGTTGTATTTACCGGGGTTGCGCATATCCTCAATGGCGCGATGGCTGTCTTCCGTAGTGCCCGGCGTCACCTTGTTACCCACCCATAGGCCGATGGTGAACGGCTCCGTTCCCAGGGCTTTGTCGCCTTTGTCCAGCGCCTCACGCCGCAGCATTTCCATCGCACAAATCAGTGCCGTGGCACGCTGGAACTGCTGGAGCGTTAGCAGGCGAAGGGTGTATCGCATGATCACAGCCAAGCCACGCGAGCTGTCGTACCCTCCCGAATTGCCCTGCATGCGCCGAATGGCCATGGTGAAGGCAGCCACACCCAAATAGGCCTCAGTCTTACCGCCTCCGGTGGGGAACCACAACAGGTCGGCATAGGCCTCGACAGACTGCACGCGATCCGGGTGGCTCGGGTCAGCCAGCGACGGGATCAAGAGCAGCAGGAAGGCCAGCTGAAATGGACGCCAGCTTCGGTTTTTTAGTACGTCAAATTTTTCAATGGTGACTTCTTCGCCCCGGCGCATCGCCAGGGCATATTGGCTGCGCACTCGCTGCGTGGCCATCGCCTGATTAGCAAACCGGAAGGCCGCCAGCGCTTTTCCGTTGCTCTTGAGCGCATCAATGCCTTGTTGAAGGCGCGTGTTAATTTCCTGGCATCTATCCATGGCCTGCCGTGATTGAGCGTCGTAACCAATCACGTCTTCGCCGACGCGGGCACGTTGCTCATTGATCCAAGCAGCGTAGTCTTTGGTCAGCATGCTCAATGCTTCAATCAACGGCTCAATCTCTAAAGTCGCAAGGCGCTGCATATCCAGCAGGCCGCTGCTCACCATTTCTCGCATTGCAGGGCGATCAGAAGGATCAAGCCCCGGCGTCTCGGTCACCTGCACCTCGTATTGCGGCATCACAGTGGTGCGCACTTCGGTGGCCAGGGTCACGTTTTCGGATGTTATTGCGTGAACCGCAACGCCATGTCCCACGGCAAACTCGACGCGGTTGCGGTAGATCATCTCCAACGCTTCACGCTCTGGGTCCATACCGTCGGCATCAAGCACCGGCCTGCGTCTAAAGATGGCGTGTTTGGCCGCTTCTTTTTCTGATCGGACAATTAATTCTGGCTGGAACACCCAAGCCATATCTCGATTGGTGTCGGGCTCTTCCTGTGCATTAACCAGAAACAGCGTTACCAGCCGATCGCCATTGGCGTTCTTGGCGCGGATTGAGCCCTGCACCCGCACCTCGGGGTAGGCATTGTCGGGGGCCTGATGCGGGATTACGCCCTCAATCAGCGGCAACACGATCTTGCCGCCACAAGGAATGCGTTGCCAGACCTTCGCCTTGGTCTGCACTTCGGCACCGGTTTCCTTATTCTTGCGTGTGCGAAATATTTCGTGCTCGTCACTGCGCTCGTATCGACCCCAGCGCGCCTCAATTTCGATTTGTTCGGCGTCTCCATCCACACAAAAGGTCATGCCGAGGCTGCTGGGCACCAGGGACTGATTACTGGCTGCATCAATCTCGTCCGCCGAATCTGACTCGGGCTCAATGCGCCCGGTTGCCGTGCCAAATTCTGCGCCGGGCTCGTGCCTTCCTGGGGCTTTGGCCTCCACCGGCTCTTCTGGGTCTTCGTTGGCCAAGGGCCCGTCCAAACCCTCAATGCCACCTTGTGCGGCCTCACGTGGGGCCAGTTTGCCGACCAAATAGCGGTCACGCACACCCATGTCGACTATGCGCTCATGCGGCCCAGCTGCCGGGCCAAGCAAGTCGTCCATGACTGCCAACTGCAGCAGCTCACGGATGTAGGCCTGATTTTCAATGGCAGGTACGTCGGCAATGGTTCTTTGTAATGCCGTGGCCAGCGTTTTGACGAAGTCCACCCATTGAACGCGCCCAACACTTCCCGATGCCGGTGGAGTGAGTGAGGTGAGGCCAATGAAGACTGTCGGATCAACTAACAGCATCCGGTCAAAGTAGAGTGTGGTGGTCTCTAGATCAGATCGAACTCGCAGCACTCGCCCAACCCGCGTGATATGGTCTGCGGTGTTCAGAATCAAAACCCAGTCATCGTTCGCGATGGATTGATAAAGCGAACGCTCACCCTTCAGTACCAATGTGTAGGGGGCAAGTGTCAAGTCAGTGGCGAGGCAATGTTCAATAGCAATCCACGCATTGGGCGCTCTGCTAGGTTTGTTGCTATCTGTCATATGTGATCCCAATCATTCATCAAATGCGTCGACGCCATCCGGATTTTTTCCAGCCTTGAGCATCTCGAACTCTTTCAGAAACTGCGAAACCGATTCTTTCGCTTCGTCCGAAACACGCCCGGCATCTTGCAAAGCAACCAAGCGATCCGCACAGGCGGCGGTGTCCAAGTAGCGTTCAAGCCGTGTCGGATTCAAGCGCGGTTGAAGGCGAACTGCCCAGTCGCCCATCGTCTGCGATCTTGTATGTGAGCAGAATTGGGTGAGGAAGGTCAGCAAACCATCATCGGATGCTGTTGCCACTTCGCACCATGCTCTGGCTTCGGTTGGGTCGCCCCATATGCACCATGCGGCCAATAGGCGAGCAAGCTGCGAATGTGTCAGCAATTGACTCTGACTGAGTTTTGTTTTTAAGCCGATAAGCCAGCTGACTTTCAGCTCATCCAATGCGGCTGCATCCACGAGCGCTTCTTCACCCGTCTCAGCTTCCTTTTTGGATTCATCAAAAAGTGCTGATAGCAAATAACACTGCACGCCGATGCCATGGCCTTGGTCTATAGCCGTTTTGATCAGGAATGCACGCTGTGCCTTATCAACACGTTTGAGCAGGTGGTACACCAATCGTGTGACGCGTGATGCATTGCCAAAGTCGAAAGTGCCGCGCTCGTCGCTGTCCAGCACGAGCGTATCGCCGACATCCAGTAGCACATTGATGAAAACGGAAATGTGTTCAACTGGAATGTCCTTCTCGACATGATCCATCAGCCGTTCAAGCAGTGCCCGAGCTTTTGATAGGCCGTCGGGGCGCTTCTCAG
>Ga0105054_10008348_pt1 | contig 13723 bp, 6 predicted proteins | sample BON02_FD_78091 | JGI IMG/M metagenome (GOLD analysis project Ga0105054, IMG submission 78091) | Freshwater microbial communities from Lake Bonney liftoff mats and glacier meltwater in Antarctica - BON-02 (megahit assembly) | ecosystem: Environmental > Aquatic > Freshwater > Ice > Glacier...
GCGGAGGGTGACGGCAGCGGCGGCGTGGGCGGCGGCGGCGGTGGCTGCGTGGGCGGCGGCGGCGGTGGCAGCGGGGGTGGTGGTGGCGCCGGGGGGGGCGAGGCGGGCGGGCAGGACATTCACCTGTCATTTCAAGTCGGCGACCTGCGTGGCCCGCGCGGCGGCGGTGGCGTGGGCGGCGGCGGCGCGCGCGGAGGCGATGGCGGGTTAACCCGAGGCGACGGCGCCGAGGGTGGCGGGGCGGGCGGTGACGGCAGCAGCAGCGTGGGCGGCGGCGGCGGTGGCGGCGGGGGCGGCGGCGGCGGGGGCGGCGGCGGCGGGGGCGGCCGCGGCGGCCGCGCTCGAGGGGGAGGACGGGAGCATGATGCTCCTCGGGTGACAAGGGGGAGATGAACGGAGCGTTGGCGCCTGGTCCGTGCCGAGAGCGAGAGAGAAAAGAGAGGCCCAGCGCGGGGGTGCCTCGTTCGTTTGTTTCGCGGGGGGGAGGGGCGGGTGCAAAAGGGGCGCGCGCTCGCTATCGCTGCGCCGCCGCCGCTCCGCCGAGGTCGTTTGCGACTGCTGCTCCTCCTGCTGTTGCCGCGCGCTTGCGCTTGTAAGGCTGCCGCTGCGGCTGCTGCTGCTGCTGCTGCTGCTGTCCGCGGCGCGGGGCCGAGCGCGGCGTCGCCCGCCGCTGCTGGTCCTTGGGCCGCCCGCGGTCTGTGGTGCCGGGCGTCGGGTGCGGCTGCTGCTGCTGCTGCTCCGGCGGCGGTCGCTGGGCGGCGCCGCTCAGGCGCCCGCGAGCGCGCGCCGACGGCTGCTTCTGCGGCTGCTGCTTGCTGTCGTTGTTGCTGTTGTTGGCCCGCGGCACCTGCTGCTGCTGCTGCTGGTTCTCGCGGCCCTCGTCGTGCGAGTAGCCTTCTTCGTCGTCCGCTTCCTCGTTTTCGTGCGCCGCTGCTGCCGCCGCGCAGGGCAGGGACGGCCGGAGGGGCCCGCACACAAACGCGGCGGAGAGCGCGTGCCGGGAGAGCGCCTCGGTCAGCGCCGTCAGCAGCAGGCGCACGACGGCCGGGCTGCGGCGCCTTTGCTGCGCGTAGGTCGTCGGACGACAGGCGGCGGCAGGGACGGAGGGGATCAGGCGCTCGAGCTGCGCGAGCAGGCGGCCGACGTCGGCCGGCGCGAGCGACGCGGCGAGCCGGTCGACGGCGCTCGTCAGAGCGGCCGGCGCCGCGAGGCGGTGCGCGGCGACGTCAGCGAGCGCCTCGGCGGCCTGTTGCGCTTGTTGTTGTTGTGTGTCGGAGTGTCGGTGATCGGCGCGTGAGAGAGAGAGAGAGGGCGGAAGGGAAGAGTTTAAATTTGGACGAAAGAAAGTTTTGAACAAGAGACAAAACTCACGATCGTCCCGCACAGTGCGTCGATGGCGCCCGGATCGCTAGGCGTGCCTACCGCGCCCGCGCGAAGCATTCGTGAGGCATGTGCCGCTGCGTTGCTCTGGTGTGGGCGGGCGTGAGAGAGAGTTTTTCTCGTCTTGTTTGAACAGGGGGAGCAATCGCGGAGTCGAAAGCAGGGCGAGCGTGAGAAAGGAATAGGGCAGGGAGGGTCGCGGTCTCGCAATTGCGCCTGTGTTGGTGTGGGAGTGGGCTGTGGCGGTAGCGCGCAGGGAGATTGGTTTTGGTATCAGGGGACCTGCCGCCGGCTCCGGCGCGATCAAAAGACGCTCACTCAAACGCGACAAGTCTTTTCGGCATCCACCATCCACCATCCACCATCCACCATCCACCATCCACCATCCACCATCCATTACACTACCTAATCGCCGGCTGCTGCTGATGTACCAGCGGGCAAAGGCTGGACGGTGCTGGTCGCGCTGCCGCTGGCGCCCCCGGCCGCCCCGTCCCACAGGCACGGGACCCAGTAGATGCGAGCGGATCGCGCCGGGCCGCCGCCACCGCCATCGCCCTTGCCGCCGCCGCCTCTTCTCGTCGCCGTCGTCGCCGCCGCCGCCGCCGCCGCCTTGGCCCATCCTCCATCGTCGCCCTGCCCCTCCTCCCCCTCCTCCGCCTCCTCCCCTTGGTCGTCCGCCATGGCCAGCCCCTCGCGCAGCAGCCCGTCCAGCGCGGCCTCTGCGCGCGGCCGCGCCCACCCCGTCGCGCGCACCAAGTCCGACACCGTCAGGCCGCCGCCGGCCGTGCCGTTGCCGCACGGGCGCCGCGCACGGCCCGGCGCCGACGCCGCGCCCAGCGCCGCGCCGCGGTCCGGGTCGAGGTCGCCCGGCACCGAGCGCACGTACGCCACCCCGCCCAGCTCCACCACGTCGACCCCGGGCCCCAGCGCCCTCAGCTTTTTGAGGGCGCGCGCCACGTCGTCCTCGCTGACCGGGTCGGCCGCCGAGCCGCGCCGCCGCGCGACGGCGCGCGTCAGCGCCGACAGCGGCACCAAGCCGCCGTCGGCCGGCCGCGACGCCCAGGCGGCCTCGAGCGCCGCCACTCCCAGCTCGTAGTAAAAGTCCCCGAGGCCCAGGAGCTGCGCCCACGCGCCCTTGTTGGACGCCAAGGGGTCCACCCCCACGTTGGCGCACATGGCGTGGAACTGCGCGCGGAAGGAGGGGTCGGCGCGGATGTCGGCGCGGTGGTCGCGCGCAAAGGCCTCGAGCGCCGCGCGGAAGGACGCGAGCTGGCGCCGGGCGGCCTCGGCGGTGCCCTGGCGCGAGGCCTCGCCCGCGGCGCGGTAGAGCTCCTGTGTGTTTTTTTGTGCGGTCGGTCGGGGTTGTGAGTGGGGGTGGGGCGTTGGTTTAGCTGAGGCGGGGAGGAGCGCCAACCCCTCTCTTTGCTCGTGGTTGCGTTTCGACTGCTTGGGCAAAGAGCGTTGGTTTCGTTGGCGGTCGGGCGGTCGCTCGGAAGAAGCGCGCGGGCGTCGGGCGTCGGCGTCGTCGTCTCTGGGCTCACCCTCGCGTTGGCGTCGCGCTGCAGCCCGGCGATCCCCGGCCGGCGCCTCATGGTGGGCCGCCGCCCAGCAGGCTGAGATGTGGACGGAGGTGATGTATGATGCGCAGAGAGAGGTGAGATGTGAGGGAGGCGCGCGAGAGAAAGCCAGAGTCTCGGAGGCACTTGTCGATCGTGGCCGCGCGCTCGTTGTGATGTCTGTGATGCTTTCAAGGTGGTGTCAGGTGGTCGCTGTTGGACAAGTGAGGCGGTGTTGACAGAGAGAAGACGGAGCAGGACCGCCATCGGGTGCATCTGTGGCTTCTTTTCAGGCCTGCGGCGACCGAAGGCGCGTTTCTCGCGTCTCGCCGAACGAAAAAAGAGAGACGACGGCGACGCCAGAGAAACAGAGGATCTCATTTCAAAAGGGCAAAGGAAACACAGCAACCAACCACGCCCGCAAAAGGGGCCTACTCCACCGTCATCATCATCCCGCACGCGCTCGCCACGGGGATGACCGTCGGGTGCCGCTTGCCCAGCGCCGCCGCCTCGTCCGCCGGCGCAAACGTGAAGCGCGCCGCCAGCAGCGACAGCACGACGCGCGCCTCCAAGAGAGCGAGGTGCTGCCCGAGGCAGTTGCGCGGGCCCTGGATGAACGGCAGAAACATGTAGGGGCGCAAGGTCTCGTCAAACTGGTCGTACTCGCCTCCCGGGAGGAAGCGCTCGGGCGAAAAAGACTCGGGGTCGCGCCACTGGTTGTGCACGTGCTGCAGGTGGCAGACGACCATGGCGCCGCGCGGCAGCAGGACGCCGGGGACGATCTCGTCCGCCTCGCGGAGCAGCCGCGTGACCACGGGGACGACCGAGTAGCGCCGCAGGGCCTCCTTGAGGACGGCCAGGGTGTAGTCGAGCCCGGCGTCGACGTCGCGGCGCGGGGGGTCGCCGCGGGGGGTGCCGGTCGCGCCGGGCGCGGCGGCCTCGGGGCCGAACACGCGCCGCGCCTCTGCGCGCACTTTTGCGAGCGATGACGGCGGCGCGCGCGCGAGCTCAAACGTGCTCCACGTCAGCATGGCGGCGCTGGTCTCGTGGCCCGCCAGCAGGAATGTCTTGAGCTCGTAGCACAGCTGCGTCTCGATGGCGGCGGACCAGCGCGCGCCGCTCGCCTCGATGGCCGCGAGCACGCGGTCGAGGATGTCGGCGCGGCGCGGAGGGGCGGCGGCGGGCGCGCCGTTGCCGTTGGCGCCGTTGCCGTTGCCGTTCGTGCCGCTGCCGTTGGCGCCGGTGCCGTTGGCCGCCGGCTCCTGGTCGTCCCCCTTGCGCCCGCCCCGCCTCTTGGCCGCCGTCGACCCCGCGACGACGGCCGCCGCCGCGTCAGGTGCCGCCGAAGCAGCCGCCGCCCCCGCCGTCGCCCCCGCCGCCGCCGCCGCTGCCACCTCGGGCCGGTCCCCCCGCTCGAGCCGCGCGCGCCACCGGTCGCGGATCAGCCCCACCAGGTAGCCGTTGAGCGCGGCCATGCGCGAGCGGAACGCCCACCACGCCGGGATGGGCAGGTACTTGCGGTAGGGCCGCAAGACGCGCGCGTTGGCCTCCTCCATCACGGGCAGGTAGAGCTGCGGGAAGACGCGGTCGCACGCCTCTGGCGGCAGCGACAGCACGGCCTCGCCGATCACCTGGAGCGTCAGCAGCCGGAACTCCTCCTCGACCGAGAACGCGGCGCCCGTGCCGCGCAGGGGCGCCAGCTTGGCCGACAGCCGGTCGGCCGCGCGGCGCGCGATGCCCACGATGTCGTCCAAGATCTCGACCCGCAGCGCGGGGCCGATGAGTGAGCGCTGCTTCTGCCACACGTCGCCGTCGGCGGTGACTAGGCCCGTTCCGAGGATCGGCAAGAAGGGGTGGTAGCTGACGCGCAGCTCCTTGGCGTAGGTCTTGAAGCGCGACTGGAATACGCGCCTGAGGGCGGCGGGGTCGCCGACGACGACGCCGCTGGTGCCGAGGATGCGGAAGCGGACGGGCGGCGGGGGGATGGCGGCGGCGGGAGCAGGGGCGGCGGCGGCTGCGTCGCCCTTCTTTCCGCCGTTTTGCTGCTGCTGCTGCTGCTGCTGCTGCGCCTGCCGCTCGATTTTTTTCCTCGCGTCCACGAGCCACGACTCCATCACGTCCCAAGACCCCTCCCCGCTCGCCTCGGCGCGCAGCAGCGGCATCACGTGGCCGATCAGCGCGTTCCCCCCGCCCGCCGCCGCCGGCGCCGCGCGCCGCAGGCCTAGCTCGATGCGCACAAAGTCGAAGACGGCGCGCGCGAGCCGCGCGATGAGGAAGGCGGCGACGGCGGCGGCGACGGCCAGGGCCAGGCGCGCGCCGTGCGAGGGGGGGGCGGGGCCGGCGGCGGCCGGGGCGGCGGCGGCGGCGCCGCTCGGCGACGACGTCGGCGACGACGACAGCAGGGCCTGGAGCGCGCGCGCCGCGGCGCCGACGGGGTCGGCGGCGAACGACGGCGGGGACGGGGGCGGCGGCGGCGGCGGCGCGGGCGGGGCGCTGGCGAGCACCGCGAGCAGGCGCTCGGGCAGCCAGGATGCGGGGCTCATTGCGATTGTCGTGTCGGGCTCAATCGGACTCCAGACAGAGGGGTGCGCGCGCGGTTGAGGACGGGGAGGAGGGCGCGCGGTCGGGAGCGGGGAGGACGTCGAGAGGGAGGGCGGCGTTGCGCACCACCACACCCGCTCTTTTGTTTTCTCCCAATCCCGCTGTCAATCACCGAGCAGGCGCGCCCAGGCTCCGGCCGATCGATCCGGGGACCGGCGTCGCGAGCTTGTCCGGCGCGCGCGACGGGATTTGCGCGTCCTTGCACCAGGGCAGGGGCGATTGGAGGCAGTGTTTTTGAGTTTTGAGTTGGAGGGAATCAAACTCGCGAGAACAGAGAGAGAGGGGGCTAGGCGCGCGCGCGATACAATTGTTTGGGTCAGGTCGGTCCGTCTGCGTCGTTGAGGGGGGCTGTTGAAGCGGGGCAATACCTGCTGCCGCCGCCGCGCCCTGGATCATAACGAGCGACGCGACGAGGGGGCGACGACGCCGCCGACGACGACGCGCTCGCGCGTCTCCCTCGCTCCCTTTCACCACCGCGTCGCCGGCAGCCGCCTCCCCAGCAGGCCCGCCATCATGTCGAGGCTGTTGCCGTCGGGCGTGAGCTCGTAGCTGCCGCCGGCGTCGTCGACGCCCAGCAAGAAGCCGCTCGGCGACAGGCCCACGATCGTCACGACGGCGCGGCGGCCGCCGTCGTCGGCGCTGTTGCCGCCGCCTCGGCCGGCCTCGTCCGCGTCTTCTGCCGCCGCCGCCGCCGCCTCGTCCGCCGCCCTCGCCGCCGCAGACCCGGGCGCGGGGCCGCCCAGCTCAGGCCCTTCGAGCGCCAGGCGCTGGCCCGAGTGCAGCCACGCCGCGAGGTACCGCTCCTGGAGCGGCGCGAACCCCCGCGCCTCGAGCGACGCGAAGACCGCGTCCAGGCGCGCCAGCACGTGCGCGAGCAGCGCCTCGCGGCGCACCCTGACGGCCGGCGGCGGCGGCGGCGACGGACCGCCTCGCCCCGCCGCCCCGCCTCCGCCGCCGCCCGGCGTCTCTGGCCGCAGCGCGCGCTCCAGCAGCGCGTCCAGGCACGTGGTCGGCGCCCGGTTGGACAGGTTGAGGCCCACGCCCGTCAGGACCGAGAACTGCCCCCCGGAAAAGGTCGTGTGGATCAGCGCGCCGCCGATCTTGACCACGGGCGGCTTGCTCGGCGCGCCGCCGCCGCCTAGGTCGCCGCCGCCGCCGGGCGCGGCGCGGCCCGACGACGGGTCGGGCACGGCCGACAGCGACGGCGAGGCGGCGCCACCCCGCCCGGCGTCGCCTGATACCGCTGCCCCTGCCGCCGCTCCTGCGTCCGCTGCCACCGCCGCCGCGCCGTCTCCCCCGCCGCCAGCGCCGCCGAGGGGCCCGTCCCACGAGCAGTAGATGTCGTTGGGCCACTTGACGCGCAGGGGCAGCGCGTCGGCGGCGGTGCGCGCGGCGCGCGCCACAGCGGCGGCGTCCGCCCCTGCCGCCGCCCCCCCTGTCGCCGCCGCCGCCGCCCGGGCCCCGAGCGCCTCGACGGCCGCCTCGGCCGCCGCCTCGCGCGCGCCCTCGACCACCGCCAGGCACACGGCGTAGTTGACGAACGGCGCCAGCTGCCCGGGGATCCGCAGCGAGCGCAGGCAGGTGAACATGAGGCAGCCGCCGGGCGACGCCCAGCGGTTGCCGCCGCGCCCGCGGCCCTCCTGCTGGCTGTCCGCCACCAGCACGGCGCCCTCGGGCAGCAGGGCGCGCGGGGCCGGCCACCCCTCCGCCGCCTGGGCCGCCGCCTGCGCCGCGAGGGCTGAAGGGCCCGCGCTGTGCGCGCGCATGAACTCCTGCGTCGAGCCGCACTCGCGCGCGTGCAGCAGCACGGAGCCGGCGCGGAGGCCGGAGGCCGGGGGCAGGGGCAAAAATGGGGGGGCTGCGGCGGCGCCAACGCCGGCGCTGCCGCTGCCGTTGCCGCTGCCGCCGGGCTCTGGAAGGCCCAGCGCAGCGCGCTCCTCCGCCGCGAGGGCCGCCGGGCGCGCGTTCCGGAGCGTGCGGAAGAACAGGGCCGCGTCAAAGGCGTCGGGGGGCACGTCGCCCAGGCGCACCGGGCGCCCGTAGGGGCCGCCGGCGGCGGCGGCGCCGCGGAAGCGGCGGAAAAAGTCGTCGCGGCGCGAGGGGGACTCGGCGGCGACGCCCAAAATGAGAGGGGGGAGGGGGCCTGGGGGTGGCAGTGGGGGAGGTGCTGCTGCGGGGGGCTGGGGCGCGACCATCGCGGCGACCGTAGACCAGAGTCGTTTGACCAGGGGGGTCGGTTGACCCGCGGCAGCAGCAGGGCGCCGCCGCCGCCCGAGAAAGCGAGGGAGCCGCGCCGCCGTTGCCGCTGCCGCCCCCGCCGCCGCCGCCCCGGCCGCCGCCGCCGCCGGCCCGCGCGCCGCCGTGGGGCCGCCGCGCGCTCGACGCGATGCGCCGCTTGTCGGGAGGTCTGGGCGGCGCGTGCGGGCGGCGGCAGGGGAGCGAGCGGGGTGGGTGTGGTGCATTCGCCACGGGAAAGAGAGAGAGAGAGGGGAGGAGGAATTGGCGTTTCGGAAAAAATGGTGGTTTTGCGGATGCAGCTCGAGGGGCTCGGTCGCGGGCCGCGGTGCGCGTGAGATGAATGTATGTCTGTGCAACAGTGAGAGGAAGTCGGTGGTGCGTGAGAGTCGTTCAAGAGGTGGACAAGTCTTGATCCCCCTTCAAACAGAGAGCAAAACGCCTACTCGATCGCACACGCACCACACTCTTATTTCATTCTAACACACTCCTGCTGCAACATCGCAGGACCTCTCTTGACCGCCCAAGCCCATCCGCAGCAGACGAACGCTTGAATCACCAAAAACAGCAGAATCAGGTTTCAAAAAAGTGCCATCTGTGTACGCGCAAGGGAGGCAAATCCAATGCGTTTGGCGCAGATCAACGAATAGTTTCGCGGATCATGGACGGCGGCGCGCGCCGCCGCTCGACAGCGGCAGCAGCAGCAGCGGCCGCCGCAGCAGCAGCGGCCGATGCCGCGCCGCCGCTCGACGACGACGACCACCGCGGCGCGCGCGTGGGTTACCGCGTCGACTCGGCCGGGCGCGACCTCCTGCTGCGCAAGGCGGCGGGCGGGGAGCAGCAGCCGCAGCAGCGGTGCCGGCAGCCGCCGCAGCATCCGCCGCAGCCGCGCCAGCAACAACAGCGCCGCCCGCCCGCCGCCATCGTCCCGCCCCTGCCTGCGACGTCGGCGCAGGCGCGCGGCCTGCTGCTGTCGCAGGCGGCCGCCGCGCACCTCCGCGACGCCGCCGACTGGGACGACGACGACGAGGCGCCCGCGCGCGGCATGGGGCTCCGCGCCGCCGCCCGCGACGACGTGGGCCTGCCCGTGAACGACGTTCTGCGCGCCCTCGCGACGCAGGCGGCGCTCGGCGCGAGCAGCGCCGAGGAGGAGGAGGGCGACGAGGGCGGCAACGGCGACGGGAGCGGCGAGGGCCTGCCGAGCGTGATGTTTGCGCGCGTGCCCGGGGCCGCTGCAGCAGCAGCAGCGGCCAAGCATCGGACCGGCCCCCAGTCCCGCGGCGTCCGCGGTGGTCGGCCGCGAGGGGGAGACGAGGAGGGTGGCGGCAACGGCGACGGAGGCGGCGGCGGCAGCAACGGCAGCGGCGGCGATGAAGGCAACGCCGAGGATGAGGCGCCGACGCCCGTCTTTGGTCGCTACGCGGCGGCCACCGCCGCGCCCCACGTGCCCGCCGTCTACCACGTGCGGGCGGCGCGCGCTCCCCTGCCGGGGGCGTCGCAGCGGCCGCCGCCGCCACCGCAGCAGCAGCAGCAGCAGCAGCAGCAGCAGACGACGCCGTCGGGCGCGCTTGGGGTGGGACGGCGCCCGAGCGCGCTGAGCGCGCTGTTTGGCCGGACTTCCACGCCGCCGCCGCCCGCTGCCGCCGCCGCCCAGGCCCAGCCGCCCCGGCAGTCCCAACAGCAGCAGCCGCAGTCGCACCCGCGGCGGCGCACCCGAGACGGGCCGCAAAGCCGCGAGCGCGCGGGCGGCGGCGGCGTCCGCCCCTCTGATGCTGCCGCAGGCAAGAAGCCGCGGTTCTCGGTGCGCGAGCCGTCGGCTGCTGCTGCTGCTGCTGCTGCAGCAGCGGCGGCGGCAGCGGCCGGCGCGATGCCTCCGCCGACGGCCCGCCGGCACCCCTCCTCGGCCGCCGACGCCGGGCGCCAGCAGGAGCAGCAGCAGCAGCGGCAGCAGCAGCGGCAGCAGCAGGGGGACGCGGGCGGGCGCACGTCGTCCCTTTTCGCGAGCCAGCCCACAGCCCACAGCCCCTCCCAACAGCAGCAGCAGCAGCATGAGCAGCAGAAACAGCATCAGCATCAGCATGAGCAGCAACAGCATGAGCAGCAGCAGCAAGTCCCGCCGCAGACCGCCCGCGCGGGCCCTATTGCCTTTGCGCCGCCGCTGCCGCCGCCGTCGTCGCCCGCGGCCGCCGCCGCAGCGCCGCGCGACGGGGTGCCCTACGCCACGCCCGTCGCGCGGCGTCCGGCGCCGGGGGGCCCTTCCATGCTCTTCCAGACGCCCGCCGCGCCGTCCGCCGCCGAGCGCGACATGTGGGAGGACGCCCAGCCGCACCAGCAGCAAGCGCAGCAAGCGCAGACGGGTCGGCGGCGGGCGAGGGCGGCGCGGGCGGGGGCGGCGGCTGCGGCGGCGACGGCCCCCACCCCCGCGCCGCCGGCCACTTCGCTTCGCGAGCTGCTGCGCGCGTCAGAGCCCGCGGCGGCGGCGACCACCATGCCGCCGCCCCGCATGCCGCGCCCCTCGCCGCTGTACGGGCCCGCGCCGCACAAGCAACAGCACCACCAACAGCAGCAGGCGCCATTGACCGTTGGGCGGCGCGCGGGCGCAGGCGGCGGCGGCGCTGGCGGCGGCGGCGGCGGCGGCGCCCTCGCGCTGACGCCGCTCGCCGACTCTGCTCTCGGTCCCGACTTTGACCCGGTCGCGGCCATGACCGCCCAGCGCATCGCCCAGCGCGGCTTCATGGCCGCCTTGCCGGCGCCCGACCCGTCGGCCCCCTCGCCGCGCCGCGCGGGCCCCGGGCCCGCCGCCGTCTGGGGCCTTGGTCGCGGCGCGGGCGGTGGCGGAGGCGGCGGCGGCGGCGCGGGCGGCGGCGGCGGCGGCGCCCTTTGCGCCCGGCTGGCGGCCCTGGTGCGCACCATGCGCGGGCATCAGGACACCGCTCGGGCCATGATGGCGGCCGCGGCGCGCGGCGAGGAGGGGCCGAGCGGCGGCGGCGGCGTCGGCGTCGGCGACAGCGCGGCCGCCGCAGGAGAAGAAGGCTCGAGTGCCGGCGGCGAGGGCTTCGGCGGCGGCGGCGGCGGCGGCGGCTCGAGCCTGGCGCTCACGGTGATGTCCGCCGGGCTGCAGGTGGAGGCGCACACGGTGCGCGTGGTCGCGCGCGGGGACGACGAGGGCGGCAGGCGCCTGGCGGGCCGGGTCGTGTGCGTGCTGATGCCGCACGTGCCCGTCGGCGGCGGCGGGGGCGGCGGCGGCGGCGGCGCCGGGGGCGGAGGCGGGCGCGGGCCCGGGCGCCCCCCGGGCGGCGGCGGCGGCGGCGGCCTCTCGGCCGTCCCCTGCGCCTTCGACCTCGTGCCCGGCTCGCGCCTGTGCGTGCACGCCCCCTGGTGGCACCTGCCCGGCCCGCCCGCCCCGGGTTTCGGGCGCCGGCCGCCGTCGCTGCCATGCCTGCTGGCGCACGCTGTGACGGCGGCGCCGCCCGCCGCCGAAGAGCCGTCGCTATTGCACGCGTCGCGCGACGGCGACGGCGACGGAGACGGCGACGGGGACGGCGGCGGCGGCGGCGGCGCGCCCGCCCGGGCCGCGCCCGCCTGGGGCTCGCCGCTGCAGATGCACGACGGGGGAATGGAAGGTGGCGCGAGTCCTGCCGCGGCCCCGCAGTACCGGCAGTATCAGCAGCAGCAGCAGCAGCACCGGGCGTGAGCGGTGGCGGCGGGCGGATTGGCCGAGGCGTGCGCGGGCGGCGGGCGACGACAGACACGCGAGGGGGCGGTCGTCGAGAGATGGGGGAGCTTTGTACAATGATGACTAAGAGCGAGCGCACGCAAGCGACAATGACGCACATGACACTCGACACCTCTAGCATGCATGCAATACCCGACGCGCAAATCCACAGGGATGTGTTTGTTACACGAGGTAGGGAAAAAAAGGAGCGCGGCGACGAGGTGCGGCAAGGCGCCGCGCCGACGACGACGAACGGGCGAGGGAGGGGGGGGAGGGGACGAGAAGGATTTCCAGGGTAGGGTTTGTTCTGTTGTTTTTGTTGGGGGGGAGGGTAGTGCAGACAGAGGAATCGGGCATACATCGCGGTGTCGGCGGCGGCAGCCCTCTCTCGTCCCTCTCGTCGCCCGAGCCCCCTCCCTTCTTTTCACTCCTGCCCGGCGGCGCCGGCGGCGCCGGCCGCCAGCCGCGCGTCCTCGAGCCGCTGCGCCACCGCGCTCACGCTCGGCGCGGGCTGCGCCGCCCGCGCCGCCTTGGTGGGCGTCGGCTGCCCCGAGGCCGAGGGCGTCGCGCGCGCCTGCAGGTAGGCGTCCAGCCTTCCGCCCGCCGCCAGCACAAAGCCGAGGAACAGCGGCGGCGGCTTGCCCGGGCGCGTCTTGAACTGTGGTTTGTCGGTTTTGTTTTGTTTCGTTGTGTTTTTGTTTTGAGTTGGGGCAGGTTTGGTTTGGTGTGTATGAACGGGGCGGGTGGGGATGTGGTGTCGTATCGGGTTGGGTTGGTTGCTGGTCGATTTCGATGCGTAGATATAAAAGGGGGCGGCCGAAAGGTGCCGCCGCCCGTTTGCTCTTGCCGCGAGCGCCCCCCGTCGCCCCCTGCCAAAAGAGACGCAACCCGATCGAGAGAAAAAAAAGCCGTCTCTCCCTCTCTCTCACCTCCGGGTGGAACTGCGCCGCCACGTAGAACGGGTGCCCAGAAGGGTTGTCCTCCAATTCCAGGATCTCCATGCGCTCCCCCGACTCGTCCTTTCCCACGAAGCGCATGCCGGCGGCCTCGAGCCGAGGCACGAGCGCCGGGTTGACCTCGTAGCGGTGGCGGTGCCTCTCCGACACGTCGACCTCCCGCGCGTACAGCTTTGCCGTGGCGCACCGCATGGTCTGCAGCACCGTGCGGCGCGCGCCCAGGCGCATGGTCCCGCCCATGTGCTCGGTGCTGATCTCCGGCATGAACACCACGGCCGGGTGGGCCGTGGCGGGCGTGAACTCGGCGCTGTCAGCGTCGGCAATCCCTAAAACGCTGCGCGCGAATTCGACGACGGCCAGCTGCATGCCGAGGCAGACGCCCAAATAAGGGACCTTGTTCTCGCGGGCGTAGCGGGCTGCCGCGATCTTGCCCTCGGTGCCGCGCGTGCCGAAGCCTCCGGGGACGAGGATGCCCTGGGCGGCGCGCACGGTGGCCCAGGCGGCGGCGTGCTTGTCGGCGGCGCTGCCTGCGCCGCCGCCGCTGCTGCCGCCGCCGCCGCCGCCGCCGGCTGCTGCCGTCATTGCCTCCGCCGCCGCGCCCCCGCCCCCGCCATCCGCCCCGCCCTGCCCCCCCGGCGGCACCTCCTCCAGGTGCGCCGCGTCCACCCAGTCGAGCACCAGCCGCAGGTTGGCCGCCAGGCACGCGTGCTGCAGCGACTTGACCACCGACAGGTAGGCGTCCGACAGCCCCGTGTACTTGCCGATCAGCGCGATGCGGACAGGCGTCTCTAGGGCGTCCCACCGATCGGCGATGTCGGCCTTCCACCGGCGCATGTCGAGCCTGCCCGAGACTTGCGCGCCCAGGCCCAGGACGCGGCACACGGTCTCGTGCGCCCCTTGCGCCTGCATCAGCAGGGGGACGCGCCACAGGTTGGACACGTCGTGCATGGTGAGGACGCTCTCCTGCGGCACCTGGCAAAAGAGCGCGAGCTTCGCGCGCGCGCCCGCGTCGAGCGGCTCGGCGCAGCGGCAGGCGAGCAGGTGCGGGTGCAGGCCGAGGCTGCGCAGCACGGCGACCGAGTGCTGCGTGGGCTTGGTCTTCTGCTCGCCGACGACGCCGATGACGGGCACGAGGGAGACGTGGATGACGCAGATGTTGCCCTGGCCGACGCTGCCGTTTTTTTTTTTTTTTTTTTTTTTTTTTTCGGAGCGCTTTTTTTTTTTTTTTTTTTGGTGGGCGGGGGCGGGGGCCCCCCCCCGCCCCCCCCCGCTCCCCCCCC
>Ga0105054_10008349_pt1:0-12500 | contig 13723 bp, 11 predicted proteins | sample BON02_FD_78091 | JGI IMG/M metagenome (GOLD analysis project Ga0105054, IMG submission 78091) | Freshwater microbial communities from Lake Bonney liftoff mats and glacier meltwater in Antarctica - BON-02 (megahit assembly) | ecosystem: Environmental > Aquatic > Freshwater > Ice >...
TATATATATATATATATATATATATATACATATATATACATATATGTATGTGTGTGTATGTATATATATATTGTATATATCGGGTTAGCCCGATCGGTGAGAGACGGCCCTTTGCTTAACCCCACCTGCTACTTGAATCGCAAAACGACTAGCCTAGTTACTTAGCTGGTCCACCCATTTGAGCTATTACGCATTAATCGGCTAGTAACTCGGCAAATAACACATCTTACCACCTGCGTCACTAGGCTCGGGTTAACCCGTAAGCCGTTTTGGTTTTAACCCTACCTGTTAACCTTTCCACGATATTGCCATTACCAATATTGTATGAGTTAACCCGGTGGCGGAGTTCACCTACGTGCGGCAGGCAGAGTCCCGGGCGGCGGAGGCGGCGGCGGGTGGGGCGATTGGTGGGTTTGGTTCAACTCGATGTATACATATATATACATACACATATCTATCTTTATATATATATATATATATACACATGTATACATATGTATATATATATACATACATACATATAAATATATAGGTAGATAGACAGATAGCTATATCGGGTGAACCCGATCGGTGACAGACGGCCCTTTTGATGTTAACCCTACCTTGCACTTGAATCGCAAAACGACGAGCCTAGTTCCTTGGCTGGTTAATCCATTTGTGCTAGTAAGCATCCATAGGGCTCGTAACTGGGCCAGCAACACATGTTAACTAGTTGCGTCACTAGGCTGGTAACGAGGTCACTAGCCTAGTCCTCAGCCAAGTAACGAGTTTACTGGCCTAGCAAGCTGCGTAATTGCCCACATGGGTTAACAAGCCAAGTAACTAGGCTAGTAGTTTTTGCAGTCCACCGTTCTTTTACAGTGCACCGTTCTTTTCGTCGCCTGTGTTGGGTAGTCTCGGGCTTGTGTTTACTAGTATATGTGGGTATGTATATTATATATATGTAGATGTCTCGGTGTGTGTGCGTGTGTGTGTATCGGGTTAAGGTGCCCTTTGCGCCTAAGTGATTCCACTTCGAATTTCCTATAATCAAAACCACGAAATCTTTAGTCGGAACTCGCTCATGTGCATGAGCAAAGTGAATTTACCCATAGCAGTTCATTAGTAGCTGCAGGACACGTTAAACACGTATGACCTGTCATAGGCGGGGCAGCGGCACGCGAGGCTTAGGGTCAACCTGATCTATATATATATACATACATACATATATTCATATATTCATATATATATATGTGTTCATGTATATATATATATGGGTATATAGATAGATAAATAGATAGAGACAGATATGCATATACATACAGATATATGTGTGTATAACAGATATATGGATATATAAACTAACACTTGCGACCTGTGACAGGCGGGGCAGCGGCACTCGAGGCCGATGCTTTACCAGCGGAGCTTCGCGAACAGTTTGAGCGGGAGATTGCGGGGAAGAGAAGAAGAACGAAATAGATATGTGCCTTGCGACTCGTTCACATGTACAGAAGAAAGGGCGTGGGCACGGTGCGCTTTGTGCAATACAATACCTAGGGGTAGGGGCGAGCCGGGCGGCTCCGGGGGAGATGGCGGGGGGGAGAAGAACGAAGAAGGTCTGTGCCTTGCCACTCGTTCACATGAAAGGATTTCCTTCGTGTGGTCGTGTGTGGTGTTGTTCTTGTCGTGTGTTTGTGTGAAGCCCTACCGGCCGAGCTGCGCCAAACGATTGAGCGGGAGATTGCGGGGAAGAGAAGACAAACGAAATAGGTCGATGCCTTGCGACTCGTTCACAAGAACAGAAGAAAGGGCGTGGACACGGTGCGTTTTGTGCGATACAGCAGTACCTTAAGGTAAGGGCGAGCCAGGTAGCTCCGGAAGGGGAGAGCAGATGGTGTGCTCATACTTGCCTTTGACGACCGGAGCCGCGTACGCGGCTAGCGATGCGTGGCGTGCCTAAGAGCGCGCTTCGCACGCACTCTGCCTTGGTATGGCCTAGTTATTTGTTACTTGTAGAGTCGTGTTTGCGCGTGCGCCAGTATTCGGGCTGTAATAATTATTAGTTACACAAACTTCCTTGTGTGGTCGTTTGTGGTGTTGTTATGGTTGTGTGTGTGTGTGTGACCTGTTGCTCTTTGGCATGAACAGGTAATGCAATAACACTGGCGCACGCGCAAACTATACTCTACTTAGCAGTGTGCCACCCAAAAGGGGAGTCTGCTAGTATGGGTGCGTCGGAAGCGCGCCCTAAGGCGCGCCACGCACCGCCCGCCGCGCACGTAGCTCCAGTCGTCGAGGGCGCGCAGGAGGACGCCTTCTGCTTGCGGGAATTGAGATACTGCTTTTGAGGATGGCCTGGGAAGCATACACTAACACTACTGCCGTCCTAGAGATCTGCTGCGGGTGTGTGGTGTGTGACGAAGGAGGTCGGGCTCGCTCGCGTGCGTCCGTACCTAGTATGATCATACGCGTGCCGTGCCCCTTGGCTGGACCTGTTAAACATCCTGTTAGCTTGTTTTGGTGGCTCGCGTATCGAGGTTAATCCGCATATATATACATATACCTGTCTCTTTCTCTTGTACGACGCCACCATCTTTATGCAGGCGCTGCACCGAGACTTCAACCTGCGGCGCGGGGGGGGCTGCTAGTAGCTGTCTGTCTATACTTGTGTGCGTGTTTTATATTTATATATATATGTATGTATGTATGTATGTATTTATTTATTTATAGATTATATATGTGCGTATATATATGTGTGTGTGTGTGTGTGTTTATATATATGTTTGTATATATGTTTATATTTATATACATGTGTGTGTGTGTGCATATAATTATTTCTATGTGTGGGTATGTGTCGCGCTGGGGGGATAAGTAGGTGGTGGTTGTGAAGTGTCCAAGAGAAGAAGAAGCTAGATTTGTCTGGTGTGTCTAGTGTTTCCCACTGTCTCTCCGATGGCATGCTCTCCCGTGCAGGGTGTGCTACCCCCTGTGCGATGGTGGTGCTGTGATGTGGCTTCTCGTTTGCCCGCGCGTGTGGCTTTGTGAGAAACTTTGATTTGATTGATTGATTCGATTCTCCCGTCGTCGACCGGGCGCCACGTCGTCTCAACCGCGCCAGTCTGTCGACGGCGCACTCGTCCTCAGATCTGATCATATATATATACTGTATTTTTAATAATATACTCTAAGAGTCCACTACTAATAACTAATACACCATACAATATCCCCCACACCTCCGTCCCCTCCTGGGAAGAAACTCGCCCGCCGAGTGTGCCGCCCTTTTCTCTGTGCTCTGTGTCTGTGGCATTCTGTATATTCTAGGTATATGCTCACGTGTCGTGTGTGCACGTCACGGCATGCTATATACGTACTGTATATACGTATACATACGGATATGGAGAATAACACGCGCTATACAGTTGTATATATAACGTATAAGAAAAAGCAATATGCCGACAACACTCCCCGAAATAACTGAAACGACTATATGACGAAGTTACATCATGACATGTACATGATCGGTAGTATTTCGAGCATTGCACTGCGTGATTCATTTGTGTGCTGATGAAGCACGTGCTTGAAGCACACACACCGCGTCGCGTGCTTGCTATCAATCGAATCTCAAGTCAAGCGACGCAGGGTATTTGCTACCGTTGAAGTAGCAGTAGAGTAGCGCTGGCATCGGCCTCTTCCTGCTGCCAGCAGCCAGCGGTGTGTGGCTTTGTTTGCGAGGGAATTTGTTTATTTGACACAGCACATCCACAGGATTATAAAACGACATATATCTTCTGTATAGTTTGTTAAGTGTGACACAGTGTGATATGTAAAAAAAAACTGTTAATGTTATAATCGTATAAAATGAACGACACCGCACACCGCCGGCTTCTTAAGGATAACCCGACACCCGACGACTTTCAATCAATCACGACTGTGTTATGAATCAAAATTAACACACTCAGTGACACATCATTCTGACTGACAGCCTATAACTATAACTAAAACTACAATTATGGATTATGGTATACACATACACATACAACAAATGAGTCTTGCAAGTCTGAGAGAGAGGCAACAACCGCGGGCGAAACTCTTGCCACTCCTGTGCGGGAGATAATGGACCATCATCGTCGCACGACGCACGACGCAGCACGAGCGCCACAGAGAGAACAGCGTGTTGATTAGAACAATCAAACCATCAATCAAAGATCCTCGACAAAGCCACACACACGGGCAAGGAGAAGCCGATCCCACCCAGCCGCCACCTCAAGGGTAGCAAACCCTGCGTCGCAAGCGACGCAGGCTTGGGGGGCTGCAAGTCCCAACTCTAGCAGCGAGAGTCGAGACTTGGGGTAAACCCCAACTCTAGCAACGGGCAGCGAGAGTGGGGACTTAGGGTAAATACGAGGGACAGCCAGCAGAGAGAGAAGCACCGCCCCGGTGATCTCGCGGTCGCCGAGGGTAGTCCCACGCTTGCAGAGGTAGCAAGCCTCGCGGCACGAACACGACACCTACACGCCACACACACCACCACCACCAGGAAAACTAGAAGACCCGAATGTCTCAAGGTTCAAGTTCAGGTCGGGTTACCCCCCCCCCCCCCACAACCCCACCACAAAAAAAAACAGAAAACCCCAGAGTCTCAAAAGGCAAGTGCTGGGGCGGGTTCCCCCCCCCCCCCCAAAAGACCGATCAGAAACCACAAGAGCAAGAAGAGTTTGGTAGTTTTCACGGACGGTTAATACACAAAGGGTAAACCCAGAAGGATCGGCGGTCAGCCGTGCCCGCTTACTCTTGGACGTTGCGCAGCCTCAAAAGCTCCCTGGCACCATGGAGGCAGTCATTCACTGCTTGAAAAGGGGGCACGTATAGTTCGTACACACACACACACACACATATATACATGTATGTATACATATATATATAAACGTATATACACATATAAATAAATATACATACATATATATATACATACATACATACATACACACATATATATATATATATAAACGTATATACACATATAAATAAATATACGTATGTATATATATATATACATACATACATACACACACACACACACATATATATATATATATATATACATATATATATATGATGTCGCGCGCTCCCAGGTCGAGAGGCAACCGCGGTGGTACTGGGTTAATCCGAGGCGTCTCGGCCATCTCTGCGCTCGGCCGTTACCGCCCAACCCAGGAACAGGTAAGCAGCTCGTCCCTGGCCGGCTCTCAATCCCTGCAAATGGGGCATGTATAATTCGCGGCCGTGCGCTCCCAGGTCGAGAGGCAGCCGTGGTGGAACTGGTGGGTGCAGTACAACACGCACACGCACGAGTTTGCGGGTCCCTTGCCGCCGCTGCCAGCCGCATCTTCCCCTGCGTCGGCGGCTGGCGGCGCGAGAGGCTCGAGGCAGATCGAGCAGCTCGTCTCGGGCTCTCTGCCCATCTGGAGAAGGAGCTGGTTCAGCCGTGAGCACATCACCTCGGCTTCGGCGGCCCCCACCGCTGCATCCGCCTCGCCACAGAGGTTGATCAGGATCATCAGTGTACTCACTTTGACCTGCAAGTTCCCCAAGCTCTCGTCGTACAGCGCGAAAGCCTCGCGCATACACGCCTCAACTTCCGCTATTCCTTCGGAGCCATGCGTCTTCAGAAGGATTCCCAGATTGGTCAGTTGGCTAGCGAGCATCCCCTGAGCGTCTAGAGTGTCCTGGCCCGGCGCTGCCGTCCGCAACACCTGCCGTCGCAGCTCCACAACCTGTCGAAGGAGCTCCAAGCTGCGCAGCCACTCCTCGTCCAGCTCGTGCAGGAACATTCCGTTTTGGGCGCGTGCATCCGCCTCCAATTCCAACAACGGAACGAGTCGGGAGTCGTCGGCGGCGGGGCTGCCGCGGCCGCCGGGCCTGCCGCGACCACCGGCGGCTGCGATTGCAGCGTCGCAGATCCCGACTGCGGCTTCGAAGTACGCGAGGCCCAGCCGGGGAGACGCGGCGGCCAGGGTGGTCGGCAGGCTGATCCGCCCCTCCTGCGAGAGGTCGAGGCCGCTATACAACGGATGATAGTCGATGGGCCGTTCTGCTCCCGGCTCTCCCTCTCCGCAATGGCCATCTCGCCCGGCGCCTTCTTCGCCACACAGCCGCAATGAGACAGCACAGCGACAAGCATAGACATGTTGCCGGACGCACGCGCCGCCCGAAGCGCGGAGCAAGCAGACCGCGCGGCAGCAGTCTTGTCGCCCGAACTGATCTGCAAGATGGAGACCATTTTGTCTGTGTCTGCACGCTTGAGGGCTCCGTACGCGCCGCCAGTGCGGTCTGCCACCGCCGACTCCTCGGTGAGCTTCTCCACCGCAGTGAGGTAGCCAGCTCTCGTGTTTAACGTGTACGCTGCCTCGGCCTCGGCAGCCAGATCTCGATAGACCACATCGCGGTTTGAGTCAACCCCCCCGTTCTCTGGCGTGAAGGGTTGCGATGGAGCTGCAGAGGAAGGAGAGGGGCTCTGAACCTCAGCGGCGGGAAGGCAGTTTGCGCCCCTGTGGCCAAGCTCTTTTCGAGCGATAACCTGGCACTCGCGGTTGCAGAACCACGCGTTCCGGCACCGGCCGCAGAGCAGGAGCCTACCCGCGCTCTTGCCGCAAGCGTGGCACGTCGTGGCAGCGTGCGCCATCGAAGAGGCGCTGTCGGCGCGAAACGTAAAAACAGCCAGACACGTTTACAAATTCTTTCACGTGAATTCGCAATAAGCCTTGGTGTGCTGCTTATCCCCAGAAAGGGGCCGCCTTTGAGCATACCAACCGGCTTTACGACGACCCTGCACGGTCTGTCCTCCCGGTTGCTTCTGGGCACGGGTAGTGGTGTGGGGACTGTTGAAGAAACGGGAAAAAAATATTGAGATGGTGCCCCGTTCTGGGTGTCGGCGTCGGGGTGCTTTTTGAGGTAGTGACCTCGGGGGGGGGGGCTCGTGTTACTCGTATTAGGGGCTTTTCACTGCTACTACTACAAGGGCACAATTTATTACGTCATCAAGTTGCCGCGAGGCAACTTTGCGGCTAAGCGAGGTTGGGGTTCAGGGTTAGCTCTAACCTGACTGACGCGTAGCAGCGGCGAAGGAACTCCCGCGAAATGACTTTTCACAGACGAAACAAAGAAACAACGCCCTACTGTACCTATACTAACACTGGCGCACGGGCAAACAATACACAACACAAGTAACTAGGCACTAGGCTACCCCATGTGGGGGGGGCTGCTAGGCAGAGTGAGTGAGAAGCGCGCCCTTAGCAGTGAGGCACGCCACGCACCGCTAGCCGCATACGCGGCTCCGGTTGTCGAAGAGCACACTCACACTGACAACAGCGAATACGAGTCCCGACTAAGTCTCCCCCCCCGAGGTCACTATTTGGGGTTCCACACCAAGGCTTATAAAATACGGGCCGATTCGACGAAAAATTTCCTTAGTCCGTGTCCGTGCGGCTTAGCATCGCTGGCGACGAGACTGCACGGCACGAGGCGAGGCGCAACCGGCGGTATCATGACCTGCCATGACACACTGTCCATGGTGCGGTCAAGCGATTCCTCGCCGTGGCAGCACCTTGTTGGCGACGTCAGGCGCGAAGGAATCAGCACTTGAATTTGGGCGACCGGACTGCCGACCGATCAGACGACGAACGCACATCCTTCTTCCAACGCATACCGTCCACTTTGTCACAACTCTTGTTGCGATGCGGTCAGCGGATGTCGAGCACTGGCCAGCTAAGTTTCAATGGCCAGAGCGTTGTGTCGGCCAATTTTGAAGCGAGACAGCGCGAAACTTTTTTTTTTTTTTTTTTCGCAAGATCAAGATCCTAAACACTCTCACACCGCAAACACCCACACACACCGTAGTGCGTTTGCTGAGTGCGATTTTCTCACTTAGTTTGAGCCCTGGCGGAAGTCCTGAGAGGATCGTACTTGAGTAAATCGGCCAATACCGATGCGAAGCCGCTGGCTGCCCGCTTCTCGAACTTCTCGCGCGTTTCGGCCGTCGTTTCCGGGTGAACTTGAACTTCACGATTTTTGTGTTTTTTGACAATACCGGTGGGATCACGTGACCACTATGAAACGATATCGCGGAAGCGGGCACCACCAGTGCACTACTAGACATCGTTCTAAGACGATCCGCCGTCTCAGTTTTGCCACAGAGCCGCACTCTGAGTGAGAAAATGCCGCACGGAGCAATGAAATTCTCTAGCAAACCACAAACCAGCTGCTATACAGTGTGGTGGATGATCTAAACTCACCAGTCTCAGGCATAAGTCCTCAAACGCCGCATCGCACATTGTAATGACAGGGTACACATAACCCAGGTAGGGGCTACATGCCACGCGACGCGCGCTGAGGACACAGCACAAACCACACAACACACCCTCATAAACATGCAAACACGCAAAAAAAACGTAACTATAATAATCTATAATATTATTACAAAAAAAAATTAAATGATGTTTAATAGAGCTATATACCAATAGTCAATACTAACAAAATAGTAATAAAATACAAATTCGCCAAATTCATAAATATCGTGGAGCTCTGGCGTGGCGCCGCGGGCCTGTGTGCGCGTGTACACGCATGTGCTGGTGCCGCCGAATCTGTAATAGTACATACACAACATTCATACATACATAAATACTAAATACACGATTAAATAATAGCATGCTAAATGCTTGAGTTAAGAATTTAATTCACATGGTCATGCCTTTACTTAACTCGTCTACTCTACAGCTGCAGCCCACACAAACCGGCGCATCCTTACGTCGTGACGCAGGGCGATACTTGCTGCTTCCTCGCCTGTGCATATGCATGGCATGTGCCTGTGTGATGCGGCGGCGGTACTACCGAGGATGTGGCTTCTTTCATTGCCATTGCCCACGTGCTGTGGCTGAGTACTAGTGCATAGCTGTAATTGCGCGGACCTTTTTCATTGATTGATTGACGTATAGTATCCATGTTTCTCGCCATGTAGCTATCAAATACGATCACGTCCCCCCCCCCCCTACCCATGCCCACGCCATATGCCATGCGCCGCGGCGCCATGATGCCCCCAGTGCTACGTGTGCGTGCACCTGCGGCAACTCCAGCTACGTACTACGCTACACATACTGTACATATATACACGTACCCAATAACCGGTGTACACAAAGGTGTCCCCCGCCCCGGCGCACACAACCGCCGTACCCCCAATCCTCCAGCTCGGCAGTTCGGCTACCTCTGCCCTCGGCCGCTGCGCCGCCCCAGGAGCAGCTAAGCAGCTCTCGTCCCTAGCGGCCTCACTTCTTGCAAAGGGGGCACGCAGCATTCCCGGTCGTGCGCTGCCAGGTCAAGAGACATCTGTTGTGAAACTGGTGGTCGCAGCTCAACATGTACACGCACGAGTCGGACGGGCCGCTGCCATTGCCGCCGGCCGCGTCTTCCGCTGCGCCGTCGGCTGGTGGCGCGAGGGGATCGAGGCAGATTGAGCAGCTCGTCTCGGGCTCTCTGCCCATCTGGACCAGGAGCTCGTTCAGCCGCGAGCGGAACGCCTCGGCCTCGGCGGGCTCCACCGCTGTGTGCGCATAACCACCAAGGTTGATCAGACACCTAAGTGTCTTCATTTTCACCTTCACGTGCCCCAAGTTCTCGCCCAGCGCGAGCGCCTCGCGCAGGCACGCCTCGGCTTCCGCCACTTCTTCGGAAAGATGGTTATACCCCGCAGCCCCCAGAGTAGTCAGCGCGTTGGCGAGCATCCGCTGAGCGCTTAGAGTGTTCTGGCCGGGCGCCACCGTCCGCAACTCTTGCCGCCACAGCGCCACAGCTTGCCGAAGGAGCTCCAAGCTGCGCTGCCGCTCCTCGCCCAGATTGTAAAGGCAGTCTCCAAGGTGGCCGCGCGCCCGCACCTCCGTAGACAAATCCGGGACGTGCCCCCTGTCGTTAGCGGCGGGGCTGCTGCGGCCGGCGGCGGCTGCGATTGCAGCGTCACAGGGGGCAACCGCGGCTTCTACGCGAGGCCCAGCAGGGAGAGAGCGGCCGGGGTGGTCGGCAGGCTGATCCGCCCCTCGTGCGAGAGGTCGAGGACACCACACGGCACAGGATAGCCACTGATCCTCTCTTGCTCTCGACTGGCTCTCTCCGCATAAGCCATCTTACTCGGCGCAACACTCGCCGCTGCGCCGCACGATATCAGCCCGCTGACAAGCAGTGTCCTGTCGCCGGCCGCACGCGCCGCCCGAAGCGAGGATACCGCGGCAAGGGCGGCAGCGGCCATGTCGCCCAGGCGGGACAAGCAGCTGGCGAGCGTTTGTTCTACGTCCGCACGACAGAAGGCTCCATCCACGCCACCGATGAGGTCTGCCACTGACGCCGCCCCTCTGTACTTGTCCACTGCGGCGAGGAGCCCGATTCTCGTGTTTGTCATGTGCGCCTCGTTGGCCTCGGCGGCCAGATCATCAAAGCTCTGGCACAGTCTTGCTACGTCCGTTGGCGTGGGCGGTTGTGACGGAGCTGTGGGAGGACAGCTCTCGACTCTGCCGGCTGCGCGGCAGTTAGCGCCCCTGTGGCCGAGCTCCTGTCTAGCGACGACCTGGCACTCGCGGTTGCAGAACCACGCGTTCCGGCTCCGGCCGCAGAGCAGCAGCTTGCCCGCGCTCTTGCCGCAGGCGTGGCACGAGGTGGCAGCAGACGCCAGTGAGGCCGGAATCACACCCGGCGCCGTGGTGCTCGGCCCGGCGGCGGCCGGCAAGCGCAGTGCCACGGGCGTGGGTGCTTTGTCGGCGGGACAACAGTTGACGCCGGAATGGCCCTGCCTTGCAGCGACGACCTGGCACTCGCGGTTGCAGAACCACACATTCTTGCATTGGCCACAGCGCAGCAGCTTGCCCTCGCTCTTACCGCATGCGTGGCATGAGTTGGCAGCGGACGCGAGCGAGGTCGGAATCACACCCGGAGCCGTGGTGCTCGTCCCGGCGGCGGCCGGCAAGCGCAGTGCCACCTCGGTCGCGGGCGTGGGTGCTTTGTCGGCGGGGCAGCAGTTGGCGCCGGAGTGGCCCTGCCTTGCAGCGACGACCTGACACTCGCGGTTGCAGAACCACGCGTTCCGGCACCGGCCGCAGAGCAGCAGCTTGCCCGCGCTCTTGCCGCAGGCGTGGCACGAGGTGGCAGCCGGCGCCATCAAGAGGCGCTGTCGGCGCCATCAAGAGGCGCTGTCGGCGCGGAACGTACTAAACTAACACATATTTCACTTGAACCAGCTGGTGTGGGGGTCGTGCGTATTGATGAGTTTCGTCGTTTCGTCAAGTGCGGCGGACTTGCAAAAGGGGCGGGCTGGGCCGTTATTTTCAACGGCTGGCCGTTATTTCGTTATCTCCGAGGGTCAACCCGTATTTAGCATCAATATGTATTCCGAGGAATAAATAGCCACGTAAACGTATAGCAAAACAGGCTAAACAAAACGGTTGTTGCCGACTAAGAAACGAACTTCGGCTAAAATCATCATCTTGGAACATGGCAGAAACGCTCAACTGCCACGACGGCAGGACCCTAGCTGACCCGACGTGGCTCGTCGAGGAGGAGGACCTTTGGAAGGTGTATGAGGTGCGCAGAGCGGCTCGTTCCGCCGAGATTTCCCGCTGCAGCCCAGCGTGCCGCGCATCTAATCAAACGCAACCCCGCGTCATTCCCCGCGGCGCCGCAGGATCAGGGCGACATTGGCGCAGGCAAGTTCTCCTGCGTGAAGATGGTTCGAGAGAAGGATTCTGGCTTGGTGCGTGCGGCCAAGCTGATTCAAAAGGGGTCGTACGGGGATGAGATCCAATTGATGATGCGCGAGCTCCACGTGCTGAGCCGGCTGGAGCACGAGAACATCCTCGTCTTTTACGCGGCGTTCGCGTCCCCGGCCTCACTGATACTGATCACCGAGATTGGTGCGATTTTCGCCACCTTACCTTCCACCGCCGCTCGTCGGCGCTCGCACACACCCCCACACGTACACAGACACCCGGCGCCAGCCCCCCTCCGCCACCCGCTCGTGAACGCCCGTGGCAGCCGCCGATACGCACACCCACGTCTTCTCGCTTATTCGCGGCACGGGGGCGAGCTTTGCGCTACCGGATCAGGAATATAATTTCCAGACTCACGCCCGCGCGCCTCCAGACTACTAGCTAGTTGCTAGACAAATCCATAGGTATGCATTACTGTAGTAACAAGCTAGTGACGAGCTAGTTATGCGCATTATGAGCTCGTTACTAGCTTGCTACTAGCCTAGTAATCCATTACTAGTCTAGTAATGGCTTAGTAATGGCACTACTAAGGATTTAACTAGTAACTAGCTAGTAACTAGGCTAGTAGTCTGGCAGTGCAGGGGTTTTCCTGGTAACTAGCTAGTCACTAGGCTAATAGTCTGGCAGTCAGCAGTCTACGTAACGAGGCTCGACAACTTACCGCCCCCGCCTTCCACCTTTTTCATAGCACACGGGGGCGAGCTGATCAAAAAGATCAAG
>Ga0105054_10008351_pt1 | contig 13721 bp, 14 predicted proteins | sample BON02_FD_78091 | JGI IMG/M metagenome (GOLD analysis project Ga0105054, IMG submission 78091) | Freshwater microbial communities from Lake Bonney liftoff mats and glacier meltwater in Antarctica - BON-02 (megahit assembly) | ecosystem: Environmental > Aquatic > Freshwater > Ice > Glacier...
AACAGGTGTCGTTACAGTTTGGAAACGATATGTTTGCTGCCCTTTTGATTTTGAATGAAATTCAGCGATCTAAGAAAGAGACTATGGACGAGGCTGGAATTAAGGATTCGTTGAAGTTGTTGTTAGATGGTGCGACAACTCCTATTAATGAACTCGTTGTTGTGGAGATAGTCGCATCTGCGTTAGGAAAGTACGAGATATCTCCTGTATGTGCAGTGATGGGGGGTATCGTAGGTCAGGAAATAATAAAGGCAATCTCTGGAAATGATGAGCCGATAAACAATCTGTTTTGTTTCAACGGACTTTCAGGAGCAGGCACAGTACGGAAACTGAATTCTTCAAATTGATTTAATTAGTTTTTACTTGGTTCGAACTCCTTTTCTGGCCTCTGGAACGTCAAGGTTCACCGTGGTTGTGACCTGTAGCAGCCTTTCCACCACAGATTGTTGTGCTTTAGCAACATCCGCTTTTAGGGTTTCAATATCTTTCGTGGTTTTCACCTCAAGTTCGGCAAGGGCCTGAGTTTGGTCGCCCTCCTTTGCTTGTTGTTCGTCCAAATCCGCGAATACTTTGGCTCTGTATTTCGCAATCTCGTCTTTAGCTTCTTCTTTCGCCTTCTTTAATAGCTGAGCACGTTCTGATGTACTATAAGAACAAGAGACACATTCATTTATAATTCACGTACCTTGTCTAGCTCGCTCGACTCTTTTGGTGGCCTCCTCCTCCGCCTTCTTCAACCTCTGCATATCCGCCATCCTGTCGTGTGTTTTAATACTTTCGAAGGGGGGCCATCCTGAAACAAAAGGATACGACCCCCACATCGTTATTCTCCAAATATTACATTGAACATGGATCCCATCAAATCACACCAATTGCTAATTTCTTGAAAAGAAAAGAGTCTAAATGTTTTGTTGAAAGAAAATCGCATGATGTCTATCAATGGGAAAATCAAAAGTAAGAACCTTTTCTTAAAATAATCAAGTTATCTTTTCAGAAAAATGCTTCCATGATGTTGCCAGCAAGAGCATTTTAAAACAGTATACATGAAAGTCTGCTTAGAACTTAAGTATCTTAATTTACACCAATAACGAAATAAAATATGACCTTGGAAGCAAAATCTTGATATTTCGTTTTCTAAATCTGATTAAAAAAAGTATATTTAGTTCTTCATTAATTCGAACTTGTTCTCCATGGTGACAAGAATCTTGTCAACGTCATCATTCATCACCTTGGGATCAATTTTTGGAGATTTGAATTTCAATTCAGTGATGGCGACAATTTCTTGTTCCAATGTGTTTCGGATTAATGACCATGTAACTTTCTTATCAGCAGGACTTTCCTCAATGGCTTTCATAGCGGCATTATAAAAGCTTACAATTGCGCGCATGATAGCAACAGACTTAAATAACGGACAAGTGTAATCATAATCAGAAAAGGCATTTTGCTGAAGAAAATCTTCACGGATAATTCTGGCAACTTCCAAAGTTAATTTCTGATCCTCAGAAAGCGAATCTTTGCCTACCAACTGCACGATTTCCGCCAGACTCGTTTCTTCAGACAATATTCGTTTGGTGCTAGTCTGAAGAGCACCGTAACATGGAGTGATCTTCTCGAAAAGCGGGCCTAACACACCCATATACTTGGTGTACGAGTTGTTCCAATTGAGAGAAGGGAAATGCTTTCGTTGGGCAAGTTTCTTATCTAGACCCCAAAACACTTGAACAATTCCGAGGGTTGCAGATGTAACTGGATCGGAGAAATCACCACCCGGTGGTGACACAGCACCAACAACTGTAATAGATCCCTCACGATTAGGCGAACCCAGACACGAAACTCTTCCTGCTCGCTCATAGAAGGCAGCAAGGCGTGCTCCTAGATAAGCGGGGTAACCAGAATCTGCAGGCATTTCTCCCAGACGTCCAGAGATCTCTCGCAGTGCTTCAGCCCAACGTGAGGTAGAGTCAGCCATCATCGCCACATCGAGACCCATATCTCTGTAGTATTCTGCTAGAGTGATACCAGTGTAAATAGACGCTTCCCGAGCAGCCACAGGCATGTTGGAAGTGTTTGCCACTAAGCAAGTACGAAGCATCACGGGGTATTCCTTTCCATCCTTCTCCATCGTCAACTCTGGGAATTCAGCAAGCACTTCAGCCATTTCATTTCCTCGCTCTCCGCAACCAACGTAAATAACCGCTTGAGTATTGGAATATTTGGCGAGGGCTTGTGAAATAACCGTTTTACCGCAACCAAATGCTCCAGGAACTGCACAAGTCCCACCAAGAACCGAAGGAAACAATGTGTCCACAACACGCTGTCCAGTGACCATAGCGTTATTACCTGCAAGTTTCTCTCTGACTGGACGAGGTTGACGAACAGGCCATAGATGGAAAGCCTTGACATCTTGGATGGTGCCGTCTTGTGTCTTGACCTTGAGAACAGTGTCCTCGAGAGTGATTTCTTCATTTCCATCAGTACCGTTGCCAAATACTTCGACAACAGTTCCTTGTAAACGAGGTGGACACAAGATAGCATGAGAACTCATGAGCTCATTCTCATATACTTCCCCAAAGATATTCCCACCAGAAATCACATCTCCTTCAGAAATATGTTTTGGTTTGTATCGCCATTTCTTATCCCTTTCAAGAGAATTGACGGTAATTCCTTTGTCAATAAACACTGAATCTTTCGAGACTTGACAAATTCTCTCCAACGGACGCTGAATTCCATCAAAAATTTGATTCATGATTCCAGGTCCTAGTTCCAACGATAACGGTGCTCTTGTTCTCAAGATAGGATCTCCAATTGTCAAGCCAGAGGTATCTTCATATACCTGAATACTAGCAGTATCACCTTCCAACTTGATGATCTCTCCTACTAACTTCTCCGTACCCACTCGAACCAATTCGTACATTGCAGCTCCACCCATTCTCTCGCCTACCACAAGAGGCCCAGACACACGGAGGATATATCCGTAATCACTTTCCACATCATCCAATCGGTTTCGATCCCCCATTCCCAATTGTGTTTTCAAGATGTTGATTGAGGACCAACAAAAAAAGCTAAAAGAGAGAAAAAAGATCATAAAAAGGAGGAAAAACACAACAGAGATATCACATCACTCACTACAGCACAATGACTGATCAAATCACTATGGAGAACTCCCTTACGGGGCCGGCAGCATACTTCTTTGGTTACATGGGCGCTGCCTCCGCGCTCGTTTTTGCTAACTTGGGATCCGCCTACGGTACCGCGAAAGCAGGTGTTGGTATTTTCTCCATGGGAGTAATGAACCCTGGTCTTGTGATGAAGAATATTATCCCTGTAGTTATGGCGGGTATCTTGGGTATTTATGGACTCATTGTCGCTGTTCTTCTTAACGGATCTATCACTGCCCCTAAAGTTACAACCGCAGGAGAGTTGTGCAAGGATTCCGTATGTTTCAAGTACTCTGATGGTTATAAGGCGCTTGCCTCAGGGCTATGTGTTGGAATTTCCGGCCTTGGCGCTGGTATGGCGATTGGTATTGTTGGTGATGCGGGAGTTCGTGCCGTAGGCCAACAAGAGAAACTTTTCGTAGCTATGATTCTTATCATGATTTTCGCGGAAGCTTTGGCACTCTACGGTCTTATCGTAGCTCTTGTACTGTCCCAAGGTTAATAAAATATTTGTTTCTACATTATAAAACCAAATATAAAATTTTCACTCGGCTTCAAACGAATTCTTCATATTTGTGACCCCTCTGGAACCTCTTCTGGTGCTTTGTTTCATAGATAAACCGCGAATAAGCATATGGCTTACAGAGAGTTTAGGCGACAATGCAGAACGAATAGGGGAAAATAATCCAGATGGCCTGGGACCAACCTTAGATAGTCTAAAGTTGTTGTTCCAACTGAACAGAATGTGGCTTTTGCCAAAAAGGTACATAAGGCAAAACAGGATATACGGAAGACTCTGGTGCTGCCACATGAAAGAGAAGCAGGCGAATAAATACATAGTCCCAGAGCTTGCATACAGTGCTGAGATTGCTAAAGAGTTCCTACGAATTCTTTGTAGGGTTGATAAATGAGGATTCTCCGATTGAGTAACAACGGTTTCAACTTTTGACAATCGCGGCTTGCTAGAAAATGAGGAGTAGGACGTGACTCTCTCAAAGGAACCACTTTCACTGTCTTCACCGTTTTGGGTTCGTTTTTCATCAGTACGGAAAGTGTGCTGCTCAATTTTAGAACAAAGCCTGAATAGCACGAACATATATCTAGATATTAGTAACCCATCTATACCTGCCAAGACATTATTGATTATAACCAATGGCGCAGTACTAGTTGCATCTATTACATCGTCATCTTCTTCGTTGGATAGTTGGATATTTCGAACAAGAATGCACTCCACGATAAGGATTCGAACTATTCGGAGTACTGAGATAGCAATAGGCACTACCTGTGAGACTCGAATCAGCGACCGCTTATCAATAATAGGCATGATAGAGGTCATTATAAACAACTTAAATTGTTGCTGTCGCTCCCCTGAAAGTTGAAATACCAATAGCAAATCCAAAATCAGATACAGTTGGGTGGTTAGAGGCGATACACCTAGAGCTAAATTCCCAGTAATACCGGCTACTGCTAATCCAGTTAATATTGGAATTTCTATAAGAATTGATTTCCATAATAATGGAATTCTCGAATTGGTTGAAACAATTGTCTCCTGGGCTCGTGGTTGAGCTTTATTTTTGCGTTTGAAATGTCGACCAAGCTGATAGCGCAATGCTAAAACGGTATATACGGCAAGTCGAAGGCACCCTACTATGACCAAACTCCACAGTACTTTGTAGGGTATCGTGTTCATATCACATGAGGTATTGGTGAAATCAAACATGAAGGTCGAGCCTGACCAATTTGCATCACACTCACAACGATAGACGGACGGGGTTGCAATATAAACACATGAACCACGAGTGCCGCACGAATCATCGACGCAGTAATGAAGCGTGTCGTTCGTCATTGGTTCAGATTTAGTACCTTTGACAAGAAGTTTTCAACGGATACTTTTTTGGACATTATTTTTCGAACGAGTTTTTCTTTAAACTCAACAAAAATCGATTATTTTAAAGCACTACTTGAATTAATTCTTCTTCATTTATATCAACACATATAACTTTCAAGTTACAAACTGCCAATGCAACACTTAAAACTTATTCTTTAGACATCTCCGCTTGAGATTTTTTCCACACGCATCAGTCCTCGTAAACCAGTTTGGTTTACATGTTCAGCATGTGAGTAATCACATGCGACGTTCTTAGATGTTATAGACCCTTATTTGATACAGACAAGACATTATTGATGGTACCATGCGCTTACTCTCACTATATCGCATGATCTTTCAAGCAACTCATGAGATAAATGTTCATGGTACTGAACTCACTCATATCTTCAATTGTTTTAATATCTTTCAAACCAATCAGCTTCACTTTTGATGACCAGCTCTTCTTGATGGCAACCCTGTTAGCTACATAGCCAACAGATTACTCCGCAACCAAAGTTTGCAACACTTTTTATTGAACAAACTCTTTATTCACCTTCCGTCTGTAAGTACGACGCAACAACCTTGTTCATATCTAGTCTTTGGTTGACCAAGAAACTCGCAGAAAATGCTTTCAATTTTGACGAACGCAAAATCAATTATAACTATCGACATTCACGAAAGGAGTTTGAATTTGAAGTAGGAAGGATTTTAGAGAACCATCACGGTAAATATGAGGAATCTTGAATTCATTAAATGGATCTTTTTTAACTTTATTCTTTTTGAGGAAGTGGACGAGGCACCACCCCGTTCTCAATGTCATCGATAGTTCGAAGCAGATGCTTTATTCTAATATTCAATCTTTTCACCTTTTCCTTTAGTTTTGAATTCTCTTCCAGCAGACCTTCTGAAGCCGATGCCTCAGTTGGAGAGGTTTCTTCTAACATCTCTAGCAATGCAACTCTTTTCTCAAGGCTTTCAAGCATCGATTTTTTTCATGGTACCAGTTGGATGTACCAAGAATAAATACCAGTCAACTTGTCAATTGTGGTCTACATTTGATAATCGCGAGTAGAATCACGTATCCACGATATATATATAAGTGATATGTGATAGATATTAATGAATTTAATGAAGAGTACATAAATGATAAAACGAAAGCAACGGAAGAAAAGCTTCGATGTATATCAAAGTTTAAGTTATACAGCTTGTGCCTCGTGCTGTAGGTCTTTATTGACAGTTTTAATTCCAAGTTCGATCCATTTTCGCATTATTAAGTTCTTCGCATATATAATGCGTCGACGAAGGGCCTTCTCCTGAGTCTGTTCTGCCAAGGCATTATTGTTTTTTGGCTCAACTTTTATTCGAGGCGTGTCTTTCAAAATATCCTTTTGATGCAAACGAACTCGTTCCTTTGCTGCTTGAACTCCACAAGAGTCCATTTCCATTTTTTTAATAGTAGTTGTTTCGCAAGTAGTTGATGATTTTCCCTTTATCGAATTTTCAGTTTTGAGAGGTGCACAGTGAATTCGTCGTCCATTGTTAGAATCCACTCTTAGAATTGGTTTCCGTTTTTTCTCAGGGACTAAAACAGACATCGCTGTTTTTGGTCTATTTTTTGGTGTGGTCTTGAGGATTCTAGTCTTGGAGCCCTCTTCCCTCTCCTGACTGCTTTTCGAAGTTGCATCGTATATTCGTTTACTCACTGGACTCACTTGAACTGGTTTAGATGAAGAAGGAGGTTTCGTAGGGACTATAGCGGATGTGTGGAGGATGTCTCCGATCGCTCCGAGCATATCGGATTTATGGTCTACATGGCGCGGCAAAACCGTAGTGTCCGGGGACCGCTCCGCTTTGTGGGATGTTGGAGTTCATTGAAGACAACTGGCATGGGATCTTCGTAGCAACTGGGGCGGTGTCAATTCTCAATGGCAAGCATACCACGATAAATGGCAAGGTTGCTCAGATGGCAGCACTTATTGTATTTATAGCCGCCACTTTCAAATTTGAGAAGTTTCTTATAAGTCGAGTCATTAAGCCATTGCTGAGTTATTTGTTTGGAGATCATGTACGTAAAATATCTTTGACTCTATAAATGTTCAAAATTAATGAATCCATAGGAGGAGCGAATGAGAAGGGTAGAGGAAGAAGAGAGAAAAATGAAAGAAGCATTAAAGCGAATTCAACCAGCTGTCGATATTGGAAGAGTTACCGCACCTGCCACGTAATTACTGGTTAATTCATTCCACTGAATGGACTTTAATATTTTATTTTTTTCTATAATTCGAACCGAATGCGCTCTCCGAGCCGCGATGCTACTGTTTTCAAAATTCAAACAAGGTGCAAAAATCGATAATCTAGAGCAGCTGGTGGACTGATATCCACATTACCGCAATTCAAAGCAAGACATCTGCATATGATCGCACCATCTATTATCTTGGGAGACTCTAACTCAATTTTCACTGCTGATTTCACGGTAGTTTTCTGAAACCTCCTGTGACTTCACATTTTAAAAATAAAACACATAGCGCAAGTTTGCTATACTAACGAAACAAATGATGAAACTATGGAAGCAGAAACCACCGATGTGAAATCTTTGAATAACAGATTGTGACGAAAGGCGATGCCTTCAATGGAATTCTGGCTAATGTAATTTTAGGAAATGCTTGTGATCGTTTTGTATGATAATACTTATTCAGGTCTCGACAAAAAGTATATTTAATTAAAAATCCTAAAAAGGATACATTTGCTTTGAACACAAGAGTAGATTCATATAACGAATAAGAATCCTGGTTTGGTTCCATTTTCCGTCTAGGATTCTGCTGTTAAAATGTATTTGCGTGCGCACCAGGTTTTGTGGTGGACAATTGCTCATTCAGTTTATTAATAGAAGCGAAATTTTGACCCAAAGATAAAGGGCATGATTGCACTGCAACTCGTAAATGATTCTTCAAAGAGGGGTCGGTGATGCAATCCGGTACCTGAATTATCTCGAGCTATTGGATGCAATCCCACTTTCGCAACTATAAAATTAATAAAGCCCTGTCATCGTTTGTCATAAGATAGACCCACACCACTTGTGGATTCTATTCTCTAGGTTTGACTATCCTCCTCCAAGAAAAGTTTTTCTAAAACGAAAGTTAACGAAGATCCCATCAGAAAACACACGACACGGTTACCATCGTTCATTGGTGCCAATGCGGAAACGATTTTCCTATTAGTTTGAATAAGGCATTATTGAAAGGCCTGTAATGATTGACTAGAATTTTCTTCAGTGAAGGAGGCATCGATTCTTGGTTGCTGCCTTCGATTCGCCAGCCTGTTTTCTTCTCGAATGAAGGATACTCCTGTTCAAATTTCAAAGCAGCATCGTACCAATTGACTGCAGCTGGCATGAGACCAGCATGCCAATATATTTGAGATACGACAGATTGCGGAGATTTTCGAAGCTCGCTATTTTCAAAAATAAGCAAATTCCTTCTCGGAATAAACTGCAGACAATGCTGAATATGGTGAAAGTAGTGCCCTCGCCATAAATATCCACGGGAAATATCCGAAAAAGAAGGCAAAAGAGGAAAACATTGACATTGGGGAGTTCCACACGCCCCTGACAAAGACATGGTTTTGCCGTCCTTTATCAAGTCGAACGAACACGGGGCCGAGTGGTTCACAAGGGGACTTGAAGTATCACACCGCAAGCTAGCACTCAACGGCTGGTCCGCTTCTTCCACTGGCCTCACCGTTTCTAAACAGTGCTTGTTCGCTTGCAATGCGGCAATTTCTTCCTTGATTTTTGCTTCAAAGTCAGGTAGCGATTCATGAAAAATATGTTCTTCTTGAAAACAGTTTCTTCTTTTTAAAACCTGTTCTGGTGTTGGGATGGATATTCTTGATTCATTCTTGATGCATCTTTCATAGAAGCGTTTAAAGTTACTTTGTTGGTTTGATTTAACCCGTTTGTCTATCTCGGGAATGACACGCGTGAGACACTCAGGCCATGCATGGCTATCTGTAAGACACTCTCGCAACTGTTCTCCTCGTTGAATTGCTATATCAATCAATTCGTCAATTCTTTGAATTCGACGAAGTTTCATGTTGATTTCAGACCATATTCTTTCAACTGGGTCGCGTAATATAATAACGTAGGTGGTAGACGGAGGAAGGAAAAGAGACATTCGTTCACATGCCATTGTAGATGCAGTATAAGATGGAGAACTTTCAAATGTGAGTTTAGATCCTGGCGCATGCGTGGCAGGCCAGTGACGGAGAAGGGTCTGAAATGAACTGCGATATTTTCTGTCCGAATCCCATAAGTGCAGTTCCTTTTTCGAAGACGATACAAGTTGAGGATGAGTTAGTAAATAAGACTGCAGTGCTGTGCTACCGCCTTTTTGAACTCCCGCCAACACTATGCTTGGAAAACATCGCCAACCAACAGCAGCGTCCTTCTCCTGACAGCACACTTGTTTATTGAACTGTCCAAATTTGAATTCACGACATTGATTCATTCCAGGTGACACACTCTCCCAGAAACTCAAATACCTGCTATTTAGGATTGTTGGATAAATACGATTTTTAACTTGGGGCAATATCTGTTCTGCCAAATGTTCCTCGTTCTCTAAGAGAGAGAATAGATGATTATTACATACAATAACAAAGCTAACAATCAAAACAAAGAAGACAAGAGCAGCGTTAGTCTTTGAAAACCCTCTTTTTCGCATCGTATAGGTTGTATGAAAAAGGTTCTAAAAAAAGCTTCAGTCACTTGAGTACTCCGACTCTATGGAACCAGATTCATATTCCGAATCTTCATCAATAGAGCCGCTATCAGATCCAAAATCAGGCGAATCGTGTGGGATAGATTTTGAATTGTAAACAGAATTCAATTGAGAGGCGAGGCTTGGATGGTTCCGGAGCATTTCCTTGGCTTGTTCCATTTTTTCATCTATTTTGAGAAGAGGTTCATTCTGCATGTTCACAATGTGTTTGATGAATAAAGAAAACTCTTCTTCATGTAGAGCTTGACAAACTCGGTTTAGGAAATTCACAATTTTAGACTCTGCTAAAACGCGAGGGTTAACTTGGTCCTTCTTCTTTGATTCTGGCTTTGGAGTTTGTCTAGCTGCAGATGGATTGTTCACAATAGGGGCAATCTCAGTTTTCTTCAAAGAAGAAGCACAAGTTTTCAGTTGCGGTAACATAGTTTTCCATACAGCATTCGCAACAACGGTATTTGCGAGTTCTGTAATGTGAATGCCGTCTGCGGATAAACTCATATCGATATCTGGAGCCGCATATAGGAAGTTATTCTCTTTGGCCATGGTTTCAAAAGCTACGTGAAATTCTTGCGAAATACTTTCCGAAACTTCATCATATCCCATTTCAACTGAATGACTGTTGAGGACAATTCTTGGTGGCGCAACAATCAGGATATGTAATTTTCCTGAACAAAATGGGGACTTTTTATGAATTTCAATTGCCTTCGTGGCGATTTTGCCACAATTTGAGGCAATTTTCGTTGCATCTACTCGCGTCCTCTCCTTTACTTTGAGCCTAATTCTGCTTTTTAAATCGTTCGTTCCAAGCATTAAAACCAACCATTTTGGACTGGCACTTAGAAACTCCGGCAAGAAATGATGCTCTCCATTAAAGTAGTGGGATCTGGCACCATCCATCCATATCGCATTCTTACCGTCGTCATAAACCGTTGTTCTGCTGCAAAGTGCTGATTCAATCACTCGCAGTCGATACCGCGCGAGTTTCGACTCAAGAAGTCTGGGCCATGGAGTTGAGTATCGTGCAGTATCATTGTGAACCATGCCCCATGTTATAGAATCACCGTAGAACAAAACATTGTTGTCAAACCGGCCTTCATCGTTCATCTTTTGTATTATGGATTTATGATACGCTAGTACCTATTGTGTTTTACTTAAGCACGATGGGGAATTCAGTAGCTCGCGATGCCAAATACGTCACCAAACAGATAAGTAACCCCGATTCAAATAAAGTGCAGATTATTATCAGGGATCGATGCGAATATGAATCTTCGTTGTTTCAAGTTAGAACCCTTGCGCGTGTTCAAGACACCCGCTTAAAGGTGTTTTCACAATCAATAAAATGCGCTTATACATCATGCAATACCGTCGGGGCGGTTTCCCGTATCGCTTAAAGTGTGTGCTTGTAGATTCCATAAATATTTTAGATGTAAATGAGATCGTAGTCGTTGACGAGTCTGCAGGTTCGGTATCAGTACTATTTCGTGGCGGGGAAAGCTGGGATGTGATGGTTCCTGATTGTAAAGCTCTTGTCAATTGCATTTTAGGGGCCCATGCACTAGCAACCTTTGGCATCCCGCCGAATCTGGCTGATATTCCTCGAGTGGTCTGTCAAGAAGGTTTTTTGAACCAGATAGCGACATTGTTCGGTATTTTTGATGATCTGTTCAAAGTTTATTTTAACACAAGTATTACGGAAGTGGCTGCAGCAATCAAATTCTGCAGGATATGAAATCATCCACCGCTGGCGGAGTACTAGAAGTGACTGAAGAATCAGGCCTGATGTTGAGGGCAGTGTGCATGGCTGCTCGCTTCTCGTCTCTGTTTTCTAAACTGCGAGCAAAAGGAAATATCCCCGTAAATATTACCAGTGCATTCTTGGAAGCTCTTCAATGTAATGTTACCGCCGTTCACTTTCAATTGGAATCGGTGAGAAATGTTGACTGGCAGCTGGTTGGCCATCATTTGCTGCAAAATCCACGGCCTTTAATGGGTATGAACTTATCGATATTGAATTGTGATGTTTCCGATACTGAGAGATTTTGGGTTGCTATTCAGCGGCTGTTTTTGTTTACCTCCCCATTAACGATTTTGGCGTCGCATCCTACTATCTTGAGCGTGCTCGCTGGTGAGTATCTACCCATGTTAGACCCTAATCGGTGTCTGGCGTTACCATTTATGGGATCCCTACGATTCTTAAAACTTACGAATTCTTTGGTACGTTTCGAATTGCTTCGGCCTATAATTGGGCAATGCTACATGTTAGAAACATTGTCTTTGTCAGGTAGTTTTCAAGCGACTAGCGACATGGACGGCATTCTGGATTTACTTTGTAAACTGAGTTGCCCGCTAGTGGAATTGGATCTTTCTCAGAATATATCTTTTGGGAACCTAGAAGCATCCGGAATTCAACTCTCACAAATCTCGGAAAGATCCCACATGACGCTAAGTATAGTAAACTTAAGCAGCAACGGGCTGCAAAAGAAGCAGGAAGCAAAGACATACAGGCATCAAGAGAACCATATCCGACGTGAACACTACTACTATTTTTATGAACCCTACTACAATAATCCAATCGATGACAGCTGCGATGATAGTAATCAATACGATGACAATTGTGGTCACCACCACAATAATTTTTATCATGATTGCATAGATCATTCTGATAATCCGAATGAGCCAATCGATAGCTTTACCAATATGGGAGCAGATCTATTTAAAACTGAAAACATCATGGCGTTAGAAGCTGCATGTGCAGCTCTGGGTCCCGAGTTTCAAGAGCAATCTGCTTCTTTAGTGAACCAAGCCTACGAACAAGCCAACTTGATGGATTCTCAATCAGTTATTTGCGGAGCAGACTTCATGACTGACATGCTTGTGGATGTGCCTGAGACAAGCGAAGACTTCGGACTTGACGATGTTGAAATGTATGGTGGCGCAGGACCAGCATCACTTGGTGGTGGCGGTGGAAATCCAGGTGCATCGATCAGTTGTAAAAGTGGTCGCAGGTTCAAACCAACATACTTCGGATTCACGAACCATACGAAAGTGAATCCTACGAAAGTCGATGCGAGTGACTTGAGGAAAATGTTTCGCGAATGGTTTGATGAAAAGAACAAAGAATTTTCCGCCCTGGAGAATTCACTTGTAGAAGAAGAGAGGCTAAAGAGAGATCAAAACATGGTGAAGCAGCTGATTGACCAAGGGACGACATGGGAAGCTCTGGAATTTGATTCAGAAGTCCTTTTTTCTTGCAGAATTTCTTGTGACAGGTTTGTTTTATGCACCCAATTCTCGATGGATAGGTTAAGCAATTTCAAGCGACTGGTTATGTCGTGGGGAGGCCCAATGAGCGCATGTTTGTATTTGGAAAGTAAGAGTGAAGCACAGGTGGTTCAAGTTTGCAAGGAGTTGGAAGCCTCAAGCAATTTAATCTGTATTCGTTTGGATGCTGTGGTTCAGGAGCACAAAGATGAATGGTATCCAATAAACTTCCTTCGAAACGTGGCGTTCCTGAATGCAAGAATTGTAGCACCTTCTGTGACTCATGTGCTCCTTTTAGATGCGGATTTCATCGTGAGTATGGATCTATATCAAGATCTGCGGGAAAAGTATTAGACACCGATACGATTTATGTGGTACCTGCGTTTGAGACGGTAGATCTGTTGGATGGATTCATGATGGACGGCACAGCACTTCGACAAGGAGTTATGTCTAATAGAATCAGCGGGTTCCATACTTGTTATTTCCCAAAAGGGCATAGAGCCAGCAACTACGATCAGACATAGAATCAGCGGGTTCCACACTTGTTATTTCCGGCATAGAGCCAGCAACTACGATCAGACATAGAATCAGCGGGTTCCACACTTGTTATTTCCGGCATAGAGCCAGCAACTACGATCAGACATAGAATCAGCGGGTTCC
>Ga0105054_10008353_pt1 | contig 13720 bp, 12 predicted proteins | sample BON02_FD_78091 | JGI IMG/M metagenome (GOLD analysis project Ga0105054, IMG submission 78091) | Freshwater microbial communities from Lake Bonney liftoff mats and glacier meltwater in Antarctica - BON-02 (megahit assembly) | ecosystem: Environmental > Aquatic > Freshwater > Ice > Glacier...
ATTGGACTCTTTATTATGATTTCAGTATTTACGATTATAAATATTCTCATGAATTCAATAGGAGTGACAGGTGATCAGGTTCCCCAAATCCTGAAAAGAACTGTTTAGTTGAAAAATAAAAAAGAAAAAAACCCCGCTCGACTTGCGTCTTGCGGGGTTTTTGTTTGGAGGCTTATTGTGGAATAAGTGCTCCTGTGCGGACCTTTTGGCCCGCTTCAAATAGTTCAATCAACCAGATCCCGTATCTGGGATCTTGTACCGTGGCCTTGACCGTGCCACGAGTGACTTGATCAAAACCCCTTAAGGGATATCTACACTCCCACTTTCCAACTCCTGTGAAGGGGTCGAAAGTGATTGTGTTGATATACTCGCGTCCGTCCTGAAGGTCATTCAGGACGACTTGAGCTCCCTGCGACTTAACATGGCCAACATAGAATTGGGCATGTTCTGGCTTACCTAGTTCCTCGCTGCCTGTGACGGCGTTGAGTTGTAGGGTGAACTTACCGGTGTGGTAAGGATGTGTCTTTCCTTGTTGAGTTGTAGTATCAGACGAGTTGTCCGACTCTCCACAACTTTTGAAGAAAAACACAGCTCCAATTATGAGGCACAACCAGATCACCAGTGAGGCTCCTGTTTGTGCAGCCGAACTTTGTTTTTTTGGTGTGTCTGTCATTTTTCCTCCTTCTTCTGGGATTCAAAGTACATTTTCGCAATCTCCGTAACAGCAGCAATAACATCAGAACTAGCCTTGAGTGTTTCAGACTCGTAGCCTTTCCTTGTGACGGCGACTGTCTTTGGTACTTTGCCGGCTTGAATCTGAGCCCCTAGCATTGCGTCTGCTAGTTTGAATTCTCCAGTAATACCGTTCTCTTCAGACTGTTTTACGAGTTGAATTGCAGAGTCTGCAAGAATCTTGTAGCTAGCAGTGCTGTTTCGTTGAACCTTCACAGGTTCTGGATGATCAATATCTCCCAGAGTGAATGAGTCAATTTTGACACCGAATTTTCGAGCAACTTCTGATGCTGTCCTTTCGATTTCATCATTGATTTTATCCCATGCTTTGTCAGAGTTTTGGATTACATCCAGAACACTGTCAATGTCTTTCCTTTTTGTGTTTTCGTCACACTCCTCTTTAAGTTTTGAAACTGACGTTTCAATTATGTTCTGAAGGCGTGCAAGCATATTCCGTACGACAAAGTCTTGACGCATTTGTGTGCATGTAGAAATTGTTGAATCGTGCGTGTCTTTACCGATTAGATGAAGGGGGAGCAAATTGTCCTTAAGTGGGACAACTGTAGCCTCACCTTTCACTATCACATCACTTGTACCACTAAGACTGACGCTGTATTGCATAATCTGGACTTCCCATTTTTCATCATAAGACCATTGTGATCTCCATTTGATGTAAAAGGGGAGAAGGACATGAAATCCTCCATCAAGCTTATATACAGTTTCGTCTCCGGGCAGTCCATTTTTGATGAACTGAACACAACCGGCTTCGATACTCCATGTTACAGGAAATCTGCTGTCGAGTGCTTTCAATATCATCATCGATGGCACGATGCAAAAGATAGGGAATGTGATCCATAGTGATTTGCTGGTTATAAATTGAATATCGAGTAATTCGATACCCAAGAATATAGCGAGTGGAACGACTGCTCCAAACACTACGAGTAGAACAGCTGCACTGATGAGTGAGCTGCTAAGTCCGAGCCATTCTGGCTCATCCATGTCATTGTTCATTTTTTTTGGGGTAGGGGTTGTTGAACTGCTATTTGACTATCAAAGAGCTGTTATTTGGAGTAATATTATCACACTTTTGTATAAAAGTCAAGCTCAGGCATGGTAAAAAACTATTACAAGGTAAGGTTATTTGAGAACTTTCTAAGAGTGTTTAAGGTCGGATCTGTTTATGGGTTCTTTTGTCCGTCCAGTAGGGTTCGAACCTACGACCATCCGCTTAAGAGGCGGGTGCTCTACCAGCTGAGCTATGGACGGATTTGAAGTGGTTTGGTCTTATGGCGCACCGATTAGGATGCATCGTGCTCGCAGTGGGGGTCGAACCCATATCCCATTTCTGGGACACGCAAAATTTAAAAAGTAAGTCGTGCGTGGCGCACCGATTAGGATGCACTGTGCTCGGAATGGGGGTCGAACCCATATCCTGTAAGGGACACGATTTTAAGTCGTGCGCGTATACCAATTCCGCCACCCGAGCATGTCACATTATAGTACCAAACTAATGGTCAAAATCAAACGAATCAAAAGAGCGCAGCCCGAAGGGCTGCGCTCTTTTGATTAATCTGTGCCGAGGAGAGGACTTGAACCTCCATGGGTCACCCCGCTTGCTCCTAAGGCAAGTGCGTATACCAATTTCGCCACCTCGGCATGTAGGCACATCATATCAGAAATAAAGGAGAACTCAAATAATACAAGAATTACTTATTATCCTCTTTATTGGGTACACATCAATGAGGCGTGGGCGGGAATTGAACCCGCGCATGGAGGATTTGCAGTCCCCAGCGTTACCACTTCGCCACCACGCCTTTTACAGAGATAACTATACCAGATAACGCGAATTGATTCTAGATATTTGAATCAGTATCTTCAGTTGCGTCTTCTGTAGATAGTTCCCGTATTCTTTGTGCCATTTTTTCTCCTTTATCTAGTACAAAATCAAAGAAGGGGATTCGTCCAACTTTTGCTTTCTTTTTAAAATAATCTTTAAATTCTCCCCGCATTCTTTTGAGAAAATTAATCGCATCATCTTCATAGTCTTCTGGAAGTACGGTAACCATAATCTGGGCTCGTTTAAGATCTGAAGGGATGTATACTCTAGTCACAGTAATAAGTGAATTACGATTGGATTCCCTCTCTATAAATTCTCCTGCAATTTGTTGAACAAGTTGCTCTAGTTTTTCTTGTCTGTATTCCATATTAAAATTTAACCATTTTTGTTACTTGAAGAATGTCATTCTCTGCCAAATCAATTTTTGACTCTATTGCGCAACCAAACTCTTCACCTTCAGGAATTTCGGTAACCTCTTGCTTTTGTCTTTGAAGTCCCTTGAATGTTCCAATTCCAATTTCCTCATTTCTACGTATGATTTTGAATTTAAGTCCCTTTTCAACAATCCCAGTCCGTACCTTGGCTCCAATAACTTGTAGTTTTTTTGCAGAACCAAATACTCGAATTATTTTTACTTCAGCAACAACTTCGGCTCGTTCATGTGTTGGTTGAGCGTCTTTTGCAATTGTTTCGATCCATGTCGGGATTTCATAAATAATAGAAAAGTTCTTTGAAAGAATATTGTTGCGCTCGATAACTGTTTTAGCTTGGTTATCAGTCTTCACGTTAAAACTAATAATTACTGTCTTATCATTAGTAAGTGCAAGTTGAGTATCCGCTTCTGAGACATCACCTGTTTCTGATCTGATTACTTTAATAACTACGTGATTAATATCTATTTTCTTAAGTTCGTATTCAATTGCTTCTTTACTTCCTACAACGTCAGATTTGATAATTACTGGCAAAAAAATAGAGTGCTCGTCTTTTTCATTTAAAATTGGGTCGGATGTATCTACTTCATGATTTAAAATGTACTCCTCAGCCTCTTTTTTGGTCTTAACAATCTCAAATGGCTCTCCTGCATGAGGGAGTTGTGTAAATCCTGAAACGGTAAAGGGTGCGGTAAAAGAAATTTCAGAAAGCTGTTTGTTGTTTTGATCAATAATTGATCTGATAGGAGAGTATGTGTGTTTACTTACAACAAAGTCTCCTTTGCGTGCTGTTCCTTCTTTGAGTACGAGTGTTGCGGTGATTCCCTTGAATTTGTCCTTGTTTGCTTCAATAACAAAACCAGAGCCCTGTAAATTCTTATTTGCTTTGTAATCCTCAACCTCAGCTGTTAGCAAAATAACATCGAGCAAATCATCAATTCCTTTTCCTGTTTTTGCAGAAATTTCAGCATAAGAAATATTTCCTCCCATACCTTCTAGATATACTTCGTTCTCGATCAATGATGCTTTTGTGATGTCTATGTTTGCTTTTGGAGAGTCGATCTTATTGATGGCAACTACGAATGGAAGACCTGCGTCTTTGATGCACTTAAGAGCTTCTTTTGTTTGAGTCTTTACACCATCTTCGGCCGAAACAATCAAAACAGCAATGTCTGCTATCTTTGCGCCCCGCTCTCGTACACTAAAAAATGCTTCATGTCCTGGCGTATCAAGAAAAGTGATTTTATTTTTTTTTCCATTTGATTCCTTCTCTACTTCGTATGCTCCCATGTGCTGAGTGATTCCACCAGCTTCCTTGTCTACAATATTAGTGTTTCGAATATAATCGAGTAAGGTAGACTTACCGTGATCAATGTGACCCATGATGGCTACGATTGGTGGTCGGACAGATACTGCCTCTGTTTTTTTAGAAGTTGGTGACATAGAGATATTTATTGGGTTATATTACAAACTTAAAGAATTTTGAGCTTTTGTCAATGCTTGAGTCTCTTCTTCAGTAAGAAGTACATTTGATTTAAAAGCCAGAACTTCTTTTGAGTAGACATTTACCCGGTCTCTTGAGTGAAGAGTAGACAGTATTGCACCATCTCCTTTCTCGTTTACAAGGGCAAGAGCGAAGCTGTTTGTCCCTCCTGACTTTACGCCATCAAATGCCTTGAACATTACGAGCCCAAGTCCTCGAGGCGCAGTGTGAATTTTTTTGTCTAAAAGATGAAGCTCAGATGAAATCGCTATATTTTGAGCATGATTCTTTTTGAGGTAGTCGTATATTTCGACGAGGCTTTTTTCGATATTGTCTTTGTGAGCAGTCTTTACAAGGCGATTGAAACGAAAATGCAAATAGCTAATCCATCCTGTGAGTAGTAAAATAATAATTGACTCTGTCGCAAAAAGTATTACACTCGGTTCAAATATATCTGACATTGTTAATTGATTATACAGTATGAAAAACGTTTTAAAAAATCTTATCAACAAGAAAAATATTCACCTAGATTTTGCTGCAACGACATATGTCGATGCTCTAGTGTCCAAAAAAATAAAGCCTTATTTTAAAGGTGCTTTTTTTAATCCTTCATCTAGTTATTTGGACGGTCAGTCCATAAAAAAGGAGATTGTACAAAACAGAAATTCTATTGCACGATTTTTTCAGGTAAAAGAGAATGAAGTAATATTCACACAAGGAGGGACCGAATCTGCTAACCTTGCTCTTCTTGGATTTGCAAAATCAATTCTGAGGCAGGTGGACTTTACTCCTCATATGATTTTTTCTAATCTCGAACATCCTGCAGTAAGTGAATGTATTTCTGTGCTCAAAGAAATGGGAATCGTTATCGACACTCTTTGTGTCAATGAAAGTGGAATAGTTGATATTAAAGAACTTGAAAAATTACTTAAAAAAGAAACTGTTCTTGTTGGAATTATTTTTGTTTCAAGTGAACTCGGTGTCATCCAGCCATTTTCGAAAATTACTCGAACTCTCAAAAGATTCAAAAATGAAATGCATCGATCATTTTCTGAGTATCCATATCTTTATACTGATGCAAGTCAAGCAATACTTACTCAAAACATCTCATTATCGGGATTAGGCATTGATATGATGACCGTTGATGGTTCAAAAATTTATGCACCAAAAATGACAGGACTGCTTATCAAAAAGCAGTATGTTGAAATCGAACCTATTATGTATGGAGGAGGACAAGAATACGGAATAAGACCAGGAACCGAAAATCCCGCAACTAGTAAGGCTCTTTCTATTGCATGTGAAATAATTTCGAAAAGACAAAGTGATGATGTGTACCATTTTCAAAGATTGAAAACATATTTTATAAAACAACTCGACATATCAACAATTCCATACTCAATTAACTCTGAGATTAGTTTGTGTGTTCCTAATATTTTAAATATTTGTATCGAAGGTCTTAATTCTGATTTTGCAGTAATTCAGATGGATGAATTAGGAGTAAATTGCGCAAGCGCTACTGCTTGTGCAAGTAATAAAGGTATTCCAATTTCGCAGAGTGTGATTGCTCTGGGCAAGAAAGGATGTGAGACAAGTTCTTTGCGATTTTCTTTTGGAAGGACAACAACGACCAGACAAATAAAAAAAGCAGTCAAAATTCTAATGAAGGTGTGTCAAAAGCAAAAAATAGTCTAAGACCACAAAATACGCTACAATAGAGGTATGATTTTAAATACTCAGCAAATTATTCTCCTCTGTCTTCTTGTCAGCTTCGTGACTTCTATTGCAACTGGTATTACAACAGTCTCATTACTTCAGCAGACTCCTGAACCGGTAACTCAAACAATAAACAGAGTTATCGAACGAACGATTGAAACTGTGACTCAACAACCTATTGAAGACATCAAAAAAGCAATTGCAGAAGATTTTAAGCCTGCACCCCAAAAAGAAGTGGTTACCGTTGTAGTGAATCAAGAAGAGCAATCTATTAATGCTGTTCAAAAAAATGAAAACAGTGTTGCGCGAATTTATCTCGATACAAACGAGAGACCATTTGCAACAATGGGAATCGTTCTCAATACTCAGGGAGATATCTTGGTCGACAAGAGGATGATAGAAAAAAGAATACAATACAGTGCGTCCTATGGTACTCGGAAATTTCCTGTAAAATATAAACCCGAATCAGAAACAACAGATTTTGTAATTTTGAATATACAGGGAGATAATCCAGGAGACTTTACCGCAGCAACGTTCGGAGATGTTGCTACCTTGAAGCCAGTGCAAAGTGTAATCTCACTTTCAGGTTCAAGACAAACAAGTGTATCAATAGGGGAAGTGGTCACTTTAAACAAAAATGCAGAGGGAAATATTATTACAATTAAGACCTCAGTTGATTCTCAGAATGTTCTGATTGGAAGTGTTCTGCTCACTCTTAATGGATCTATAGTCGGAATGAAGACTGCATTACATGAAGATAAGACAGTCTTTGTGCCGATTAGTCTCGTGACTGCTCAGCTTATAACACAATAATAGCTTGACTTTTTTTATAAAAATTGTAAATATAAAAATATAAATCACATACTATGCAACCATTCAAAAATTTCACATCAAAAGCAAAAGAAGTAATTAGACAAGCACATGAACTTGCGATTGAAAGAGGGCAAAATCATGTGAACCCTAATCACTTACTTCTCGCACTTCTTATTCAAGATGAGAGCATGATCAGTTCACTTCTCGAAAAACTCGAGGTGGACACTATTTTGCTTACTGATACACTGATAGAATCAATTGATAATGAGGACGGAATGGGACAAACACTCTCTCCTTCATATCAAGTTTATCTTGCTCCTGAGCTCGCTCAGTCCATTGAATATTCTACAAAAATTGCAGAGTCTCTCAAGGATGAGTTTGTCTCTACCGAACATCTTTTTCTTGCATTATTTGAAGTTCCTAGTTATGCAAAGGATGTTTTGGCTAAATTTAAAATAAATAAAGATGAAGTTTTCAAAATTCTTTCTGAAATTAAGACTGGTAAGTCAAAAATAACTACTACTGGTAAAACAATGAAGTCGATTCGAAAATTTACAATTAGTCTTACTGAAAAAGCTCGAAACAACAAAATTGATCCGGTAATTGGGCGAGACAAAGAAGTAAATCGAATCATTCAAATCCTTTCTCGAAGAACAAAAAATAATCCAATTCTGATTGGAGAGGCTGGGGTAGGGAAGACTGCTATTGTTGAAGGTCTTGCAAACCGAATTATTCAGGGTGATGTTCCAGAATCATTAAAAGATAAAGAGCTCGTTTCACTTGATCTAGGTGCTCTTGTTGCTGGTACAAAGTATAGAGGAGAATTTGAGGACAGACTCAAAAAAATTATTAAAGAAATCGCTCAAGCAGAAGGAAAGATCATCTTGTTTATTGATGAAATACACACACTCGCTGGTGCAGGTGCATCTGAAGGATCTATGGATGCTGCAAATATGCTCAAACCTGCTCTCGCACGAGGAGAACTCAAAGCAATTGGCGCAACTACAATTAAGGAGTATCAAAAATATATAGAAAAAGACTCAGCTCTAACAAGAAGGTTTCAGCCGGTAAATATTGCTGAACCAAGTATGGAGGATGCAACAGCAATTCTTCGAGGAATCAAAGAAAAGTACGAACTCTACCATGGTGTGCGAATTAAAGACGATGCAATTGTTGCTGCTGTTCAATTATCTTCACGATATATTGCTGACCGATTTTTGCCAGACAAAGCAGTAGATCTTATTGATGAAGCTTCATCATCACTTAAGATCTCTCTTGAGAATATGCCCGAAGAACTCGAAACAGCAAAACGAAAAATCATGAGGTTTGAAATAGAAAAACAAGCACTTAATAATGAAGAGAAGCCTTCGTTAGCTCAAAAAAATCGCCTCAAAAAAATAGAACAAGAATGCGCAGAACTCAAAGAAGGAATCAAAGAACTTGATTTAAAGTGGCAAAATGAAAAAGAAGCAATTTCAAATATTAAGGTAATGAAAGGCGATCTTGATGAACTGCGAATCGAGGCCGAACAAGCCGAAGCAAGAGCCGATCTCTCTAAGGCTGCAGAAATCAGATACGCAACAATTCCAATGATTGAAAGAGATTTGCGTGCGCAAGAGAAAAGACTAAAAGATCTGCAAAGTTCAAGACAAATTTTGCGAGAAGAAGTTACGCAGGAAGATATTGCTACTATTGTTGCAAGATGGACGGGTATTCCTGTTGAACGAATGCTCGAACACGAAATTTCAAAACTTGCTCGAATGGAAAAGGTTCTCAAAAATAGAATCATTGGACAAGATGAAGCAATTCGAAAAGTTTCAAATGCTATTAAACGATCACGAGCAGGAATTTCTGATCCTGATAAGCCAATTGGATCATTCATGTTCCTTGGTCCTACGGGAGTGGGTAAGACAGAACTCACAAAAGCACTTGCCGAATATCTGTTTGATGATGACAAGGCACTTGTGCGAATCGATATGTCAGAGTTCATGGAAAAACATGCGATTTCTAAATTGATCGGTTCTCCTCCTGGATATGTAGGACATGATGATGGGGGAACTATTACAGACAAGGTCAGACATAGACCATACTCAGTAATCTTGTTTGATGAAATCGAAAAGGCTCATCCAGAAGTATTCAATGTTCTTCTTCAGGTTCTTGATAACGGACGACTGACAGACTCCAAGGGACGAACAATCAACTTCAAAAATACAGTTATTATTATGACTTCCAATATTGGATCAGAACACATCGACAAAATGGAAACTATTGGATTTGCATCTGACAAATCAACCAAAACCCAATACGAAGAAACCAAAACAAATGTCGAAAAATCCCTGAAAGATCACTTTAGGCCAGAATTCTTGAATCGACTTGATGACATTATCATCTTTGACATACTGTCTGAAAAAGCTATTGAAGAGATTGTTAATATTCAAATTGGTAAGGTTCAAGAACGTCTTCTTGATAAGCAGATCAAAATTAAAGTCACTAAATCAGTTCTGAGTTATCTCGCAAAAGAAGGATATAATCCGCATTATGGTGCTCGTCCACTTAAACGAGTGATTCAGGATCGAATCCTAAACCCATTAGCACAGCTTCTCATTGTAAAGGGTCTTGGAGATGGAAGTGCTGTGTCTATTGCGGTCAAGGACCAAAACTTCTCATTTGATGTGACAAAAAAGGGAAGCAAGAAAGTTGCGGTATATAAGGAAAAGGATATTACTGAAGAAGCATTAGTTTAGGATAGCTCCGCAAAAATTACGTAAGACTTATAAAATAGAAATCCCTATGATTTATTCTCTGGTCCTCAGGCGAACGCTTTGAGTGTCGAATAAATAATAGGGACTTCTTTAATTTTAGGTTGAAAGTATCTGTAAAAAATGCTTCTTCGTTAACGTCTATTTACTTACTTTTTGAAAGTAAGTATGATCCTGCTCCAAATGCTGCAATTCCTACAACAAGTGAACCGATGATAAATGCTGTAACAATATCTAATTTAAGATAAATTGCACAGATAAGACTAATAAAGAACATAATTCCTGCAAGCATGAAAATCATTCCTCCGATTGATAGGAATTTTCCCATTGAATACTTTGTACTTTTTGACCCACATCCACATGTTTTTGTAATTTCTGCTGATTGATTTTGTATTTCCATACATAAGATTATATCACTAAAATAAAATCACCCAACACTAGCGTATTGGGTTCGTTTATTATGTGTGCGCAGAGAGGGATTCGGTCACGAGTTCAATAAAGTATAGTCGCTCTGCTCCTTACTTTATTTGGCTCGCTACCCCGACTCAACAAAAAGTTTTCGCTCTAACCCACAGGAGGTATTTTTATTTTTAAATTCACTCTACTCATAAAAATAAGTCACGCTCCAAACTTTTTGTTTCCGTCTTTCTCGTCCCTTCTGAATCACCATAATAAAATCACCCAACACTAGCGTATTGGGTTCGTTTATTATGTGTGCGCAGAGAGGGATTCGAACCCACGTAGCCCGAAGGCGAGGGATTTACAGTCCCTTGTATTTGACCGCTCTACCATCTACGCATCACAATTATAATAATCTATAAGAAAGGATTAGACAAGGGAAAAATACAACATTTTGTAAGACTTGTCAAATATATTTTATATTGTATAATACACGCATGAAACAAAAAGACTATATTTTTATAGGAGGAGTAACATTAGGAATTTTTCTAATTACGTATACTGTATTGGCACTAATTGGATTTGTTCCAGAACAACTTAAATTTGTATCAAAAGAACCTGTTGCAAAAGCAATTGTACAAGAAGATGTAGCACTTGCCAAAAAAAATACAAACACAAGCGAGCCTCTTGCTGTGGATACAAACCTTATTCCAAACCACATTTCTATTCCAAAAATAGGAGTTGATTCGAGTATTGTGATTCCTCAAGGTGTTGATGTCGCTGTCTTAGACAATGCGCTCACAAAAGGTGCAGTATATTACCCTGGCTCAGGAACACTTCAAGGCGGAAATATGTTCTTGTTTGGACATAGTACCAACTGGAAGGTTGTAAACAACGAGGCATATAGAACCTTTAATGGCCTAGATAAACTAGTAATAGGAGATGAAATCGAGCTAAAAAGTGGTGATAAAACATATACTTATGCAGTAAGAACTGTGAAGAGGGCAAGTGAAAATGATGCTCTTGTGAACTTTGCTTCTTCAGGACAATCACTTACTATTTCTACGTGTGATACATTTGGGCGAAAACAAGATCGGTGGGTAGTAGAGGCTGACCTTACAAGAGTTTCGTAAACATCAATATTAAAATAAAAAACACCCCGACAGTTTCCTGTTGGGGTGGTTTGGTTTTGAATCAGTTAGGTTTGAGATACCTTGCTTGATTTTGTGGAATATATGTCTTATTCCACTGAGATCCTTCGTCTGAAGGATCTGAAGGATTCGTTGAGCGGTTGCGCCACTTGTGTGCATCCTCTTCAAGCTTTTTAGATTTTTGCAAAGCTTGTTCGCGGGCCCTTTGGGCCCGCTCCTTTTCCTCCTGTACCTTGATATTCCTGCGAATATCACCTGCAAGATTCAAATAATCCTTGAGCAGCTTTTTACTCGCTGTATTGCGAATCAATCTGTAATCAGGTCCAAGAGTTGAAGCAAAGCGCCAGGTTCCGTAGTCATTGACCCAAACTGAGTCAAGAATACTGTCTTTATTGATATCTTCAACAAAGACCTGCTCGATACGAGCGGCGTTTGTTGTTGTTTTTATCTCTACAATAAATTTTGATGCGCGATATGTGTGCATGCCAGTCTGGCCGGTCGTAACTGGTCCCGTGTGATGAGGATGGCCTGCTTCGATCTGCTTGCTTGTGACCGCGTCAACCTCTGGTTGACGCTCTGCGAAAGCAAAGTTTTTCATAGGGGAGCACTGAGTCAAAAAGACGAGTGCGAGGATTGTAAATGTACTTATTTTTTTCATCTGTCGTTTCTTTCGTGTTTGGAGTTTGAGTTCTATGAATGTATTCTATTGCAAAATAACACTTTATCTTAAAAAGTCAAACTTTTCGTAATACCTCAATAGCTTGGAAACACTTCAATTAAAAAGTAATATCCAGACATATGTATACAAACAAACCACACATGCCCAAAATAGCCACTTTGCTGTAATGAATGTGTTTATTTTAAAGCCTGCCTCACTTCCTCTTTGTTCATGCTGTGTTTGTTCGCCTATTAAGTACGTTACCTCAGTCGCTTGACAATTGCTTTATATATGATATACTCACGAACAGATACAAACAACCGATCCTAGAAAAATATAAATACACCTAACATTGTGATCTGACTATAACAGTCAGTGAGTTAGTACAAGCAGCCAAGTGGTTGTAAGTAGTATAAGTTTTGACGAAAGATCACAGCACACCAAAAAAATGACAAATAAAACAAAAGCAAGGTTCGAGGCAGCGTGTATCTTGAACGACATTGATCCCGGGGCAGATGATGCCTTCGAGCAGCTTCAAGCAGTGCTTGAAGCCAAGAAGGTAACGAAAAGTGACGATAAGGCAAAGGACAAAAAAGGTGTATCGGGTAAAACCATCCTCATAGTGGTTGGGGCCATTGCGGCCCTCATCATTTTAGTCTTTGGAATAAACAAACTGAGGACCTCCGAGAAAGAGGTCGTCTCAGCGCCTCCAGAAATGAGCATTGGAGAAGTCCGGGCTGAACTCGAGGCCGAATACGCCGCGAAAGCTGCGGCCGAAGCCAAGGCTCGCGCCGAAGCCGAAAAATTAGCGGCTGTAGAAACCTCCAGAGCTAATGAGATGAGAATCCTTCGGGATTCGATCGACTCAGCTCAGGCTCAGGCTGCCGAAGCAAAGGCGGCAAGTGCTGCAAATGAGAAAGCGCTTGCTGAAGCAAAAGCCGAGGCCGAAGCAATTGCCCAAAAGGCGATTGCCGACGCCGAAGCACTGGCAGCCGAGAAAGTTGCGACATCAATCGGGGTTCCTCAGCCTCAAAACGCTCCAAACGACCTTGTCGTAAGCCAGGGTTGGTCGGAGGAAATCCGTACGACCAATGACCTCAAAGCCAACAATGTTGACTGGGACAAGGTGGGGAAGTGGAAGTTCCCGATGGCGAAGAACCTTAAAGGACTCCCGTCGCCAATCTTTGGTGACTCGGCTCCTCTATGGATCCAAAACAGTCCCAACTGGGACTACGTCGGATACACCCTTCCTAATGGAAAGGTGGTCCAGGCGTGGGCCCTGCCTGTGTCATGAGGATAAAAGGTCAGATGAAACCTACAATGTTCATCACCGGAAAAGCAATAGCTTTTCCGGTTTTTTTATATATTGACAAAGTTATAATATGTGATATACTTTATGTATTAAAAGTCATATAATTATTTATGAAAAAATTATTTAAAAATACAAAAAGAATGAATATAACTCTGTCAGGAGTTGCTTTCCTGTTTTTCTTGATTGCAACACCTGTATCTGCTGATAATTCATTATGGGGAACGTACGATTACAGTACACCAACTTCATCATGGGGAACGTACGATTACAGTACACCAACTTCATCATGGGGAACGTACGATTATAGTACTCCAACTTCATCATGGGGAACATATGACTACAGTACTCCTACATACGGAACGTATAACTACAGTACTCCTACATACGGAACATATGACTACAGTACTCCTACATACGGAACGTATAACTACA
>Ga0105054_10008360_pt1 | contig 13715 bp, 13 predicted proteins | sample BON02_FD_78091 | JGI IMG/M metagenome (GOLD analysis project Ga0105054, IMG submission 78091) | Freshwater microbial communities from Lake Bonney liftoff mats and glacier meltwater in Antarctica - BON-02 (megahit assembly) | ecosystem: Environmental > Aquatic > Freshwater > Ice > Glacier...
CAGACAGCGGCGCGCGGCCCGTCATGGCGATAAACAAGTCAAGATAGTCGGGGTGTTTGACTGTGCGCGCGGCCAGTACAGTATTGGCATAGATTACGGCATTGGATTCCGACCAGCCGACATTCTCGCCCGCTTTTGGGGCGCTAGACAACAAATAAGGAGCGCAAGTGAACGTAGGTCGCGCGCCCATTTTGACGTAAGCATCGGCAAGACGCGCAGCACGCAGACCAAAATCGGGCGGCACGCCTTGATTGCGCCAATTGCTGTGATCAACCGAAATTGCGTTCATGGTGGTTGGAATTGTCACGCGCCCACCCATTTCGGCCATTGTCTCAGCAAAGCGAAGGTTGGCGGTGTTGGCCAGAATGCAGCCATCAATATGGCCTTGAGTGACGTCAAGCAGCGTGGTTGCACCTTGTAGGGTAGCCATGGCGCAAATCACCTCCATAGCGATGCGGCTTGCGGGGCCGTTGGCACCCCTCAGCATGGCGCGGTCTTGTGCGGTTAGGTCTAGCTTGGCGGTGGGCAATGGGGCAAATGGCATGGGCTGGCCGTCGAGGATGAGCGTGCTGTCGGTCAGTTTGGCGGTCTTAGCTGCGGTAGCAAGCGCAAAGGCATCGGCATTAAGGCGCAGCACTGGCACCTCGCGCTCAAACATCCTCGCGGCAATCATAGCGCCAAGGGTCACAACATCCTCGGCCTCGCGAAACACAAAGGCGGCGGGGGCTATGCCGTTAAGGGCCAAATCCAACATCACGCCGCTGCCAGAGCAGGAACCGCGCGTTGTGGGCATCACCAGAATTTTGCCCGAAATGGATTGACAATGCAGCGGGTGATGCGCGTCGATCACGATACCCGTTAGCGGATCAACCCCGCCCCAAAAGCTGAGGCCTTCGTCAGTTGCGAGAATGTCGCCTTGGGCGTGGCCGGCGATGATGCTTTGCCCCAATTTATCCATGCTCATTTGACGACGAAGCCATGCGCAAATGGGTCGCGCTCATCAATGAAGATTGTGTTAAACCCTGTCACCCGCGCCCATCCGGCAATTGACGGGATTATGGCGGGCTTGCCAGCGACGGTCGTCGCCGCCTCTACCCGACCTTTGAACAGCGAGCCGATAATGCTTTCATGTATAAAATCATCGCCCGGTTTTAGTTTCCCTTTGGCGGCAAGCTGCGCCATGCGCGCCGAGGTGCCAGTGCCACATGGGGACCGGTCAATCGCCTTATCACCATAAAGCACGGCATTGCGGCCATGCGCTGAGGCATCGCGCGGCGCGCCTGTCCATAGGATATGGCTTAACCCGTTGATGGCGGGGTGTTCTGGATGGATAAATTCATATTTCGCATTTAGCGCATCGCGCAATTTGCGACCGAGTCCAACCAAATCACCCGCCGCATAATCGGCCATGTCGTTGTAGTTTTTCTGTTTCTCGACAATGGCGTAGAAATTGCCGCCATAGGCCACATCGACTATGATTTCACCGAGGCCCTCCACATTAGCCGTCAGCCCTTCGGAATGCAGAAAGCCCGGCACGTTGGTCAGGCGCACTTCCTCAATAAACCGCCCTTCTTGGCGATAGGTCACATCCACGCGCCCGGCGGGTGTGTCGAGCCGCAGCATGCCGGGGGTGGTTGGGTGGATCAGCCCGTTTTCAAGCGCAATCGTCACCGTGCCAATCGTGCCATGCCCGCACATTGGCAGGCAGCCCGAGGTTTCGATAAACAGCACGCCAATATCGCAATCCTCGCGGCTGGGCGGGTAAAGAATGGCGCCTGACATTTGGTCATGGCCGCGAGGTTCAAACATCAGCCCAGTGCGAATCCAGTCATATTCGGCCAAAAAATGCGCGCGGCGTTCTAGCATGGTCGTGCCTTGCAGCATGGGTGCGCCGCCGGTGACAAGGCGCACCGGGTTGCCGCAGGTGTGCCCGTCGATACAAGGAAAAGTGTATTGGGTCATGATGCTCTCGTGAAACGCTGTGGAGAAAAGGCGGCAAGGTCGATTTGGGCGGGTTTGCCTTGCAGCATGTCGGCAATAATCGCTGCCGTGCCAGCCGATTGCGTAAGGCCCAGATGGCCATGGCCAAAGGCACAAATGGTGTTGGGTTGGCGGGCAAGCGGGCCGAGCGCGGGCAGGCTATCGGGCAGCGAGGGGCGAAAGCCCATCCATTGCGTGCCGCCAGTAATGTCGAGCCCTGGCAAAAATCGTTTGGCCTTTTTCAACATTGCATCGGCGCGGGCATAGTTTGGTGGCAGCTTCAGCCCGCCAAGTTCCACAGCACCACCAACCCGAATGCCGGAGGTGAGCGACGTTATAACAAAGCCATGACCACCAAATGTGACCTGCGTTCGTAAATCAAGGGTGGTCGTGGGCAGGGTGGTGTTATAGCCACGCTCGGTTTCCAGCGGAATTTTGGCACCTGCACTGCGCGCCAAAAGGTGGGAATGCGCACCAGCGGCCAGCACAACGCGGCCCGCTAGCGGCCCGGCGCTGGTTTCAACCCCAGTCGCGGTGAGGCGCGCGGCTTCGGCAATAATTATCTTACCGCCCCCAGCCCGAAAGGCCTCGGCCAGCGCCAGCGCATAGTCGAGCGGATCGGTGATCGAGCACCAGTCGGGCGTAAAGCTGGCATGGGTGAAGCGGGCATCAAGGCCGGGTTGAATCTCGGCGATTTCACCGCCGGAAACATGGCGAAAGGCGATGCCAGCATCCTGCCGCACCTTCCAGCCGGGCAGCGAGGCTTTGAATTCCTTTTCGCCTTCATATACCTGCAACTGACCGCGGCGGCGCAACATATGCGCCAGCTTATGCTGGGTTAAGAACGGATCCAGCGCCTTGGCACTCAGCGACATCAGGGCGGTTTGCGCCACGGTGCTGGCCTGCACTCGCGCCGCCCAACTTGCCCGCCAAAACCGTAGCATCCATGGGGCGATTTTAAGCGCATAGCGCGGCGGCACCGATAAGGGACCAAGCGGGTCCAGCAGCCATTTTGGCGCTTGGCGGATGATGCGCGGTGAGGCGAGCGGCAGGATATCGCTAAATGCAAACGCCCCGGCATTGCCCGCCGACGCACCCTCTGCCGGGCCTTCGCGGTCAACGACCGTCACCGTAAGCCCGCGCGCCTGCGCTTCAAGCGCAATCGACAGGCCAACGACGCCCGCGCCGATGACAACAATCTTATCGGTCGACATTACCGCACGCTGGCCAGAAATTGCTGCGTTTCTGGGTGCTGCGGGTCACCGAAGAACTGATCTGGCGGCGCAATCTCAGCCAAAATTCCCTTGTGAAAGAAAGCCACGCGTTTGGACACGTCACGCGCAAACCCCATTTCATGGGTGACACAAATCATGGTCATCCCGTCATCGGCCAACATTTTGAGGGTGTCGAGCACTTCGCCCACCAATTGCGGGTCCAGCGCCGAAGTCACCTCGTCAAACAGCATATAGGCCGGGTTCATCGCCAACGCGCGGGCAATGGCCATACGCTGCTGTTGCCCACCTGATAGGCGACCGGGATAGACCTTAAGCTTATCGCCCAAGCCGACATGGTTCAGTTGCTTGACGGCGATTTCTTCAGCCTCCGCGCGGCCCATGCCCAACACTTTGCGCGGCGCTAGGGTCACGTTTTCCATCACCGTCAGGTGCGGAAAGGCGTTGAATTGCTGAAATACGATGCCAATTTTGCGGCGCAGCTTGTTGAGGTCGGTTGATCTGGCATGCACCTCTGTGCCATCCACCAAAATCGCGCCACTATTAATGGGTTCCAGCCCGTTAATGCAGGTCAGCAGGGTGGATTTGCCCGAGCCCGAGCCGCCGATCACCGACACAACCTCGCCCTTTTCAACCGTCAGATTGACACCTTTGAGCACTTCGAGCGGGCCAAAGGATTTGTGGACGTCTTTAATCTCAATCATTTTCACGCCACCTTTTTTCGAGTTGGCCACCAAGCCGCGCAATGGGAAAGCTTAGCAGGAAGTATATTGCGCCGGCCACAATCAGGATGAACATCGGCTCTTGCAGTCGGGTTATGAGGGTTTGTGACTGTTTAAGCAGTTCAAACACCCCAATAAAGCCGACCAATGCGGAGTCTTTCATAACGCCGAGCGTGAGGCCGATCCAGCTTGGCAGGCCGACACGTAGCGCCATGGGAAACACGATTTGGCGCATATCTTGCCCCCATGTCATCCCGAGCGAGCGGGCAGCGCGGCGTGTTACAACCGGCACGGCCGAAATCGCGCCCCGCACAATTTCGGTGCAATAGGCCGAGGTATAAAGTGCCAGCACGATGCAGGATGTCGTAAAGGCCGACAGTCCCAGCCCAACGATGGCCTGAAAGGCATTGGCGAGCACCAGTTGAATGATCAGTGGCACCGAACGGAAAATATCGAGTAGAAAAACAAGCGGCAAGGTGAGCCACGGGTTCACTTGGCTGCGGATGATGCCAAACAATAGGCCCAGCAACGTGCCACCAATCACCGCGAATGCCGTCACCTGAAGCGTGATGAGCGCGCCTTGGCCCATGAATTTTAGGTCGTTAAGGGTTAACCCTGTTTCAAACATATCAGCCCCCTCAATACCTAAACATGCGCCAGGCCAGCAGCCTTGCGCCCATGGTCACAGCTTTAGCGATGAGATAATAGATCACCGCCGCAATTGCGAAGAATTCAAAGGTGCGGAAACTGCGATTATTCCAATCTTGAGTAACACCCATCAGGTCAGTGTTCATGCCCACGGTCACCCCTAGCGAGGTCATCAGAATGGCCCAGACCATTTGGTTGGTTGTGGGCAAGAAGGCGATGCGGAACATCTGTGGCATGACGATCAGCCTGAACGCCTGTATCGGTCCCATGCCGAGCGAGCGCGCGGAGCGCAGCTGCGTGCTGGGAATGGCGCGCAAAGACCCGCGAAATGTTTCCGCCAAATAACCAGCATTGTTAAACGTGATCCCTGCAAGGAGCGAGACAAACGGGCTAAGATGGATACCAAAGGTGCCCAACCCGAAATGCGCCATGTAAATTTGAAACAGCGCTGGTGTGTTGCGTGCCACCTCAACCCACATCGAGGCAGGAGCGCGCAAAAGGCGCGAATTGGAGTTGCGCGCTACTGCCAGCAATACGGCAAAGATAATACCGATAACCATAGATATGATGGCGATTTGCAGGGTGACAAGCGCGCCGTCTAGCATCTCTGGCAGGCCGCGCATGGCTTGCTTCCATTGGAAAGTGTAGTTGAACATCGCCGCCCTTAAAGTCGGAGTTCAGGGGAGCGGGGGCCCCGAAGGGCCCCCACGCAGATTAACGGTAGACGTTCGATACCGTTAGATTGGGGGCGGTGCCGCCTACCCATTTGTCATATAGTTCTTGGTAACGACCGGTGCGCACCTGCTGGTTGACGAACAGATCAAGATAGTTCAGCAAACCATATTCCTGACGCAGCGCGATGAGCGCAACATAGTCAACGAGATAAGGCGCATCACCCTTGATGACCAAGCCTTCGTACTGCCCGGTAGCGATAATCGCCGAAGCTACGGTTGAGGTTACAACAGTTGCGTCAATCTGGCCCTGTGACAAAGCAAGGAACACATCAGCCTGCGTCTGGTAAGGACGGAAGCTGCCGTCGCCCCAAGCTTCGATGCTGTCTTCAAGCTGAATGCCTTCATATGTGCCGGAAACTGAGCCAACGGTGTGGCCCGCTAGGTCATCATAAGTTTCAATGCCAGAATCTTCACGCGTTAGCACGACGTTGGTGAAGGCAAAGTATGGAATGGTGAAGCCAGCGGTTTTAGCGCGCTCCAGCGTGTCGGAGGTTGAGGCGACGCCCACATCAACGCGACCCGAAACCAGCGCGGGAATACGGTCGGGGAACGGTGTTTCAACAATTATCGCCTCTACGCCCAATGCGGCAGCAAGGTCGTTGCAATAGTCAACGTCAAAGCCAATTGGGTTGTTTTCTGCATCGCGCGACCCCATTGGCGGAAAGTCTAGTACGACTGCGCATCGTAGTTCTCCCGATGCCATAATGTCATCAAGCTTATCAGCAAAGGCACCAGTGGCCGTTGCAAGGCATGTCGCGGCAAGCAAGCTGCCCGAAATGAACGATAGTTTCATCATTCTCTCTCCCTAGTAGCGGTTATGTCGATTCGTTTGGATACTATGTGACCACAGAACATAGGACGCAATGAGAATATTTTTTGTATACACGTTGCATACTCGTTTTCATCGCGTCCAGCGGGCCTAGCCCATCAAATCATCGGGCAGCAGTTCGGCAGGCATGTTCTGATAGGATACAGGCCGCAAAAACCGTCGGATCGACAACGTGCCAACGCTGGTCGCGCCAAAGTTTGTGCTGGCAGGGTAGGGGCCGCCATGAACCATGGAATCGACCACCTCAACACCCGTTGGAAAGCCGTTCACCAGCACGCGGCCAGCTTTGCGTTCCAAAACCGGGCGCAGGGCGCGCGCGGCGGCCATATCGTCGCTGTCCATATGCAGTGTTGCGGTCAACTGCCCCTCAAACCCTTTGGCCAGCGCCACCATATCATCGGTAGATTTAACGCGCACGACAAGGCCTAGTGGGCCGAAGACCTCATGGCCAAGGGCTGCATCGGCCAGATAGGCGTCGCCGGTTGTTTCAAACAATGCCGGTGCCGCGTCGCGCCCAGTCGCGGGCGTATTGATCAGTGGGCTGACAGTGTTGCTCGACGCCATTTTGGCTTGGCCCGCGTGAAAGGCTTGGGCAATGCCATCGGTGAGCATCGTTTGCGGTGAAACTTTGCCAAGCGCGTCTTTGGTAGCGGTCACAAAACGGTCCGCATCCGGCCCATCGACTACTACTGCAATACCGGGATTGGTGCAGAACTGCCCGGCCCCCATGGTGAGCGAGCCTGCCCAGCCTTGGCCCATACCTTCCGCACGCGCAGCAGCGGCATGGGGCAGCACAAACATCGGGTTGACTGATCCCAACTCGCCAAAAAACGGAATGGGTTCGGGCCGTGCGGCGCAAAGGTTAAACAGCGCACGACCACCGGCCAAGCTGCCGGTAAAGCCGACAGCTTTAATGAGTGGATGTTGCACAACGGCTTGCCCAACATCACGCTTGCCGCCTTGAATGAGCGAGAACACACCTTTGGGCATGCCGCAGCGTTCAACCGCCGCCTTAATCGCCTCGGCGACAATTTCGCTGGTGCCGGGATGGGCGGAATGACCTTTGACCACTACAGGGCAACCAGCGGCTAAGGCGGCAGCGGTATCGCCACCCGCCACGGAAAACGCCAGTGGGAAGTTTGAGGCGCCAAACACCGCAACTGGGCCGATTGGTTGTTGTAACATAACAATTTCGGGGCGTGGAGCGGGTTGACGGTCGGGCAGAGCGGCGTCATGGCGCTTGTCCAAATAGCCGCCTGACAGGATGTGGCTGGCGAATAGCCGCAACTGGCCCGTCGTGCGGCCGCGTTCACCCTGCAGGCGCGCAACCGGCAGGCCCGTTTCGGATGTGCCGATCTCGGTTATGGCCTCGGCGCGGGCTTCAATCTCATCGGCAATGGCGTTCAAAAACGCGGCGCGGTCGGCGCGCGATGTGTAGGCATAGGTCCAAAACGCGTCTTCGGCAGCGCGGCAGGCTTGGTCAACAAGGGCGACCGTGCCGACTGAATAATCAAATGCAGGGCCGGTGGTGGGTTCGGATTTGAAGGTGGCATCACCACTAACCCAGTCGCCCGCGATTAGATGTTTGCCATGTGGGGTAAAACTCATCTGCCAATCCTTCCAATGATGCGTTTGGGCGTGGCGATGGCCTTGCCCTTTTTCAGTTTCTTGCATACTACATGTATACAAGAACGCAAGCCTTGCGGCGATGAATTTGGGAAGGGCAGCAGATGTGCGCAGCGGCAACCACAGTTGCAGCGGAAGACTTAACCGAGATTGTTACGGGCATTTTCCGCAAAATCGGCTTTAACGCCGTTCAGGCCGGGCCGATGGCCAAGGTTATCGTGGCGGGTGAGCGCGATGCCTGCAAATCACATGGTATTTACCGCATCGAAGGCTGCTTGCGCACGTTGAAGATGGGTAAGGTAACGCCCGATGCTGTGCCAATCTTGTATACCGACGACAGCGCAATTATCCGCGTTGATGCGCAATTTGGCTATGCTAATGCCGCTTTTGAACTGGGTGCACCCGCACTTGCTGCCCGCGCCAAAGAACTGGGCCTTGCGGCGCTGGTGATCAATGATTGCACGCATTTTTCCGCACTCTGGCCCGAGGTTGAGGCGCTGGCTGCGATGGGGCTAACCGCCATGGCGATGTGTCCTAGCTATGCCTCGGTCGCGCCCATGGGGGGCAGCAAGCCGCTATTTGGCACCAACCCGTTCGCCTTTGCTTGGCCGCGCGCAGGCCAGCACCCCTATGTGTTTGATTTTGCCACCAGCGTTGTGGCGCGTGGCGAGATTGAACTACACCGCCGCGCTGGCACCCCTTTGCCAGAGGGCTGGGCGCTCGACCTCGATGGCAACCCAACTACCGACCCTGACGCTGCGTTGGCCGGGGCGATGCTACCCTTTGGGGGGCATAAAGGATCGGCCATTTCCACGATGATTGAATTGTTGGCAGGCGTGATGATCGGCGATTTGACCAGCCCCGAGGCGCTGGACTATCTGGGCACCACCAGCATTGCACCCCGCCATGGCGAGTTGATTTTGGCGTTTTGCCCAGAACGGTTTGCCGCCACGCGCGGGGCCAATACGCTAAGCCGCGCCGAAGACCTGTTTGAAGCCATCCTGGGGCAAGGCGCGCGCCTACCATCACAAAGGCGCTTTGCTGCGCGGGCACAATCGGCGGCGCATGGCATTCAGCTAACCTCGGCAGAAATGGACCAGTTGCACCGGTTTGCCACGCTTGGCTTGGCTGCGCTGGACGCCACCTAAACCAACAGAAAAGGCCCGCGGATAAGCGGGCCTTTGTTGGTAATCGCGCGCGTGATTAAGCGGCGTATTTGGCCACGGCGCCAGACTGTTTGGACCAATCGGCATACCAAGCATTAAACAGCGCGAATTGGCGTTCCGCAAAGCCGCGTTGGCTGTTGGACAAGGCATCGGTTTCGTAGAAATGCAGCCTGTAGGCCGCATCGCCCTTCAGCACCATAAGGTATTTGAAATAGAGCACTAGATCGGCGCCTTCGTCAAATTTTGACAACACGCCAAGCGCGGCCTCAAGTTCTTGGGCGCGGGCGCGGGCGTTAATATCGCCAGCATAAGCAGCTTGGCAAAGTGCCACCAAATGCAACACTTCACGCGGTAACACATTGCCAATACCGGTTATCGCACCCGTTGCGCCACAATTTACAAACCCGTGGAACACCGCCGTATCAACACCAATCATCAGCGAAACATCGTCATCTTGGCTGGTGATGTATTCGGCGGCATAAGACATATCAGCAGCCCCACCGAATTCCTTAAAGCCGATTAGGTTTTTATGGTCGCGGCGCAATTCAAAAAACAAATCAGCGCGTGTGGCAAAGCCGTAATAGGGGCTGTTGTAAATGACGGCGGGCAAGTCGGGCGCGGCGGCAAGCACGGCTTTGAAATGTGCGCGCTGGGCGGGGATGGAGTTGCCGCGTGACAATACGCGCGGAATAACCATCAACCCCTTGGCGCCAACCTTTTGGGCGTGGGCGGCATGGGCCACAGCACTGGCCGAGTTGACGGCGCCTGTGCCGACAATGACCGGGAGACCGGCAGCGACCAAACGCTCAACCCCTTGCATGCGTTGGGCATCGGTCAGTAAGGGCCAGTCGCCCATCGAGCCGCAATACACAACCGCGGACATGCCAGCAGCAATCATTTCAACCCCCGTGCGCACTAGCGAATCAAAGTCAGGGCTGCGGTCGGGTTTGCAAGGGGTCATCAGGGCGGGAATGGTCCCGGAAAAAATGCTGGCAGTCATCAGTGTCTCCATTTGATGTCGAACAGTCGCTTAAATCAGCCGCAGATCGCCCAAAGTTCAGGGTAAGTCTCGGTCGCCTCATGCGTGTTATATCAGTTGTATTTTATTTGTCGACATAATTTGACTCCGCGCGCCGCATATTCTGCACGCACGGTTTAAGCCAAATCCGCTTGTGCTTGATCCTCTGACACAGTTTAGCTATTCATTCTGTCGACACAAAGGATTTTTGTATGACAGACACGCTGGCCAAAATGAAGATTGACCGCAAGCGCGGGTCGGGGGTTAAGCACGTTTATGATGTGCTGCGTGATGAGATCATCGGGCTAGAGTTGGCCCCCGGCAGCCCGATTGACGAAATTCAACTCGCTGAACGCTTTGTGATGTCGCGCACGCCGATACGCGAGGCGCTTGTAAAATTGGCTGGCGAAGGGTTGGTGATGACCCTGCCCAACCGCTCGACCGTTGTGTCGCATATCGACTTTTTGAATATGCACACATTTTTTGATGCGCTAACGCTGATGTATCGCGTCACCACCCGCCTTGCAGCGCAATACCACGCGCCCAAAGATTTGGTCGCCATTCGCGCCCATCAGGCCGAGTTTGCCAAAGCGGTGGCCGAACAAAACGCGCTTGCGATGATCGCCACAAACCGAGACTTTCATGCCGCCATCGCTGTCGCCGGGCGCAACACCTATTACGAGGGGCTGTTTTTACGCCTGCTTGATGAGGGTCGGCGGATATTGCGGCTGTATTATTCTTCCTTTGATGACCAGCTCCCCCAACAATATGTGACTGAACATGAAGACATCATCGCCGCCATCGCAGCGCGCGATCTTAGTGTTGCTGACACGATTGCGAGCAATCATGCCGACCAGATTGTAAAGCAAATTCAAAAGCTGGTGTCACATGACCGTCGGCAGAAAATTGCGCTTTGAGGCGTGATAAAAACTAACCCTTCGGACCCACAACTTGGGGCGCAAGTTCGCGGCCTCAGTCGACAAACCGATCAGCCAAAAATTGTTTGGGATAGAAAGTTTACCTTCACCAAATTGGTATTTCTACCGAAAAGTTGGGTTTCACAAATAGAATATTCTTGGCAAGACACTTGAGCCGGGTTGCGGGCGCCTGAGTCTGGAAACTGAGCCGGCGCTTCCACAATAACGGGCAGTCGCTGGATAACACTGGCATCAAACGAAGGTGTATCCGCGACAAAATTGCTGCCTCCAAGCGCAAGAGGCTGTGGATGGGTGGCAACGCGCAGCGCTGGCTGAAGATGATCATTGCTGGCAAGACCTTCACGCAGATTGCGGCAGGAGAAGCCGTCTCCAAACGCCGGGTTCAGGATGTGGTCGGTCTGGCTCTACTCGCGCCGGATGTCCTTGATGCCATTGTTACGGACACACATCGTCGGGTTTGCGCAAAGGACCGACCATACAACGCGCCCGGCTGAGTTTCGCCCGAATTCCGCAAATCGGGAATTGCGTCATTGTGTGCAATGCGACATGGCTGCACTATCAGCGAAAGCGGATCTAGAGGTGAGCAGATCAATGCAGATCAATCGACGCCTGTTTGGGTATGGACTTGTGAGCCTCAGCCTTGCAGCCTGTTCGCGCTCTGTCCTAGGCAGAGTAAGCAACACCACTCCGGGGGGATTGCCTGCCGATCTGCGACCTGTTCGAAACCACGCCTATGACGCCTGGGTGGAGTCGTTTCGAGAGCGCGCGACTACGCAGGGAATCTCGCAATCCACACTGGATGTGGCGTTTCGGGGCGCTGGCTATCTGGAGGGCGTGGTCACGCGCGACCGGAACCAAACCGAATCCAGCCGCTCGCTGGAGGATTACCTGTCCATCGCGGCGTCGGCTGAGCGGATCGACAAAGGGCGCGCCGCCTTGGCGCGGCATCGTGGCACGCTGACAGACATCGAGGATCGCTATGGCGTCGACGCGAAAATCCTCACGGCGATCTGGGGGCTGGAAAGCTTTTATGGCGCGCGACAGGGGCAAATTCCGGTAATTTCGGCCACCTCGACGCTGGCCTTTGATGGGCGCCGCGGGCGTTTCTTTGAGCAGCAATTGATTGCAGCGCTGAAGATTTTGCAAAACGGTGATGTTCGGGCTGCGCGCATGACCGGCAGTTGGGCGGGCGCGATGGGGCAAACGCAGTTCATGCCCACGGTATTTTTGGAGTATGCCGTCGATTACACCGGCGACGGACGGCGCGACATCTGGTCGGACGACCCGTCTGACGCGCTGGCCTCGGCGGCGGCTTATCTGCAACGCCATGGCTGGACGCGCGGTCTGTCGTGGGGGGCTGAGGTTGGCAGTGCTGGGCCATCCGGCACGGTGATCGAGCCTCAACCGGGTGGACCGCGTTTTAATACGACCAGCAATTTTCGGGTGATCAAGCGCTACAACAACTCTGATGCCTATGCGATTGGGGTTGGGCATCTTGCCGACCGGATCGGTGGGGCTGGGCCTTTGCGGGCCAGTTTTCCGCCCGACGCCAACGGGCTGACCAAGGCGGACCGGATCACCTTGCAACAAAGGCTTACGGCACTTGGGTTTGATACGCAGGGTGCCGATGGAGTGATTGGCAGCAACACCGAAAGCGCGATCCGCGCCTATCAGGCCAGCCGAAACCTGCCTGTCACCGGCACGCCATCACATGCGCTGCTGCGGAGCTTGCGTTAGCCGGATAGATTGGGAGAAAGAAGTTGCAAACGATTGGGAATACTGAGAGCACCGCGACAGAAACGGTCGACATGCTGGCGATGCGCGTCCAAAAACGTCTTGCTAAAATTGCCGGATCTGCAACTCCCATCACATATCAAGCTCTTGCGAAAGCCTTAGGTCTCTCACCGCCGAATACGATCCATCAACTCACGGTCGCTTTGGAATACCTGATAGAAGAGGATGTCGCCGCCGCCCGCCCGTTGATCGCAACACTTGTCGTCAGTCGGGCCCAGCGCGGGTTACCTGCGCTTGGCTTTTTCGATTGCGCGCGGCGCTTTTGACGATTCGACGGCGATCTTTCCGGCCCCGAGTGCTCGACGTTCTACACAGCGGAGTTCAATAGGGCCGTTGAATTTTGGAGCAAAGCCGACGAAGTCTTGCGTTAGATTGCAGTATTCGGCGGCCACCGTGAATGCAGAGAATGAATGCGCTCAGAGCTACGACTTCCCTGTAGCGATCGACGGCGAGCCCAGTTGATCGTGCGCAAAATCCATTGCCCAAACATCATTGCCTCCTACAGCTTCCTGTCTGTCGTCACGCAACTTGGCTTTCACACGCCGCTTTGGCGTTTGGCGGGAAAACGATCCACCGGATCGTTTTCTAACCCGCGTCACTGTTGCGCAATTGAAGCCCCATCTCATTGTAAATGCGACACGTTTTTTCGATATTCACATGCCAGCCCTCCCGTCGCAGCACAAAGTGAACACGGCGAAAACCATATCGCACACGTGTCTCGCAAACTTCCTTAATGCGCTTTTTTAACGCGGCCGGATCGGTGCGACGCGATTTGTAATGATAGGTGGATCGATCAAACCGCAAAGCACACCACGCCGCTCGGATCGATACACGCCAATCAGAACACATCCCGAAGGCGGGCTCTCGCTTTCGATCCGGCCTCAGAGCTTTCGTTTGATAACGTGCCTCACAACATTTCTCGATCCAGGGTTAGGTCCGCCACGATCCGCTTGAGCCGATTGTTCTCGTCTTCCAAATCACGCAAACGACGCATCTGCGACGGCATTAGGCCTGTGTATTTTTCTTCC
>Ga0105054_10008364_pt1 | contig 13713 bp, 9 predicted proteins | sample BON02_FD_78091 | JGI IMG/M metagenome (GOLD analysis project Ga0105054, IMG submission 78091) | Freshwater microbial communities from Lake Bonney liftoff mats and glacier meltwater in Antarctica - BON-02 (megahit assembly) | ecosystem: Environmental > Aquatic > Freshwater > Ice > Glacier...
CGGGCGCGCGCCTGAAAAGCTCCCTCGACGATGCGTTCGCCACGCTCGTGGCCGATCGCCTGGGGCAGTGCGTGAATGATGTCGGTGAATCCTCGATGGGTGGCATCAATAGCACGCTGGAGCTGTTCTACCTCGCCTGGGTCTTTAACCAGGCGCATTTCTCCGATGTCTCTGGCAAGTTCCGCATCGAGAGTGGGCGACCCAGGGTGTGCCACCCGGCTGCGATCAACCTGTGCGGTCAGTTCTGCGTCTGCCTCTCGAACAATTGCCACAGAGTTGTTTGAGAAGAAATCATCCGCCCAGGTGTCCACATCGAAGACTTCCACCCCCAGCCACGTTGCCACCTCATCCAGGTGGGGTCGACGCCCCGTCCAGAATTCGCCAATAGCGGGGTTGGCATAAAACTCATCACTGGTGCGCGGAGCGGGCGGTCGGGTGAAAAGACTCCACTGGTGGCCATCCTCGGAAGGAGTGCCAAGCAGAACACTGCCCGCAATGGCGGTGGAGCCCCAACCGGTCAGATAGGTGAAGGCGGTGTGGGGGCGAAAAGGGTAATCGGTGTCATTTGAGCGCTGCTTGGGGGTTCCTGCAGGAATAATCACCGCTGTAGCGGGATAGTGGGCACTGAGAGAGGCTCTTCTGTGCGCTGCGGCCTCGGCCACCGGCAGTTGTTCGGGGTTCGCACCAGCAGGCTCTTCCCACGCGGTCTGAATGAACGCCTTAAACGCCTCAGATATTGCTGCCGCTCGGTTGGTGTTCTTCCCGGTTGAGGGGTTTTTCGTCATCCCCCAGTGTGGCACCTAGCATGGGGGAGTGCCATTGCGAATAGACCTTCACGCTCACACCACCGCCTCCGATGGGGCTGATAGTCCCCGTGAACTGGTCGCCCACGCCCTGGCTGCCGGCCTCGATGTTCTTGGCCTCACGGATCATGACACCACCAGTGGCTGGAGTGAAGCCAAAGACGCTGCGCTAGGCACGGGGCTTCGGGTTCTGCCCGGCATTGAACTGAGTTGCCAAGTGTTCGATGACGAAGGGTCCAGCCCACCGCGCAGCATTCATCTGTTGGGGTATCTTCCAGATCCTACACACCCCGAACTCACAGCCGAGATGGACAAAATTCGCCACCACCGCAGCGATCGTCTGCGCCTCATGGTGGAGAGTCTCCAGAGCGACTACGACATTACGTGGGAGGAGGTCCAAGCGCAGATGCCACCGGGTGCAACGGCGGGGAGGCCCCACATCGCCCAGGTTCTCATTGATAAAGGGTTTTTTGCCGACACCACCGAAGCGTTCCAAGGACCGTTACGTGCCGATGGGCCTTTTCACGTTCCCCACTATGCGCCTCGGCTTCGTGAAGGAATTCGCCTGATCGCCCATGCCGGTGGGGTTCCCATCCTTGCCCACCCCTACACCGGTGAACGCTCGAGCGCGGTGCATCACCAGCAGGGCTTTGAGGGAATTCTGCAGGCGTATCAGGAACTCGCGGAGGAGGGCCTCGCTGGACTCGAAATTGACCACCGGGAGAACACGGCAGAAGGAAAAGAGGTCCTCCGACGCGTCGCTGCGGAACTCACTCTGATTGTGACAGGGTCCAGCGACTACCACGGGACGAAAAAACCTAACCCGCTGGGGGAAAACCTGACAGCCCCGGCACAGCTTGAGCGGATACTCGAACGAGCATCCGGCCACGGGGTTTTTAGCTAGAGGTAGTCCGGCGCCTTTGGCGCTGACGAGGACGATCGGGGGACGTCTTGGGTGTCGAACCGCTACCACCCTGGGGTTTCCGTTCCTCGCGAGCCCCACCCTGGGGCGTGCTGGGTTGTCCAGCTTTTTTCTCCCGCAAAGGAATGGGGGTCGTTTTGAGGCGACCTTTTGTTCCCTCAGCAATATGCAGGTCGGCTAAAAAGTGGGGGGAAGAAGAATAGGTTTCCACCGGCTCAGGAATGCCCATCTCCAACGCGCGGTTGATGAGAGCCCACTTGTGAAGGTCATTCCAGTCCACAAAAGTGACGGCGATGCCGGTTTTGCCCGCTCGACCCGTGCGACCCACGCGGTGCAAATACGCTTTGTCATCTTCGGGAATGGTGTGGTTGATCACGTGGGTGACATCATCCACATCGATTCCTCGAGCCGCCACATCCGTGGCGATAAGGACATCTTTTTTTCCCGCCTTAAAGGCCGCCATCGAACGTTCCCTGGCCTCTTGGCTCAAATCGCCGTGCACAGCGCCTGCGGAAAACCCGCGATCGTTGAGTTCCTCCATCAACCGTGCTGCTGCGCGCTTGGTGCGGGTAAAGATGACGGTCTTCCCGCGACCCTCAGCCTGCAAGATGCGACCGATCACTTCGTCTTTATCCATCGCGTGGGCGCGATACACAAAATGCTCAATGTTGGCCTGCGTGATGCTCTCATCCGGCGAGGTGGCTCGAATGTGGATGGGTTTGTTCATGAACCGTCTGGCAAGTGTCACGACGGGGCCCGGCATGGTGGCGGAAAACAGCATCGTGTGGCGGGTGGCAGGGGTTTGGGAGAAAAGCTTCTCGACATCCGATAAGAAACCCAAGTCCAACATTTTGTCGGCCTCATCGAGGACCATTACCTGCACCTCGGCAAAAGAAAGCAACCGCTGGTTTGCAAGGTCAAGGAGTCGACCCGGTGTGCCCACCACAATCTGGGCTCCCGCTTTGAGAGCCTCAATTTGACCCTCGTACGCTTTGCCACCGTAGATGGCAACCACCGAGGTGGAGCGATTCTTTGTCGCCAACACTAAATCCTCGGTTACCTGAATGGCCAGTTCTCTGGTCGGGACCACGACAAGGGCTTTCACGCCGTCGTCAGGGTTCAGGCCGAGAGCCTGAATGAGGGGCAAGCCAAACCCGAGCGTTTTGCCTGTGCCCGTTTTTGCTTGCCCAATGATGTCTTGGCCGGTTAGCGCAATGGGAATGGTCTGTTCCTGAATGGGGAACGGTTCAAAAATTCCTGTGCTTTCGAGAGCCTCGACCATGTCGGTGTCAACACCGAGGTCGGAAAATTTCACGTGTGTAGGTAATCCTCGTCTGTAGATTTTATCTAAGCCTACCCGCAGGCCTTCACTTTTCCTCATCGGTTGCGCTCACAGCTAAGCTTGGACAATGGCGTGGTGGCAAAAAAAGAATTCGAAGGCGAGGCCGTCGCTCCCTCCAAGGGGTCAGAAAAGTTTGGCGAGCAAAGTGGATGTTGGCACCCTCGCCCCCACCGTCGATGACTTCCTCTCCAGTGCCGCCACCCTTCAATTGGTGCTGTCCACCGAGCTTGCCGCTGTGGCCTCTGGTGCGTGGTCGGCTAACGACGCCGATGCTTTGCTGGTGGCTGCAGGAAAGGCGATGGATCGGTACCGCAGCCTGCGAGCCCTGCTGGCGGAGTATGTGCCCGATGTGAGCACAGCGCTGGCACCATCACGGGAAAAGATTGCCCGCCATGTTGCGAGGCTCGATACGCAGCGCTGGTATGAGCGGGTAGCAACGACTTATGTCATCACCGGTTTCACCAGGGATTTTTGGCATTTGCTAGCAGAAGGCCTGCCCGCAGAGGTTCGGGTGCAAGTCCGGGACATTCTTGCCGACCAGGGAGACGAGGACCTGATCCAGGGCGTTTTACAACGCTTCCTGGACGTTGATGTTCGCTACCTGTCGACCATGAGTTTGTGGTCCAGACGTTTGGTGGGCGATGTGATGCTGATTTGCCGAGAGGGGATTGCCCCGGAGGCCAGCGCTGCCAAGGATGTTGAGAACCGTCTCGAACCGGTGTTTACCGGTGTTCTTGCCCACCACACCAGGCGGCTTGACCGGTTAGGACTGACCTCGTAGGTCTGAAGGTTTAAGCCTTGGTGAGCTCTGCCCAGAGCACAGCATCGGCGGCGTCTCTGCGCGGGGGAACAGCGAGACCCATTGCTACGGTCACGACCAGTACAAGCCCGAGCGAGATAACCCAGCCCCATAGACCCTGTGGGTCCATACCGATCCACATACTGACAGCCCAGCCCAACGACCCAGCGATCACTCCCAGGGCAGGCATCATGGCGAGACCGTGGCGGTCGCGACGGGGGAGTACATAGCGCAGTGCGAGGCCTAACAGGCCAGAGACCGTGATGACAAGAACGAGGTTGATGGCCACGGGTTAGGGCGCGAAGCCCACCTTCCGAGCTTTTTCCTGACCGATTTCGACATAGGCGAGGGTGCGGCTTGCGACCACAAAGATGTGGCCTTTTTCGTCCTCAAAACGGACTGTGCCATTCTCCGAGGCCAAACCTGCAGCTATTGCTTTCTCGAGGTCTTCCACCGACTGAGGGGTGTTGAGGACGAGTTCGCGGGGGCCATTAACCATTCCAATACGTATTTCCACTTCTCTATTCTAGGCCACGTCAGCTGTGTGGTTTAGCCTCGCAGTCATGGACAACCCGATTGCCAAGAGCGTGCGTGAAGCGCCGGTCGCTTCGCGCACTATCGCTATCGGAGCGCCGGGGTCAGGGAAAACGCACCTGCTCAAAGAACGCTTCCACTTTCTCGTTGAGGCAGGGCACAACCCGGACACACTGCTCATCGTCACACCCACCCGTGCTCAAGCGAGTTCGCTTCGAGATGACGTGGGGGTAGAGCTTGATCGCACGACCCACGGGGCCCGAGTGCGTTCCCTTTCCGCTCTCGCTTTTTCCCTTGTGGCCGAGCATCATCAGGTTGTGAACCTGCCCGCTCCGGATCTGATGAAAGCAAGCCAGATTGATTACGACATCGCTCAGCTTTTAGAGGGACATCTCGAAGATAGCTCCGGCCCGCTCTGGCCAGAACCTCTGGGAGAAACTGTTCGAACAACTCGAGTGTTTCGTGCGGAGCTGCGCGAGTGGATGGCCCGTCTGGGCGAAAGCGGGGGACTCCCCGCCGAGGATGACGCGACATCCGAGCTGCATCGCCGCGCTGAGTGGGTGGCGGCATCCGAGTTTCGCGAAGAGTTTCTGACCGTCATGGCCAGCGCTAGACCCGGCGCTTTTGACAGTGGCGACATTATGGCTCGGGCGATTGAGGTCATCCAGAGCGGGCTTCCCCCTCGCTTTGCTTCGATAACTCACGTGGGCGTGGATGACGCCCACGACCTCACCCGCGCGGGTCTCGATGTGTTGCTCGCACTGTCCCAGCAGGGTGTGGGCATCACGGTGATGAGTGAACCGGACGTGGCGGGCAACACTTTTCGCGGCAGTGAACCAGCAGGCCACGCCTACCTGGCCTCCTCCTGGGGTGTGCAGCCTGTGGTCCTGCCCGAGGTCTATCGCCACGGACCACAACTGCGGGCGTGCGTTCAAGAGATCACGGGACGCATTGGATCTGCGGGTGCGGGAACGCAAAGAAAAACTCCCTCCCGTGGACCTGCGGGGGAAGTGTTCACCCTCATTGCGCGAAGCGCCCAAGCCGAGGCTGCCAATATTGCTCGCCTTATTCGCCAGGCCCAGCTTGAGCAGAACATTTCTCCGGACCGCATCGCGGTCATTGCCAGGCGGGGTGCCAGGGTGTCAGCCCTGGTTCGAGAACTTATTTTGGCGGGTATTCCTGCCCGTCACAGTGCGGTGGGCGCAGCGCTGCGGGATCAACCCGCCGCTAAAGAGTTAGTCGAAATTGTGGCAATCGGACGCGGGGTGAGCCCTTTGACCTCCCACGCAGCCGTTTCACTGCTGACCGGCCTCTATGGAGGAATGACCCAGCAGGAGCTTCGGCGGTTGCGCTTTGCCATGAGATCCCAGGCGCCACAGGATGAGCCCTATCGCCCTGTGGACCACCTGCTGGCGGATGCTCTCTCCACGCCTGGCGGGTTCGCTATGGTCGGCGGTGCTGAGGCGTCACGGGCGCAGCAGATGGCGTTGCTTCTTGCAGGAATTCGCGATGCGCCGCCGGCGACGCCGGTGGCTGAATTGCTGTGGCAGGTGTGGGAGCTCAGCGGGGCGCGAAAGACGTGGGCACAGCGGGCATCGTCATCGTCATCGCCATCATCGAAGCGAGCAGGGAGTGCGCACCGCGCACTTGATGCCGTGGTGGCACTTTTTCGGCAGGCCGCGGATTTCACCGAAGGTGCACCCGGTGCGCAACCCGAACTGTTTCTCGAATCCGTTTTATCCGCCGATGTCCCAGACGATGTGATCATGCCCACACCGTCGTGGCCTGCCGTCCTTGTTGCCACACCGCCGGGGGTGGCGGGACAAGAGTTTGATCTGGTTATCGTCTCCGGAGTTGAAGACGGCGTGTGGCCAGACTTGCGGCTTCGAGGTTCACTACTTGCCGCCCACCGCCTGCCTGCAGCGCTTCGAGGGGAGAGCACCGACACTCTTGACGAACGCAAAATCGTTCAAGACGATGAGCTTCGCCTTTTTGCACTGGCTATCTCCCGCGCAACCCAGACTCTGATCGTGACGGCTACACGATCGGAGGAGGCTGAACCCGGACCTCTGTTTGATCTGATTGCCCGTCATGCACAGGCGTTGGAACCTCGCCACCAGCCAGCGCTATCGCTGCGCTCGGTGGTGGGGACACTCCGTCGCCAACTGGTTGATGCTGTGGCAAAGGGGCAACCCACCGAGGTCTATGCCACAGATCTTGCGCTGGCGGCCAGCTGGCGAATTGCTGGTGCCGACCCCGCATCGTGGTGGGGTCTTGATCCGCCCTCCACCACGCGGCCGCTCTACGAGGGCGCGGATATTCCGGTGTCGCCCTCGGCCTTGGCAGCACTCGAGGAATCGGCACTGGATTGGTTTCTATCCTCGGTGGCGAGAAATGATTCCTCACCCTCACGCGGTGTGGGCGTGCTCATTCATCACGCCTGGGATTCCCACCAAGACGGTGACGCCAGCCAGATGTGGGCGACGGTGGATAGACGCTTTGCTGAGCTTGAATACGAGGCGGGGTGGATTGAAGCTCACCAGCGCCGCCTGGCCAAAACAATGGTGGAGGCGCTCGCTCAATACACGCGCGATCGTTTCGTTGCCGGGGCGAGCGTTCTCGCATCGGAAGCCCACTTTGAGATTCGCCACGATCGTGTCGTGATGCGGGGCGTGATTGATCGACTGGAGCGCGCTCCAGGCGGTAATGTGCTGGTGGTTGATCTCAAAACGGGTCAGCACGTCACCGATGCGGCCGTGGTGGATAACCCGCAAATGCTTGCCTACCAGCTGGGGTTGGAATCGGCCGAGATGTCCGAAGCGTTGGGTGGGGGAGAGCTCATCTCCGCAGGAGCAGTGCTGGTTTTTGTAAAAAGCGGGGTTCGAGGCAAGGCCTATCGCCTTGCCTCCCAAGAACCCCTCTCAGAAACGTCCAGGCAGAAGTTTCTTGCCCGCGTGGACAAGGCAGCACAGATTATTGCTGCGGCGGAATTTGGTGGACAACCCCGCTCGTTTGGCCCCCCGGGCACACCCGGACGCCATCGTTGGCATGTGATTGCACAGGTGTGTGGCGATGATTAGTGCCAAAGAGATTGCTGCGCGCCTCGGGCCTCAGGTTCCCACACCGGAACAGGAAGCCATCATTGAAGCGCCGGTCGACGCGGTATTTCGGGTGATTGCGGGGGCGGGTTCGGGGAAAACCGAAACGATGGCGCAGCGTGTGCTGTGGCTGATAGCCAACGGCCATGTGGAGCCTGCAGGAGTTCTGGGCCTCACCTTCACCAAAAAAGCCGCCGGCGAGCTTTCTCGAAGAATTTCGACCCACCTTGGCACGCTTCGCCACGGTGAGCATGCTGACGCCATCGACGAATTCCAACGCCCCACGGTATCGACCTACAACGCTTTTGCTGCGAGCCTCTACCGCGAGCATGCGGTGTTGCTCGGACGAGATCCCGACGCTGGTGTGCTCTCCGAGGCGAGTGCGTGGGCACTCACGAGACGAGTCGTCGCACGCAGCACCCAGAAGGCATTGGAGCACTGGGATGTGGATGCCTCCACGCTGACCACAATAGTGAGGAAGCTGTCCTCCAGGCTTTCAGAAAATCAGGTCGACATCGAAGAACTTGGTCGCCTTGTCGATGATTTTCACCAGACCCAGAATCTTCCCCCCGGTGGCTCAGGCGTCTATGCGGAGGTAGAAAAGTGGGTGTTACACGTCGATATGTTGCCGACCGTGGTTGCCCTGGTTCAGGAAGTGGCCGAAGCCAAACGGCTACGAGGGGTCGTTGAGTTTTCTGACCAGATTGCGTTTGCTCTGGAACTGGTGCAACGTTTTCCCCACATCGCCCAGGATGTGCGCACGCGCTACACCGTGGTGTTGCTGGATGAATACCAAGACACCAGCGTTGCCCAAACGACGCTGCTCGAACAGATTTTTGGGGGACACCCCGTCATGGCCGTGGGTGACCCGCATCAAGCCATTTATGGCTGGCGGGGCGCCAGTAGCGCAAACTTGCGTGATTTTGAGACGGCTTTTGGCCCCGGAGTTTCCACCGCCACTCTGTCAACATCGTGGCGCAACGGCACGGCCATTCTGGATGTGGCAAATCTCTGTGCCACAGCGCTGGGAAATATTCCAGGCCTCCACACCGAAGTGTTGCGAGCTGGCCCGGCGGCTAGCTCGCATTCCGTCGATTCCCTCTTTGAAACCACGCTCGAAGAGGAAGCTGCCTCCGTCGCCCGGTGGTTTGGCGCTCATCTGTCGCGCGCGGGGACCCCGCCAAGCGCTGCGGTGATTCTTCGTCAGCGGGCGCATCAAAAAGTTTTTGTCGACGCCCTTGTTGCTGCCAAAGTTCCCGTTCACGTTCTGGGTATTGGGGGGTTACTCGATGATCCCGCCATTGCGGATGTGGTGTGTGCGCTTCGGGTCATCTCCATGCCCCATGCGGAGACCGAGCTGGTACGCCTCCTGACGGGCGGAAAATGGCGCCTCGGAGCCTCTGATATCCATGCTCTGTCCGACACGGCCCGTTGGCTCCGTGGCAGAGATGAAGTGGGGGTCGCGGTGTCACCGGAGCTGGCGGCACGGTTGCGTGAATCTGTGGCACCCATGGATCATGCGGGCCTGCTGGATGCGCTCGTGTTTCTGGCCTCTGCGCCCGCGTCACATCATCAGGCGCAGCTCTACTCCCCGGAGGGCCTCGTTCGTCTGGTGCAGGCACACCACAGCCTCCAGCGGATGCAGGGGCACCGGTTTGGCGATGTGGCGGAGCTTGTGGTCGCAATCGAGGAAGAACTGCAACTCGATATCGAAACTCTTGCCCATCCGGGCAGAACGGGCTCCGTGAGTGCCAGAGAAGCGTTCATGGACGCTCTCCAGGGATATCTGGCCTATGCCGATGACGACAGTGCCGCCGGTTTTGTGGAATGGCTTGATCAGGCCGAACGGCGAGACAACCTGTCACCTCGTCCCGAAGAAGCGGAAAAGGGTTGTGTTCAAGTTCTCACCATCCACGGGGCTAAAGGCCTCGAGTGGGACATTGTTGCCCTGCCACGACTTGTCGAGGACGAATTGCCCTCCAAGCCAAAAGATCTGGGGGGGTGGCTAAGTCCCGGCGAATTGCCCTATGCGTTTCGCGGTGATCGCCGCTCTCTACCGGAATTCTCGTGGCGGGGCATTGAGTCGAGAAAAGATCTGGTGGAGGAGAAAAAAGCGTTCAGTGAGAGAGTTCGCGACTATCAAGGTGCTGAAGAGCGTCGCCTGATGTATGTCGCTGTGACACGAGCCAAACATCACCTGCTGCTGTCGGGTTCCTACTGGGCACACCAGGTCAAGCCGCGCCAGCCCTCCCGATTCCTCACGGAATTGGTGGAGGCAGAGCTGATTCCCGCGTTGCCAGCAAACCTTTACCCCGATTCGCCACCGCCCGGCACCGACATCGACGAGATTCCCTGGCCGAGGGACCCGCTGGGTTCACGGCGCTCCGTGGTGGAGGCCGCGGCCGAGGCGGTCAGAGAGCAGATGGCTGCGGGTGTATCGCAGGAACCCCACGATGCTGGCCTGGCGCTGGTTCTCGAAGTGCTCCGTGAAACACCGGGTGACCAGCGAGTGAGCATTCCCGTTCGTATTCCTGCCTCATCACTGGAGCGCCTGATCACCGATCCCTCAGGCTTCCGGGAAACTCTGGCACGCCCGGTTCCACAAAAACCTCACAGTGCAGCACTTCGTGGCACGCTCTTTCATCGGTTTGTCGAGCAGCGTTTCGACACCAGCATCGCTGGCCCACTCCTCAGCATCGATGATCTTGACTCGGGTGCAGATGATGGACTCTCGATCGAGCAGTGGAAAGCAGCTTTTGACGCGTCGGAGTTTGCGTTGGTCGCACCCCTTGCGGTGGAGGCTGAACTGCATTTTCCGGTGGGTGGCCATCTCATCATTTGCAAAATTGACGCGGTATTTCCCACCGCTACGGGCGTCCACATTGTGGATTGGAAGACGGGGAAAGCGCCGGCGACCCCCGATGAGCTGGCGGCCAAATCTTTGCAGCTCGCTGCCTATCGACTTGCCTGGTCCCAGTGGAGCAACACACCGCTTGAGCAGATTGAGGCCAGTTTTTGGTTTGCCACCACAGGTGACCTGATCACCCCACAAGCTCTACCCGATAGGGAAGCTTTTGCGGCACTGCTTTCCCAGGCTCTTGGCGAACTCTAGACTACGCGTTGCCCCCCAGAGGGTCTTTGCTCTGCGTGATGGGTTGGGTGATGGCGGATTCCAAATCCCCTGAAACTCGATCATTCAGGGCGGAGAGCATGTCGGTGGCATCGCGAATGATGCTGTCGTGCCCCAGAGCGACGCCGTGAAGTAACCAGCGGGCGATGTCGAGCTCGGCATAGAGGCGGGCGCGTTGCATGATCCAGCGGTCACTTGAACCCCTGGCGCTTCGATACGCGGTGTGAACGTTCTGGGCGAAAGAATTGTTGGCTGGTGTGGTGAGCCACGAGAGGTCTTTGGCGGGGTCTCCGCGTCGAAACTCTTGCCACTGGTCCATAGCGACAACCTGCTGGTTTTCCATCAGAAAGCGCGGTAGTTGGCATATGCCGTGAATGACGGTGGCCTCAAACTGCCACAAACCGGCATCCTCACACGCGGTTTCCCACCGTCGCAGCAGTGACTGGGGAAGCAGGCCGGTCGAGGCGGTGGCATCGACAACAGAGGAGCTTTCCCGAAGGGTGTCAAGGGCGGATTGGGATACTCGCCCATGGTCGGCGAGAGGGCCGACGGGGAGTGAATGGATTGCTGCCAGTGCGTTTCCCATGCTGGCAGCTCCCACCGGGGTCACACCTTTGGGTTGCAGAGCTTGGCCGGGGAGATAGCGGGTGACACTCAGTGTTCGACCCTGCACCTCGGTGACGCCTGCGAGCTGGGGGAGGGCAAAAGGAAGGCGTGAGCGGAGGCCTTCGGTCAGCGCCCGCGCCGCCTGCAGCTCTGAGGAGTGGAGTTCCTGGTCGGCATCGGTGCGAGGAAGTTCGACCAGCCACGGGTCGTTCTGCACATCGTGGACAAGCGCTGCGCTTCGTTCAGCGGTCGAAACCTGCTGGGCACTCACCGCGTGAAATCCGGGCACAGCACTCGTGGCGAGCGCCGATAGCATGAGGGGGGTGTGGCTCATGGCTCCAGGGTAAGCGAAGCGGGAGTCCTTTTCGATTGCCACACCGAAGGCGGGCCCCCAGTCCCACCCCAATCGACTAGAGAGAGGCCCAGAGTGTCTTTGACGGCGGGCTTACCTCTTTCGCGCTCTCGCATTGACCGGGACGCTGTTTCGCGCAAAATTCCGGGTTTTCTCGAGCGCATCTGGGCAGATTCCGCGACGAAAGTGGTCATTATTTGGCGGGGCGAAGCGCTCCTTGCGCCGGGCTCACACAGTGAATTGGCGTTGTTTTCTCCCCAGGATGTTCCCCCCGCTCTTCACCGCATCTATTTGGGTGTGACCACGGAGGCTGTGCGCAGGATTGCCCGGGGAACAAAAATTGTGGCAGCAGTGGTCGATGATTCCCAGGGCACCGCGCTGGAGCCCGATGTGAAGCGTTGGATGAGTGCGCGAACCCTTGCCCACACTCTGGATGATTTAGATGCCGGTCTCGTGGTGGAGGCGTTGGCGATGGCCAACTGGCATGCGTCCCATGCTTTTTCCCCTCGCACGGGTGCCGCCACGAGTGTGAGCCAGGCGGGATGGACCAGGATTGATTCCACCACGGGCGCCGACCTTTTTCCCCGCACGGACGCTGCCGTGATTGCTCTCATCACCGACGGTGAGGACCGCATTGTGTTGGGCAGTAATGCGCTCTGGGAGTCACACCGCTATTCGCTGCTGGCAGGGTTTGTCGAGCCGGGAGAATCTCTGGAGGCCGCGGTGATTCGCGAAGTGTGGGAGGAGTCGGGGCTTGCGGTGGTCAACCCGATTTATATGGGTTCCCAACCGTGGCCTTTTCCCGCCTCGCTGATGGTGGGTTTTCAGGCCCAGCTTGATCCGGAGCGCGCCTCTGTTCTCACCCCCGATGGCACCGAAATCATTGACCTACGATGGTTCACCCGGGAGGAACTGCGCGACCCCGAGAGCGAAATTACTTTGCCCGGTCCGCCCTCCATTGCTCGGGCGATGATCGACCGGTGGCTGGATGAGCTCCCGGTCGACAAAGGCTAAACATGGACGCTCTATCTGGCCTAGATGATTATCAGCGCACGGTGGCCACCCTGGAGGGACCGGTGTGTGTTCTCGCTGGTGCCGGTACGGGGAAGACGCGAGCGCTCACCCATCGCATTGCCCACGGTGTGAACGAAGGAAAATATCAGGCAGAGAATGTTCTTGCTCTGACTTTCACGTCCAAAGCTGCCGCAGAAATGGGGACCCGGCTTCGCAGGCTGGGCATTCGAGGTGTGGCCACGAGAACTTTCCACGCTGCGGCGCTGAGGCAATTGCAACACTTTTGGCCCACCGTCACCGGCGGGTATCTGCCCGATATTGCGCCCTCCAAAGCAGGTCTGGTGGCCAAAGCCTTAGAGGGTCTGGGCATCAGTGTGGACACGGCCCTGGTGCGCGACATTGCCGGAGAGATCGAGTGGCGCAAAGTTCACGGCTACACGGTCGAGGAGTACCACCACATGCGCCTCAAGCGCGTGGGGGGGCTCCCGGGCGGGCTCTCGATGGAAGTACTCTCGGGGGTCCACGAAAAGTATGAGGTCGTGAAAGACGAACAGTCCCGCATAGATTTTGAGGATGTTCTGTTGGCGACCGTGGGGCTGCTGGAAGAAGAAAAACGTGTTCTGGACAAAGTTCGCCAACAGTATTCGGTGTTCTTAGTCGATGAATATCAGGATGTATCACCCATTCAGCAGCGTCTTCTTGATGTGTGGCTGGGAGACCGTGATGACCTTCTCGTCGTCGGCGACGCGAGCCAAACGATTTACACTTTCGCCGGCGCCACCAGTTCCTACCTGCTGGAGTTTCCCACTCGGTACCCCCAGGCAACACTGGTCACGCTCCAAAAAAACTACCGTTCTACTCCGGCGATTATTCAGGCGGCGAACAGTGTTGTGCGTGGGCGCCCGGGTGCACTGGTGCTCGAGCCCACCCTGGGTGGGGGCGCACCCCTCACCCGGCATATCGCCGCCACCGACGAAGCGGAAGCCACTTTTGTGGCACAGCGGATACTGGAGCGTCTCGCTGAAGGCCGAACACCCGATGACATCGCCATTTTGATGCGTTTTGGCGCCCAATCACTGCGTTGTGAAACAGCGTTGCGTGCTCGCGGAATCA